>Ga0066376_10000851_pt1 | contig 29157 bp, 33 predicted proteins | sample Knorr_S15_td_Bot_FD_77009 | JGI IMG/M metagenome (GOLD analysis project Ga0066376, IMG submission 77009) | Marine microbial communities from Southern Atlantic Ocean transect - Knorr_S15_td_Bottom_ad_5009_LV_A | ecosystem: Environmental > Aquatic > Marine > Oceanic | place: Southern Atlantic... | reverse complement strand
CCCGTCCTACCGTCCAGAGCCTGGATCACGTTGCCGGGATTGATCAGGTAGATGACCCCCCCGTACACGAGAGGAGCCGGCTCCGAGCCACCCTCGTGCATATTCCACACCCACTCGAGCTGCAGTCCGCCGACGTTGCCCGCGTTGATCTGATCGAGCGCGCTGTAGCTCCAGGCGTGGTAATTGCCACGCATCATGGGCCAGTCGCCGGGGTTCGGGTTCCGGAGGATCTCGTCGGTGGCCGGCACGAAGTCCCGCAGCAAGTCGGCCACCGTGATCGACTCGTTCTCCAGGTTCGCCGCTTCCTCGCCCATGCTGGCCGTGCTGAAGATCCATCCCCGAAGTTCGCCGCCCGGGTTCCCCTCGCTGTGGATCTGGACATAGAGAGACCGAGCCTGGAGTGCGGCGCTCTGCTCACTGTTGAGCTCGATCGTTCCCGAGATGTCCCCCGCGGGCGAGGTGCTTACCTGCAGCGGCTGAGCAACGGGCCCCTGCTGGCCCGGGCGTGCGAAGTGGATGTGGGCCACGGTGGCGGGTGAGCTCATCCCGGTATAGGTGCCCGTGAGCGTCAGACGGTTTCCGGCGAGCGTGGCACGGACCTGGCCAACACCCGTCACGGTACGGAACAGCCGACCGTCGACCGGCAGCGGAGAGAGCCGAGCCCGAAAGGACGTGGCCTGGGCCCACGCTTGGCCGGACATGGGGCCAGACGAGAAGAGTGCTGGACCCGCGAAGGTGCCGGTGAGAAGGAGGGCGATCAGGACAAGCGACTGTTTCCGAATGCGAGCACTCATGGCACACCTATGGTCATGGCCCAGGCATCGTGACCCGGGGTGTTCTGACAGACCGACCACGCTACGGGGCGGCGAAACGGGGAGCAAGCGGAAGCTCTAGTGCTCTGCCCCTATGGCGTCCAAGCCCGCGCGCACGGCCTGAGCGTCCTCCGAGCCTCTCGCCCCGCTCGCGCTCATCGCGCCCACGATCTGCCCTCCGATCCGGATCACGTACCCACCCTCGAACCTGATCCCATCCGGAATGGTATCGGCGCGGCCGGCAGCCAGCGCCTGGCCGTACTCGCCGGTGCTCATGCCGGCGGCCAACGCCGTGCGGGTCTTGGCCATCGCGATCTGGTAGGTGCGCGCAGAGGCACCGTCCATCCGCCTCAGGTAGATCGGTGTGCCCTCGGCATCGGTGATGACGATGGTCAGGTTCCACTGATTTCGTCGGCCCTCGGCCTCGGCGGCATCCATGGCGGCCGTAGCCTGCTCGAAGGTCAGCGACTCCTGTGCCTGCGCGGAAGAAGCCAGCAGAACGGGAAGGGGGGCGAAGAACAGCGCTATCACGGACAGCGATCGGATTCTCATGGCTTCTTCTTCCTTGTGGGTAGTCGTGGCCACCGAGACGGTATCGGGGTGCGCTGCACCCGGCCAGGTGAGTGAACGATCTCTTCCCGACGCCTATCATCCGGCCCCGCACTCCGCCGCAGAAGTTGGCCCGAGCCGTCCTCCGCCCGGATCTCTCCGTCCTCGAAGACGACCTCGCCGCGCCGAATCGTCATCGTCGGCCAACCCGTGACTTCCCAGCCCGAGTAGATCGAGAACCCCGCGCCCGAGAACATGTCCTCGTCGCGAATGGTGCGCGTACGACCGGCATCCCAAAGCACGATGTCGGCGTCCGAGCCGACCGAGATGGAGCCCTTTCTCGGGTACAACCCGAAGAGCCTTGCGGGGTTGGTTGCGGTGACGGCCACGAAGCGCTCCGCCGAGATCCTTCCGGTGACCACGCCTTCCGAGTATAGCATCGGGCGGACGACTTGAAGGTTGTTGAGACCCGCGCGGTGCCTCGCGATGGTCTGCGACGGGTCCAGCTTCACTTCGCGTCGGTACGCTACGTGGTCCGTGCCCACCACATGGATGGTGCCATTCGCGAGACCGTCCCACAGCGCGTCCTGGTCGCTCTGCTCTCTCAGCGGAGGCTGCCCCACATAAAGGCCGCGGTCGGGACCGTCGAACCGTTCGCGTGTAAGGTGCAGGTACATGGGCCGCGTCTCGACGAAGACGGTCACGCCCCGGGCTTGAGCGTCCTGCGCCACCCGAAGCGCGCGTGCAGAGCTGACGTGGACGGCGTAGATGGGCGACCCCGTCTGCTCGGCCATCCCGACCGCCCGTTGCATGGCGACGACTTCTCCGAGAACCGGACGGCTGTCGGGAAAGTGCTCGAGCGACGTCTTGCCCGCCGCCGTGAGCTGCTCGACGGCCCGTGCGAGAATCGGTCCGTCTTCGGTGTGGACCATGGTCAGGATACCGGCGCGGCCTGCCGCCGCCATGGTGGCGAGGTACGCTCGGATGTTAGCGTCGAACGAAGCGTTGACCATGAAGATCTTTATGCTCGCTTGCCCCGTTTCGGCGAGCAGGGTGCTCATCTGCTCCTGCTGAGTCACCGGATCATTGATGCCCGCGTGTAGGATGACGTCGGCCAGCGCTTGGTCCTCGATCAGCGCGGCCTCCCGGGCGACGGCTTCCGCCAACGTCTGCCCTTGCGCGGGAAAAGCGAAGTTGGAAATGGTCGTAATCCCCCCGGCGAGCGCGGCCATCGATCCGGTTCGGTAGTCGTCGGCACGCCTGCCGCCGAGGTGGACGTGGGGATCAACCCCGCCCGGCATGACGAGCAGGCCCGACGCATCGATGCTGCGGACCCCGGTTGGCGCGGTCAACGCACGACCCAGCTCGACGATGACCCCGTCGCGGACCAGGATGTCCGCTGCGAAGGACCCTTCGGATGTCACCACCGTTCCGCCGTGGATCAACAGGTCCTGGGCGGACGCCGGAGCCGATGTCGAGAACAACGGCGTGAGCACCACGGCGAGCCAACCGAATCTCATTGTCGGGCGCATGCCACACTCCTTCGGACGGATAGCCAAGAGCGGTGCATACGATAGCTGGCGGTGTGGCTATCTGGCCATCAAGCGCGGACTCATCGTCGGTTGGGCTCGGCGCGGCGGTTTCGCGATCTGTCTGTCGGCCCTCTTTTCCGGCATGATCAGACTCCCCGAGAGTGGTGCCCGCGCTGTGCTCCCGCCCCGATTCACACCGTCTTGCAATGCGGCATTTCTGATGGCCGGCATGCTGGTGCTATCGGGATGCGAGGCGGAGGGCGTCGTCCCGTTCCCTCCGCCGCTCGACCCGCAGCGGGTACAGGACCAGGACGACATGACGTGGGACGACTATCGGCCGATCCCCGGACTCGACTGGGCCGACCGATCGCTTGAGCCGGAGCGCGGCTTTCGCATCGCCCTGATCGCGATGGACTTCGAGGACCAACCCTTTGTGATGACGTTGCCCAGAGGCTCCGATCCGTTCGGCAATCCTCAGATCGATCCGCTACCGAGGGACGACGTGCCTCGCTTCTACGCCGACTTCTTCCTCGAGCCGAGCGAGCTGAATCACGGACAGACCATCAACGGGTATTGGATGGAGCAGTCCCGCGGAAAGTTCGGGATCACTCAGATCGAGGCGTTTGGACCCTACCGCATGCCAAAGCCGTTGTGGGCCTATGGCCTGAACGAGTGGGGCCAGGAGGACTCGACGCCGGACGGGAGCGTCGCGAGCGATCGCATGGAACCACACGTCGACTCCATCTGGCAGGCGGAGCACGGCCCGATCGCCGACCAGTACGACGCCATCCTGCGGATCTACGCCGGGTACGACGAGACCACGGTGTGGCAGGAATTCGGGGAGATGAAATTCGACACCCCTGAGGACATTCCGCCCGAATGGGGCAACCCCAATCCCGACCTTCCGCGCTCGATCCCCACGCGATACGTCCCGTGGACGAGCTGGCGCGCGGGCGCGCAGCAGTGGGGGCTCTCGTCGATGCGCCAGGGCGAGAGCTCGGGCACGATTACGCACGAGTTGGGTCACTTCGCGTTCAACATTCCCGACCTCAACAACAATCCGTACCGAGAGCCCTACCGCCGCGTCGCCGTCGGCCCCTGGGACATGATGGATCGCGGATCGTTCAACGGGCCGGGTGGGCCGCACATGCGCTGGGTCGTCCCGCCCATCCGCGGTGCGGCGATGCCGGCGGGCCTGATGGTGCGGAATCGGATGGCCAACGAATTCATCGACGAAGAGCAGATCCTCACGCTCAGCCGCGACGGCCTGGCGGCGACCGGTCTCGCCGTGGCCAGGGTCACGGCCCGAGCCGTCGACCCGCTTCCCGGAACGTATGCCGGGATCGTCGTACGCTTGGACGGCGAGGAGCCTCGGGACCGGACGCCCGAGGACGATCCCGCGGAGAATCCTCTCTCGGCGGGAACGCCTGACTACGACTTCTACTCGATGGAGGTCGTACAGCGCCTCGGCTACGACGCCTTCACGCCGGACGACGGAGTACTCATCGCCAAGAACAAGGACAGCTTTCGCGGTCGAAACGGAGGCCCGAACGAGTTCAATAGTTTCATCTGGGTCATCGACGCACACCCGGAGAACATGAACGTCGTCGACTTCGTGAGGCCCAACGGTGAGGAGGTGCCGCGTACGGTAGCAGACTATCGACAACTCAACGATGCACTCTTCCACGCCGGGACGGGCTCCGGCACCGAGTTCGAGTGGATCGATGAGCCGAACCGACTGCACTTCTACGTGATCGATCTCCAGCGGGACGCCCAGCTCGTTCGATCCTATACGCTCGGCGTGCGATCGTTGGATGGCTCAGGACCGGCGGACCGGAGTGCCGAGTTGGTCGGCCCGGACGCGTTGGAGGTGGGGGAGGGGGTGACCCCGGTGTTGTTCACTTTGCGGAACAACACGGCTCCCGCTGGAGACACCGCCTTCGACTGGGACGTATACCGCATCGCCGCCGTGATCGAGGGTGAGGGCTGGGCGGTACAGCTTCCCAACGCACTCGCCGCGGTGCCCTCGGGCGGGGCCGAAGGCCTCGAAGTGAACGTACGAAGAGGGTCCGGGGATGGGTTGCTGACGATCACAGCGATTTCGGAGCGAGACCCGGCCGTGGCCGTGACGATGAGCGCGACCCTCTCCGGCAACTAAGGAGGCTAGGGACTCGCTTCCTGTTCCGCGGGGAAATCGGCCGGCCAGATACGCTGGAGAAGCGCCTGGTAGCAGGGATGGTCGTGAAAGCCGTATGGGTGGGAGATGAGGCGCGAGTAGAGGCTGAGAAAGTCCCGCATCTCCACTCCCTCTTCGATGTGGTCGAGCCCACGCTCGAGGTCACCCTTGCCGAAATATGCCACGGCTAGAGCGAACGGGCTCACGAACTCCGAGCCACTGGACCGACGTTCGAGATCCTCGATGATCCGGTCTGCCTCCTCGGTCCGGCCGAGCATGCGCAGCGTCACACTGCGAGAGGACTGCCCCAACGGGACGTCCATGTGAGAGAGGCCGTTCTCGAAATGCCTCAGCGATCGACTCCGCCGGTCGTCGGGAGATGTGCCGCATGAGGGCCCGCCACTGATACGCGTCGGAAAAGCTCGGGTTGATCTCGAGCGCCCGTATGAAGTCTCGTTCCGCACCGGCCCAGTCCCACCGGAAATCGACGCCAATACGCGCGCGCCACGTAGGCTTCGGGAAGGCTGTCGTCGAGCTCGAACGCGCGATCGATCGCATCCCCGGCGGAAGCCTCGATCGAGGCCGCGGATACCGGCGAGAAGTAGGGCTGCACGAAGTGCGCGATCCCGAGGTGCGCGTAAACGACGGCGTAGTCCGCGTCGAGCTCGATCGCTTGTCTGAGGAGCTTCATCCCGTGCTCGACACTGCCCAGCCGGCCCCGCCGAGGTTGCCGAGAAAGACCTCTGCGCCCTCGGCGACCGCGAGCCCGACGACGGCGTAGACCACGGCCACCTTGAATACATGTCGGCGCTTCGACTCCCCGAGGAATTTCATGATTCCGCGCGGCCGGTCTGGGCTCGATGTGGACATGCGGCGCAGGATGCCGCGAGGAGTCGAAGGACTGCAAGTAAATCGCTGCTGGCGTGGTGCGACTGCTTGGGCGGGCAGCGAGCCGCGGCTAGGGGGTGAACTCCTTGTCCATGACGTAGACCTTCACCGTCTCGCGCTTGACTCCATCCGCTTCCATGGCCTCAGCGGTGGCGGGAGACTCGAGGATCTCCATGAACTTGTCGAAGCCCTCCGGCTCGATGCAGACCGCGACCTCGTTCGCATCGTTGTGCGTGAACTCGACCCTCTACACGGTTTGACTCCTGAAGGGCTCACCGTTCGTGCGGAAGCCCTCTTCCCATGCGGCGGAGTCTTCCGCTTGTGCCGTAACAATAATCTTGGTCATCTCGCCCTGTCAGCCGAGCGACTCGGGTCCTGGACCGAAAAACGTGCACACGCAACTCGAATGGAGGGACGCGGTCGGGTGTGCGCCAGGCACCACCACCGCTCAATCCGAGAGCACGCACCTCACGCTGGCCGCGATCGCGGGACCGCCCTCCTCGAATCCGACCGTGGGCGCGGTAGAGGGCTCCAACACCCAGCCCTCACGCGCCCGATACACGTGACGGCCCATGACGTAGGTGTCCACCATCTCCTCCGCACGGTCCCCGTACATCTGCTCGGCGAGCTCCCAGCGATTCTCGACGTTGCTGTACGATGACGTCCAGTAGAACGCCGTGCGCTCCAGTGCCGCCGATGCGGTGCCCCGTCGAAGCCCCACCAGCGAGAGGTCGAGTCCGGACTCCCCCTCGATCGACAACGCCGCTGCCGCGACGCCGGCTTCGCCCGTGTCTTCCCCGTAGCCCCCGAGCCCATCCACCAGACGATCCCAATCGGATTCGGCGGGCAAGTGCCAGCCGGTCGGGCAGGCCCTACGGGCCGTGCCCCACGCGTACAGCGCTCCCAACTCATCGCAGCGTAGCGGATCGTCGTCGTAGCAGAACCAGCCGACCGAATCGGGGGCCTGGTAGCGGAGATTCTGTGCCATCCAGCGCTGCTCACCGATCAACACCGTGGAGTATTCGTGCCCGTCTCGCGCGTCCACGAGCGTGCCGTCGTTCCGCAATGTGGCGACGTCCGCCGGCGCGCCGGCCTCGACCGGCGTTTCCGGGACTCGTGGGTTGTCGGTGCCTCCCGCGTTATCTCCCGACGCTCCGCAGCCGATCAAGATCGTCAGCCACAAGAACCCGAAGGACCTCGCTCTTTGCTCGTACGACGAACGATCCGCCACTTCTCCTCCCCTTGTTCACGCCGGGCAGCAACATGGGTGCGGGCGGTGCGCGGGGGTAGAGTCGCGGGATCCTCGGGCGCGGTCCGTGTATTTCCGTGTATTAGAGAATGCGCCGTGAAACGCGGCGGCCCCACACTATGAAGTGGAACATGAACGTGAGACCGATACCGCACACGACACCGGTACCCAGTTGCATTGCAGCTCGAGAAAGAATGGCCTTGACGATGCCGCCCGGACGCGCCCCGAGTGCGGCGCGAATGCCGATCTCGCGCGTTCGCTGCGAGACGATGAAGGACATCAGCGAGTAGATCCCGGCCAGCGACAGGACCAGCGCGGCCGAGGTGATCAGCACGATCGCCAGCGCGCCCAACTGAATCGAGAGCTGGAACGTCCTCATGACTTCGTCGAGGGTCGCGAGGCCCTCCAAGCCCAGCGTCGGATCGACCGCGAAGGCGATCGTCTCCCAAATGACGCGCAATCGTATCCAGGAGGCGGGCCTGATAGGGGCGCCAAGGCCACCGGAACCGGAGGTCGTGGGGGAGGGACGGCGGCAGGTGCATGCCGGCAAAAGTCTGACTGCGGGCCGTCGCGCGCCACCTCGTGCGCCATTTGCAGGAGCGATGCGGCGTTGCCGCCAAGGCTGGCCCGGGGCGGCAGGCGCCCGCATGTTGGCGGCATGTCTAAAATGATTCCGAGGACGATTGCAGCTCTGGTCTTTATGGCTTTGGCTGCACGAGTGGCTGCACCGCTGGCCGCACAAGGCTTCGACGTGGTCGAGGCCACCATCGCCGAGGCGCGCGCGGCGATGGAGTCGGGCGAGCTCACCTGCCGCGCTCTCGTTCAGGGCTACCTCGACCGCATCGCGGCCTACGATCAGGTCGGGCCACGGCTGAACACCGTGCAGACGCTCAACGCTCGCGCGCTCGAGCAGGCCGACTCTCTCGACCAGGCGATGCGCACGCGAGGGCTGACCGGCCCGCTCCACTGCGTCCCGGTGCTACTGAAGGACCAGGTCGAGACGCGCGACATGCCTACCACGTATGGCTCGGCCCTATTCCAGGACTTCGTCTCCGAGCGAGAGGCGACCATCGTAACGCGCATGAAGGACGCTGGCGCGATCATTCTCGCGAAGACGAACATGGGTGAGTTCGCGTCGCGCTACGTCGGCTCGGCCTTCGGCATCATCCGCAACCCCTATGCCCCCGATCGTAACCCCAGTGGCTCGTCCGGGGGCACGTCGGCGGGTATCGCCGCGAGCTTCGGCATGGTCGGAATCGGCGAGGACACGGGCGGCTCGGTCCGGGGACCCGCGGCCGTCGCAAACCTCGTGGGCCTCCGGCCGACACTACAGCTCGTGAGCACGTTCGGGATGATGCCTGCGAACCCCACCCACGACACGATGGGACCGATCACCCGGACAGTGACCGACGCGGCGATCCTGCTCGATGCGATTGCCGGCTACGACCCCAACGACCCGATCACGGCCCAGGCCGCGGGCGAGGTCCCGAGCACGTATACCGCATCGCTCGACGCGGCCAGCCTCCGCGGTGCGCGGCTCGGCGTGGTGCGCCAACCGATGGACCCCCGCACCGATCCAACGTCCGAAGACTACAGCAAGGTGACGGCGGTCATCGACGCCGCCATCGATGAGCTCCGCGCCGCAGGCGCCGAGGTACTCGACTCGCTCGTGATCCCGGACCTCGAAGTCGTCGCAGGCATCGGAAACGACTTCGAGACCGAGCAGGCGACCAACGCCTACCTCGCCGAGCTCGCGAACCCACCGGTCAGCAGCTTCCGCGACATCCTCCTTTCCGGGGTCGTGATACCCTGGCGGTCTCGCGGCATGTGGGGAGCCGCCGGCAAGACGACCGAGGATCCAGGGTACCTCGTGGTGATGCAGAAACGAGAGAGGATCCGCGTGGCGGTATTCAAGGCGATGGCCGATCACGGACTCGACGCTGTCGTTTACGCGACCTTCGACCACCAGCCGACGCTGATCGCGCCGGACGTCGAATCGAACTCGAGGCCGAGCGACGAATACGGTTGGGGCGACAATCGGCAGCTCAGCCCGGCGATCGGATTCCCGGCGCTAACGGTTCCCGCCGGCTTTACGACGGACGATCTGCCGGTGGGTCTCGAGTTCCTGGGCCGTCCGTTCACCGAGGCGATGCTGCTGGGGTTCGCGTACGCCTACGAGCAGGCCTCCGACCATCGCCGAACGCCGGCGACGACGCCGCCGCTCGGGGGGCGCTGAGTTGGGGGAGGGTCCCGGGCGCGGACCTAGAACCCCCCCGCCGGCTCAGTTGATAAACGGGTTGGAGAACTTCGGATCGACCAGCAGAGCATGGTCGGTCATGGTCCGCAGAAACGCGACGAGCGCCGCCTTGTCGGCCTCGCTCAGGTTCAAGCGGTCCGGCTGACCTCCGCGCCCGCTCAATCGGCGGTCCAATGCCGGACCGCGCTGAATGCCGCTGTTGTAGTGCTCGATGACCTGCTCGAGCGTCGCGAAGCGGCCGTCGTGCATGTACGGGCCGGACACCGCGACGTTCTTCAACGAGGGAGACTTGAAGACCACGGTCTCGCCTAGATCGAGCCCGTTGCTTCGGCTGTCCTCGTCGAGTGCCAGCGTCGGCAACTCGTGACACGCATTGCACCCAGCTCCACCACGGTCCGGCGGGTCGGAGAAGAGACGCAGCCCGAGGTTCTCTTGGGCGTTGAACCCTGGCAGACTCCGAGGCGGAGGTCCTCCGCCTTGCCCCTCCATGGGCCCGAAGCCCGCCAGGCCGTCATCGAGCCTGCTTCCGGTCGATACAATGCTGCGTACGTACTGCGCGAGCGCTTCGCGCATACGAGTCTCGCTGATCGCGCGTGAACCGAAGGCCCACTCGAAAAGCGGCGGGTAGTATGCCGAACCCTCCATTCGATCGACCAGCGCGGGCACGCCGCCCGCGTCGTCGTCGAATCCCATCTCGACGCCGTCCATGACCGGCTGAAGCGACTGATCCTCGAGGTCGTGTGCGCGTCCGTTCCAGAACATGACCTCCCCTTCGTAGAAGCTGGCGTTGGCCAGGCGCATCGAATGCGCTCCGGTCTCGCCGCCAGCGAATCCCACGCTGAGTCGGCGCGTATCGCCGAAGCCGAGGGACTGACTGTGGCACGACGCGCACGAGATCGTGCGGTTGATACTCAGGTTCTGATCGTAGAAGAGCACCCTACCCAATGTGGCGCCTTCGTCGGTCACGGGGTTGTCGTTCGGGGCGTTGTCGTTGTTGAGGATCCGTTGGCCATAGTGAGGCGGATACAACGGGTCCGCGTAGTTCGGCGGATTGGCGAGATCCAGATTGAGGACCGCCGATAGGCTCACCAAGTCGTCGTCCAGGTGGAACGGGTCTGTGTCGGCGTCGTCGCAGGCGACCAGGCCCAGCGCCAAGACTGCTATCGAGACCTTGCTCCAGTTGTTCATTCGTCCACCCCGGCTTCTCAGGTGCTCACCGGGTTGGACGTCAGATCACGCGCAGATCCTTCGCTCGGATGACTGTCATCTCGGAGGCCGGCCGCCGCGGCGCCCTCCGCCAGGCGGGCCGCCCTCACGAGACTTGCCGTCCGCTCCCCCCCGCCTTGGCGGTCCTCTGCCAGGCTCCCCGGGCCCACCCGGGCCGCCGAGCATGACGCGAAGCGCCGCGTCGAGTACCTCGGGGAAGCGAGCCAGTTGCTGTTCCGTCGCGATCTCTCGGATCTCGCGGAAGTGCGTGGATGTGAGGTCGATCTTGGCCGCCTCCACCTCGAGGAGCTGCGCGCGAGCATCCAGATCGGGCGTCGCCGTGGCGAAGTATGATGCGATCAAGCTTCGGCGACGGCGATCCAGATCACGCAGTCCATCCTGGTAACGGCGACGCGACTCGTCGAACTGAGCCCTCTGATCGGCGTCGAAGCCGAGTGTGCCTTCGATGGTCTGGCGCAGAGGCGGCGGCTCTCCGCCACGACCCGGAGGAGGCGGCGGCGGGCGGTCTCCGCGGCCGTCCATCAAGGTCACCATGAGTGCCACGTTCATGAGCACCAGGAGGCCCACCAGGACGGAGAGCAGCTTCTGGGGCGTCATTGCGAGTAGAGCCCGAAGTCCGATGTGAGCGTCTGTTCGTAGGCGTCCTCCGTGTCCGGAGACGCGTTGGCGTCGATCCCCGGCCCTGCTTGCACGATGACCGCGACGTTGAGTGCCGCCAGCAGGAAAAGGCCGACCAGTGAAGCCCCGAGAGGTATGCGCGCGACGAGTGCTGCCGGTCGATCCGAACTGGATATCCGGGATTGAATCCGCGTGAAAAGGAACGGATCGGGCCGAAACGGTTCGAGACCCTGGAGGCTCTCCAGGACTTCGTCCTTCCAGGCTTCGCGCTCTGGGTTCGTCATTCTGTATCCTTGGACGCCGTTTGCCTGGATTTCCTTTGTTCGGACCTCACATCGAGCCCCCTCCCTGGAAAGTGCGGATCCAGCTTCGCTCTCAGCCCGCTCTTCGCACGCTGCAGGAGAGACTCGAGAGCTTTCAGCTTCACTTCCATCGTGTCTGCGGCCTCCTGCCGAGAAAGGCCCTGAACGAAGCAGAGCACGAAGGCGGTTCGTTGACGTTCTGGAAGTTCGTCGATGAGGCGAGAGAGCAGGGCCGCATCCTCCCGGCGACCCAAAAGTACCCCCGGATCTTCGAAGTCGGTCTGCGGAGCAGCTTCGCTTCCCGTACCGAGTCCCAGGCTTTGCGTGAGCGTGGCGAAGCGACGCTTCCTCTTTGCATGGCGGATCCGGTCCAGTGACTTGCGAACCGTAATCCGGTGGAGCCAGGTGCCCACCGAAGAATCGCCCCGAAAGCGCTGGGCCGAGCGGTACACCTCCACGAACACGTCCTGCGTGACTTCCTCGGCGTCCGATTGCTGACGCAGAAAACCGAGTGCGACGTTGAAGACCCGATCGCCGTGGCGGTCATAGAACTCACGAAACGCGCCCTGGTCTTGCTGTGCGATCCCGTGCAGCAACCGTCTGTCATCCGTCACGCGTCACCTATTCGCGCTCCTCTGCAGAGGATGGTGACCTCTACCAGGGTCTCCCATTCGACTTCGCTTCCCCCTGGTTGAACGCCCAAGGTAGGTCGGGGGACACAGTAGCGTCTCCTCAGCGTAGGCGGTGGGCCCGGTTTCCCAGTCCGTGGTCGATGGGCCCATTCCGGAACGAATTGCCGGGACTGACCAGATCCTGCCGGGTTGATTCGCCGTCCGGTCCAGCGCTTCCGATTCGTAGAGCCCTATGTAACGCGTTGTGTGATAGGATGTTACAGGAAGCAGGCCCCATTCTTGACGCATCGGCGCTGATCCGGTGCGGCCTATGCTCCGATACTAGGAGGGAGAGGGACGACGGAACCACTCGAGACAGACGATGGAATGCGCGACGACGAGCCTAGAGGCGGCGCAGCACGGAACTGACCCTGCTGCCCGCGAAAGATGGGGGCTGGCCTGGAGCGGTAGCTCGCGGGCCCTATTGTGCCTGGCAGCGATGGCTGTCACCTCAGCATCGACGGTCGCGGCACAGACCGCACCTCGGTGGGCATGGGAGTTGGAGTCGCGAGCGACGGTTCTGGTCGCGGACGCCTGGCAGGTAATGCCCGAAGAGGTCTTCCTTCAGTGGGGCGGTTCACGTGCCCGTGAGCGCGGGACGGCTCGTCACGCAAGCGTTTGCGACGCGGCGATTGCGACGGGGGGAGCTCCTTAATCAGACCAACATCCGGTTGGTTGCGTCGATCGCGTGGGACGAGCCCGGTGGTGAGCAACTGGTCGTGGCGGGTTGGAAGGTTCAGCGAGGTCTGGAACAGGGCGCGGAGCTACGGCGACCCGACGTTATCCCGCCCATGGCCGTGCTGAGGGGTCGCACGGTTGAGATCGTATGGACGCAAAGGAGCGTCGACCTCTCGGTCACAGGGAAGGCGGCGGCATCGGCCGCGGTGGGCGAGGGTGTGTTCGTCACCACGGCCTCCGGCGTCAGGCTTCGAGCACGGGTCATTGCCCCGGGCATCGTCGACACCAGCGATACCATGTCCCTTACCTCCGGAGGGGGGTAGCCGGCCTCACATCAGGATCGTCTCTCTGAGGATTCTGAAGTCAGAGGTCGCTGCGTCCTGAAGAGCCATGAAGGCGACCGCCATGCGGTTGGCGGCTTACTCGTCGGCATCACCCCACCCGAGCTCTCCGTCGGGAATCCCGAGTTCGACCCACACGATCTCACCTGCTTCGGCTTGCGTAGTGGAGACATCGAGATCTACCCGGAGTTCGAGGTCGGACTGGGGTGACCGAGAAGTGTTGCTCGAGGGCGCGGTCACCGAATTATCGTAGGCCGACAAGCCGAAGATCACGGCCATTGCGATCAAGGTCTTTCCAGATTCCTGGCTTGCTGGGCTTTTCATGACGACCTCCGGCAGGTGGGTAGCGGCGTCCATCGCCGCTCTCGTACCACACACAGGATCCGGGACCGTGCGTGCTCATGACGGCGTGGGCCGGCTCGCGAAGCGCCCGCGGGCGCTAGTCGCGCGCGAGGAACAGCCAGTCCGTGTGCTCTTCCTCGACGAGGTCGTTCACGTAGCGGACCGGCACGACCTCGACCACCGCGAACACGGCTCGTAACGCGTCGACGAAGGGCGAGCTTTCCGCATAGGACCAGACGGCCAAGATCCCTCCGGGCGCCAAGTGCCGCTTCGCCCGGACGAGCCCGGGCTCCGTGTAGAACGCTTCATTTCCGGCCCCGAGATGATCGTCCGGGGCGTGGTCGACGTCGATGAGCACGACGTCCCAATGTTCGTCAGCCGGCGCAAGGAGGGTCGCGTAGGCGTCGCCTTGGCGGACGCCGAACCGCGTGTCCGCGAGCAACTCCCCGGATAGTGGAATTAGACCCTCACGCAGAAAGCCGACGACGGCGGGAAAGATCTCGATGACCTCGACCCGCCTCGTGCGGTCCGACTCCAGCGCTCTGGCGGCGGTGTAGCCGAGGCCCAGCCCGCACACGAGCACGGACAAGTCGTGCCCGGCGTGGCGCGCGAGCGCTTCGTCCGCGAGCGCTCGCTCGGACACCGTGTTGTAGCTGCTCATCAGCAGCTGGTGATCGAGGGTGATTTCGGTGATCACCGTGCCGGGCCTGGAGAGCAACTCGCGCCGGCGTAGGCACAGATCGCCGAGCGGCGTCTTCTCGTAGGCCAGGATTTCCAGGTTGGAGGGGGTCATTCGTATCACGATCGCCGGTCGGTCCCACCGAGCGCAACCTGGCGGGATCTGGTCCGTATGCCCGCCTCGTGTGGCCGCAACCTTCCCGGGCGAGTAGTGTTCCCGGACAGAATTTCGGACTCAGAGTCGGCTGCCCCTGCGGCGTGGCTCCCAAAGGAGCCGCGACGACATGTCGGGTAACGACTCATGACGAGATTCCCGCGCCCTTGGCTCGTCTCGAGCGGGGTGCTTTGTGCCCTGCTTCTGGTATGGGACGTACAAGTACTGGCGGCCCACGGTGTGGCGCAGGGCGACCAGGGATTCTTCCTCACCAACGTGGGCGCCGCCATCGGGCCGTTCATGTATCTCGGCGCGAAGCACATGTTCACGGGATACGACCACCTGCTCTTCCTCGTGGGTGTGCTCTTCTTCTTGTATCGCTTCCAGGACGTGGTCCTCTACGTGAGTCTCTTCACGCTGGGCCACAGTATCACGCTGCTGGTGGGGGTTCTGTGGGGGGTTGAGGCGAACCCGTTCATCGTCGACGCCATCATCGGACTCTCTGTAGTCTATAAAGCCTTCGACAACATGGACGGATTCCGTCGCTTCCTCGGTTTCCAGCCGAACACCAAGCTTGCCGTGCTCACGTTCGGTCTCTTCCACGGGTTCGGCCTGGCGACGACGCTGCAGGAATTGTCGCTCTCGAGAGAGGGCCTGGTCACCAACATGCTCAGCTTCAACGTCGGCGTTGAGATGGGGCAGGTCCTGGCGCTGATGGGCGTGTTGATCGCGTTGAGTTTTTGGCGATCGCGCGGCGGATTCCTGAAGCACGCGTTCCTGGCGAACGCTTTGCTCATGATGGGAGGCTTCATCCTCATGGGCTATCAGATCGTCGGATACTTCGTAAATGCCTCCTGAGGCTCCTATGACAGACCCAATCATGTCCGATTCCCCCATGCCCGATTCTCCCTCGAAGGCCAAACTGCTTCGGGCGACTCTGGCGGCTATCCTCGTTGCAGGGCTCGTCCTGGTCACGGTCGTCCTGCCAGCCGAGTACAACATCGACCCACTCGGAGCGGGAGAAGCGCTGGGCCTGATCGTGCTCTCGGAGTCTGGCACCGATGCCATTCCCGTCCGCTCGGACGGCATCATCCCGCAGAGCGGGAGCTATCGCCTCGACGAGCAGACCTTCGAGTTGGGGCCGGGAGAGTTCGTGGAGTACAAATATCGACTGGAGCAGGGCCGGGCGATGACCTACTCGTGGACCGCCAGCTTCTGGATCCGGTCCGAGATGCACAGCGAAGCCGACGGGGCAGAGCCGGGTACCGCCGAGTTCTTCGAGGTCGAGGAAAAGACACTGGAAGGGCACGGCAGCTACGTCGCGCCATTCCCGGGGATCCACGGATGGTACTGGCTCAACGAAGGAGACGGCCCGGTCACGGTAACGTTGCACGCGGCCGGGTTCTTCACGGAGTCCACCGTGTTCCTGGCGGGTGTCGCTCCCGTCGAGCGCGACATCACGGAGACGCCTCTGGAGGGAGCTCTGCGGAGCTACATCAATACAGGGCCGGCGCGGCTGCCGGTGAGGATACCGGGAAACTAGGGGACCGGGACGGCGTCGCTTCCTTGCACAGGACCACTGCTAGCGCCCACCTTGGAGTGGCCCTGCTTCTTGGTCGCTGAAGAACGCGACGAGGCGCCATGAGTCCACGAACCTTCTCGGTACTGATTGGCTTTCTTGCGGCGAGCGCAGTCCCGCTTGCCGCTCACGGCACTGCGCCGTGCTCGGTCTCCGAGCCGCTTCTCGACGACTGGCGATGGACGGAGTTTTCGACGGACGATGGCCTACCGTCGGCGGACGTCTATGCGTTCGCGGAAGACGGGGACGGCATCGAATGGGTCCTCACGACCGAGGGCCTAGCGTGGTTCGTTGGATTCTCTTGGCACGCGCTCGATCAGAGAGCCGGGATTCCGACCGCTGGGCTCTCGGCTCTGCAAGCCGATCCGCGGGGTGGCGTGGCGGTCGTCGCGGATGGCAGGGTCTATCGAGGCGACGTGCGAGGCTTTGCACCGGTGCCGGTCGAGAATGACGGACAACCACTTCATGTCCGGCTATGCGCCGAGCGAGATTGGGGAACGAGGGCTTCTCGATCGAGGAGTCGAGCTGCTCAACAAGCCGTTCACTCGGCGGGAGCTGGCCAATGGCGTGTACTCGGCGCTTCAACAGAGTTCGTGAGCTCGCGAGGTCAGGCGGGCGACGGCAGTGTAGGCGGTCACTACGATGGAGGTGTTGCGGTGTTGTGGGCGATTCTCTTCATACTCCGGATATTCGCATGATGCCCTCTCGAGGCTGTCGAAGACGACCCGCGCTGGCATGGGTAGCGGGAATGCTGCTCGCGCTCGGCTCTCCTTCGGCCGAGGCGCAGACCGTGCCCGCTCGCTCCGCCGAGTGGGGCCAGTCAGCGGCCGCCGAGTACCTGGACGGACGATTGTCCTGGTGGATGAGTTGGCCGCGCGCCGCCCGCGACCACGGAACGTCCTGCGTCTCGTGTCACACTACGCTCCCGTATGCCCTGGCTCGTCCCGCGCTGCGCGCCGCACTGGGCGAGGCCGGCCCGACCATTCCGGAGGCACACCTACTGGAGGGCGTCCGGAAGCGAGTCGAGTTGTGGAACGAGGTGGAGCCGTTCTACCCAGATCAGACTCTGGGGCTTCCCAAGACCAGTGAGTCGAGGGGGACCGAAGCCATCCTCAACGCGCTCACGCTGGCCAGTCACGATGCCTATGAAGGACAGCTGAGCGGCGACACCCGCTTGGCGTTCGAGAACTTGTGGAAGCTTCAGTTCACTCGCGGCGAGCGGGCCGGCGCCTGGGCTTGGCTGTACTTCGATCTGGCGCCGTGGGAATCGGGACGGTCGGCGTATTTCGGAGCCGCGCTCGCGGCCGTTGCTGTCGGAGTCGCTCCGGACGACTACGCGACGTCGCCGGAGCTCGAGGAGCGATTGGAATTGCTGGTGGCGTATCTTCGTCAGGGTGCCGACAGCCGGCCGCCGTTCGATCGAGTCATGCTGTTGTGGGCCTCGACGGAACTATCAGGGCTCCTGACACGGGGTGAGCAGCAGGCCATCATCGACGACGTCCTGGGCCTCCAGACGAGCGACGGGGGCTGGAGCCTCACGTCCCTGGGGCCATGGGAACGGCCAAACGGATTCTCGCCTGGGCTGGGTAGCGATGGATACGCGACCGGGTTGGTCGCCTTCGTTCTGCAGCAAGCCGGCGCGTCGCCCGGTGATGAAGGCCTGAGGGAGGCACTCGACTGGCTGGTGCGCAACCAGGACCCGGTCAGTGGCCGATGGCCGGCCTCATCGCTCAACCGAGCGAGAGATCCGGAATCCGACACCGGCCTTTTCATGGCGGACATCGCCACCGGGTTCGCTGTATTGGCTTTGAGCCGAGCGGATCGCTTCAAGAAGTGAGGCACGCAAGCGACTGAGCACAGTGTTTCATGCGACTACGCACTTGGTGGCTTCACCGCAGTGGGTCGCGTCTGCGCCAGCCACCAGGTGTCGACCGCGAACGAGTATCCGAGGAGGAATAGCGCCGAGGCAGCGAGCGCCCCGGCCAGGGCCGGCCGGGTCACCGGGGCTAGGCAGGTCACCAGTACGATCCCCTGTAGCGCCGCAACCACCTTGCGCCGCCGACTGGGTGGCAGCCTTCCGCGAAGCGGCATCCACAGCAGTCCCCAGAGCACGAAGAAGTAGCGGAGCCCACCGACGAGCGTGACCCAAGGCCCCACCTTTCCGCTCCGCCAGAGCAGGACGGACAGCGCAACGAGCAGAAACGCGTCCAGCTCCATGTCGAAGCGGGCCCCGAAGGCGCTTTCGGTGCGGGTTCGCCGCGCGACGGGTCCGTCGAGCCCGTCCAGTACCAGCGCCACCGTGGATAGCCCCACGATCCACCAGTTTCCCGGTCCCTCGAACGCACCGGGGAAGAGGGCCAGCGAAGCGAGAGGCAGGACGAGGGTAGCGCGGGCCAGCGTCAACCGGTTGCCGGCTCCCAGGCCGGGGCCGCGTTGGGAGGGGGGCAGCTTCGCGAGCAGTAGCGCGCCCAGCGCGGCGTAGAGTGCGGTGGCCACAAGCACCTGGCTGGTCGGAAGGGCGAACATCCAGCAAATTGCGAGGGACACGGCCACGAGAGGTATGAGCCCTATCGCCACATCGCCCAACAGCGATGGGGGTCTCTCCCTGGAAGAGGGAGGCTCGTGTGCGCGGGAGGTCTGACTCATGGGACCGACATTAACTGATTAGCCATCGGGGGAGGAACCAGAACACTCGTGCCGAGAACCGCTCGCCAGTTCTGGATCCGCACTCCCGGCCGCGGAGAGATGGTCACGTCGCCGCTCGGACCCCGTGGCGCGGACCAAGCGCTCGTGCGCGCCCTCTACTCCGGTATCAGTCGCGGGACGGAATCGCTGGTCTATCGGGGTGAGGTGCCGCCCTCCCAGCATCAAGTGATGCGGGCGCCGTTCCAGGAGGGAGATTTCCCGGGTCCCGTCAAATACGGGTACAGCAGTGTGGGCGAAGTTCTGGAGGCGCCGGACCAGCCCGAGCGCCCGCTCGTCGGGCGGCTCGTCTTCTGCCTCCATCCGCACCAGGACCTCTATCTGGTCCCGGCCGGGGCCGTGCATGTCCTGCCGGACGGCTTGCCTCCCCAGCGCGCCGTGCTTGCTGCGAATATGGAGACCGCCCTCAACGCTGTGTGGGACGCGCGGCCGTCGGCTGGCGATCGGATCGTGGTGATCGGGGGCGGGGTCGTGGGGCTGCTCGTCGCCGTGCTGTGCCGGCGGATCCCTGCGACTCGTGTGACCCTGGTGGACATCGATCCCTCCCGAGAGGCCGTGGCGCGGGGCTTGGGGCTGGCATTCTCGGATGTCGCTCCGGCGGGCGCGGATGCCGATTTCGTCTTCCATGCTAGCGGAAACCCGCAGGGGCTCGAAGCCGCCTTGTCGGTGGCGGGAATCGAAGCGACGGTGGTCGAGTTGAGCTGGTACGGCACCCGGTCCGTTCCGCTCCCCCTGGGAGAGGCCTTTCACTCTCGCCGGCTCACGCTCGTGAGTAGCCAGGTGGGCCGCATCCCCGCGGACCGCGCTCCGCGCTGGGACCATGCCAGACGGCTCGGCGTCGCGCTCGACCTTCTTGCCGACGAACGGCTCGATTCCCTCATCAGCGGAGAGAGCGACTTCGAGACGCTTCCGGAGGTGATGCAGCGCCTTTCGGAGGACGGACGGGGGACTCTGTGTCACCGCATCCGCTACCCCCAACCCTGACCGCGGCCCCGAGCCGCCTGGAGACACGACCATTTACAGCCTGAACGTTCGCGATCATTTCATGATCGCCCACAGCTTCCAGGGCGAGGTCTTCGGACCTGCGCAGCGGCTGCACGGAGCTACCTATGTGGTCGATGCCACGTTCCGGCGCGAAGAACTGGATGCGGACGGTCTGGTCGTCGACATTGGGCTCGCCAGCACGACGCTGAAGGCCGTGCTATGCGAGCTCGACTTCCGGAACCTCGACGAAGAGCCCGCCTTCACCGGTAAGAACACGACGACCGAGTTTCTCTCGCGCGCCATCTTCGACCGACTCGTGGCGGCGATCGGGGCGGGCCGGCTCGGAGAGGGAGCGCGAGGTCTCGAGCGGCTGAGCGTCACGCTCCACGAATCGCACGTAGCCTGGGCGTCCTTCGAAGGGGCGGTTTGACCTCGCGGGGACTTCATCTGATCGCGCCGGGGCCGCTCGACCAGCGGACCGGCGGTTACCTCTACAACGCGCGCATCATCGAGGGCCTGAAGGCGCTGGGCTGGACGGTCGTCACGCACGCGCTCGAAGGCGAGTTTCCCGCGGGCGACGCATCGGCCGAGGCCAGTCTCGCGCGTGCGCTCGAGCGGATCCCCCAAGGCGCGCGCGTGCTCCTGGATGGGCTTGCCATGAGTTCCTTGCCCGAGCCTCTCTGGGCGCATCGGGACCGCCTACGGTTGATCGCCCTCGTTCACCTCCACCTTGCCGACGAGACGGGGTTGGTGGCCTCGGAGCGCGAGCGCCTCACCCGGCTGGAGCGCGAGTCTCTGGCGCAGTGCGAGGGCGCCGTGGCGACGAGCGCCTTCACCGCGCGCGGGCTCGGCGCGTATGGGATCCCGGCCTCCCGCGTACGGGCGGTACTGCCTGGGACGGCTCCGGCGCAGGTCGCGACGGGCCCCGGGCCCGGCCAGCCTCCTCGTTTGCTCTGTGTAGGCTCGATGAGCAAGCGCAAGGGGCAGGACGTGCTGGTACGCGCCCTCGCTCGCATCCGCTCGCTCCCCTGGAGCTGCGTTTGCGCGGGGAGCCTGACGCAGGCGCCTGAATTCGCAGACTCGGTGCTGGAGTTGGCGCGAACGCTGGGTCTGGAGGGCCGGATCGAATTCTGCGACGAGCTGGGCGCCGAGGAGCTCGATGCGCACTATCACTCGGCTTCGATCTTCGTGCTCCCGACCCACTTCGAGAGCTACGGCATGGCACTGACCGAAGCCCTTGTCCGCGGGCTTCCGGTGGTGAGCACACTCGGCGGAGCGGTTCCCGACACGGTGCCCCCCGAGGTTGGGGTGCTCGTGACCCCCGGCGACGAACAAGCCCTGGCGGCCGTGTTGCGTGAGCTCCTTTCCGGCCCCGAGGGGGCCGTACACAGAGCTCGACTCGCCGAGAAATCACTGCGCTACGGCCGCTCTCTCCCGACGTGGGACGATGCTGCTCTGGCGTTCGAGCGCGCCGTTCTGGAGCTCTTGCCGTGAGTGAGGAGAGCTTCTCCTCCAACTGGCTGGCCCTGCGTGAGCCAGTGGATCATCGCTCCCGCGCCGTCGATCTCATGGCCCCACTCGTCGAGTGGTTGGGTCTGCGGACAAGCCGGAAAGTGCTCGATCTGGGCAGCGGCACCGGATCCAATCTCCGCTACTTGGCGCCCCTGCTCGCGGGTGGGCAGGAATGGACACTCCTGGACAGAGACCCGGATCTTTTGGCCCGTGCGACGGGCGCGACCGTCGCCGTCGCCGGGGCGTCGAGAGTGGAGCACGTCTGCGGCGAGCTGGACCGGGAGGGGTTGGCCCTCGTGCCCGGAGCCGACCTCGTCACGGCCTCCGCGCTGCTGGACCTGGTGACGCAAGAGTGGGTGGGGCGGCTTGCCGCGACGTGCCGGGTGGCCGGAAGCGCGGTTCTATTGGCGCTCACCTGGGACGGCACGATGACTTGGGCCGATCCCGATCCCGATGACGCGCTGGTGGCCGCGGCGGTGCGGAGCCACCAGCTCCGGGACAAGAAGATGGGGTTGGCGCTGGGCCCGGCGGCCGGCCCCGCGACCGAGCGCGCCTTCCGGTCGGCCGGATTCGACACCAGGCTCCGACCGAGCCCCTGGCGCCTCGGGCCCACCGAAGCTGCGCTTGCACTGGCGCTGATCGACGGGTGGGAGGCTGCTGCCTCCGCGCAGCGCCCCGACGCCGAGCTTCTCATCCTGGATTGGGCGGAGCGTCGGCGCCAAGCGACCGCCCAGCCGTTCGCTCTCGAGGTGGGACACGTGGACCTGCTGGCTCTCCCCCCTGAGTCGGGCGCTCTGTGAACCCCGGTCTCGTTCGCGCCGGTGTGAGCCTCACCCTTTTGGCCCTGCTGGTGTGGTGGCTGGACGCCTCCGTCCTTCTCGACCGCCTGGCCGGGTTCGATCCGCGCTGGGCGGCGGCGGCTGTCGCGATCTCCCTGCCGCAGATCGGGCTACTCGCGTTTCGGTGGCGATTCACCGCAGGTCGGCTCGGTCTTGACCTTCCCTTCGGTACCGCCTTGCGGGAGTACTACCTCGCGCTCTTCCTCAATCAAGTGCTTCCGGGCGGCGTCCTGGGGGACGTCTCTCGCGCGTGGCGTCACGGACGCTCAGGACCTGAACGCCGCATCGGGCCCGCTGCCCTGGCCGTAATCCTGGAGCGCACTTCGGGACAGGTGGTGATGGGCGGGGTCGCCCTGATTTCCGTCGCGAGCTTGCCGCTCGCGTTCAGCACGATGTCCCGGACGCTCTCGCTGACGCTGACCGGCGCCGGGGCGGGGGCTGCCGTTCTGGCGGCCTTTGTCGCGTTGCGCCGGCGACCGCGCGACGGTCCTTGGCGCACCCGGAGCGCCGACGTCCACAGGGCGCTTTTCGCGAAGGATGCGCTGCCCGTGCAACTCCTCAGCTCCACCCTCATCGTGGCCACATTCCTAGCGACCTACGTCGTGGCCGCGCGCGCCGTTGGGGTGAGCACGCCCCTGTGGACGCTCCTGCCGCTGGTCGCTCCCGTATTGCTCAGCATGCTCATCCCCGTGACGGTCGCGGGGTGGGGGGTGCGCGAGGCGACCGCCGCGGCCCTCTGGGGCGCAGCCGGCTTGACGGTGGTGGACGGCGTGGCGATTTCAGCGGCGTACGGGCTCCTCGTGTTGCTCTCGAGTCTCCCGGGAGCCGTCATCTTGATGATTTCAGGTCGGGATCGAAGGCCAGGGGGCTAGGAGCTTGCGCGCTCCTTCTGCCCGCGTCATGCTGATCGGCGCAGTCCCCCCAGGGGCGTTCTCCCACCAGGGGTCTGATCCTATGCCACCTCTCCCGCGGTGCGAGTGCCCCTGATGGCCTCCGTGCTGGGCTATGGGTTGGCGATCTCGCTCGCTGTCGTCGTTGCGGTGCTCGTCCGGTCGGGGCATGCCAACTGGCTCCTCGAGGATGTGGGCCGCTTCGCCCGGCCCGTGAACGGCTTCCTCCTGATTGGCTGGATCGCCATGCTGCTCGCGGGTGCCGTGGTCGCCGGGCAGGGCTCCACTACCGACGTCTTCTCTTCACTCGGGAATTGGTTGTCGGTCCGACTGATCGCGCCCGAGCCCGCCTCGCCGGACGGCAAGGGCGGCGACGTTGATGCTCTTTTGTCGATGGAGGCCGATCTGGAAGGCGAGTTTGAAGACCAGTACGGTAAGCGCCCCCCGATAGCCGCCATGCTGGACCGGCGCTATGGGCCCACCTGGAGGTCGAGCCCCGACTCGATCCCGATGCGCGACATCATCATGGCTCTGGGGGCCGGGGCCGCGGCGGCGATCACGTCCACGGACCCGGCGGATCAGTCGGGAATCTTCTCGGTCTTCCCAGCCGATTCCGGTGCCCCACTCAAGACCGCCAAATCCCAGCCCGCGAGCGGGATGGTCGAATGGATCAGTCAGGTCCGCGAGGGTGGCGGCCGAGGCCGGGGCTTGATTGGGATACCGCCCGTCTCCCGATCACCTCAGGTCGAGGTCGAAGAGCGTATCGTCTCCCATCGGCACCCGACGGCACCGAGGCCGTAGCGCCTCGTCCAGTGTCTCGATGGCCGGAAGGGTGATGCCTGGCCGGCCTGAGCCCATCAGGATCGGTGCGACGGTCAGGTGGAGCCGGTCGAGCAGTCCGGCCTCGAGGAACCTCGACACGGTGACCCCTCCTCCCTCCACCAGCACCCGTCTAATGCCTCGGGCGCTGAGGGCTTTCAGCAGGGCGTCGGGCTCGAAGCCCTGCTCGATGCCAATGGGCCCGGCTCCGGACAAGGTGAGGACTTCCGCGACTCTCGAGTCGTCCCCCGACCACATCGTCGAAGTACCCGTCGCGCTCCCCACCACGAGCGTCCGGGCCGCGCCGTCCGAGAAAACCCGCCGGTCCGGCGGGAGCCGGCCCTGCGGGTCGAGCACCACGCGCACAGGATTCTCCCCCTCCACCTCCCGCACGGTGAGTTGCGGATCGTCGAGCGCCACGGTCTCGGTCCCCACGATCACCGCGTCGACCAGAGCTCGGAGTCGGTGCACACGGCGGATGTCCTCCGGCCCGGTGATGTAGTGGGACTTGCCGCTCACCGTAGCGATTCGGCCGTCCAGGCTCTGGCCCAACTGCCCGATGACGAGATCGGGCCGGCGCGTGAGCGGCAGGTAGAGGTCTAGGAGATTTCGAGCGGCCGTCGTGGGTGGAACCGACGCCTGCCAGCCCTCCGACTCGTCCAGCTCCAGCCAGAGCTCCTGATGTCCGGGATGTGCCACCCGCCGAGGCCCGGGCTCGAGAGCCGCGTGCTCAACGCTGGCACGCACTAGCGCCCAGGCTGCGGTTTCGTCGAGTGCCGCGGCGACCTCAGCCAAGCGGATCCGCTGCTTTTGCCGAGTTGCTCACAGGGCGTCGTCCTCGCTTCGACGCCCGAGACGATCCAAGGGGAACGCCCGAGCGTCTTGGATCACCTCCGCCAGGACCGCCCCGTAGTGCGACACGAATCGCGCTCCCAGCTCGCCGTCGGCCAGGGTCGCGTCGCCGACGGCACCATCAGGGTGCAGGTCGCCGGCGAGCCAAGAGAACGAAGCCGAGCCTTCGGGCCCCACGCGGCGTAACGTCTTTCCCAACTCCTCGCCGAGCGACCGAGCCCGCGCCGCCTCGGACGCCCGGACGAGACCAGGTCGGAGATGCATCATCATCGCCGTCTCCACCGCCCCGCCGTGGAGGCCGTGAAGCCACTCTCCTTCCGGCAGATCTACGTCCTCAGGACGGGGAAAGCGGAACCAGCTCGCCTGCACGACCAACATGTCCAGTTCGTCGCGAAGCCGGAGCCCTGCGGTCTCGAGGGCGTGCCGGTTCCCGCCGTGGCTGTTGCTCAGCACGAGCCGCCGCACTCCAACCTGCGCCAGGGCCTCGCCGACTCCCTCGACCAAGGCGCTGAGTTGCTCCGGCTCGAGGGAGAGGGTCCCCGGGAACCGTGCGTGTTCCCGGCTGCAGCCGATCGCCTGCGGCGGCAGAGCCCAGACTGGAAAGTCCTCGGGAAGTCGCCGGAAGGCCTCCGAGAGCAGGCCGAGCCCGATCTCGAGATCGGTGGAGAGGGGCAGATGGGGTCCGTGCTGCTCGATCGCGGCGACGGGCAGGACGACCACCGGATCGCTCACTTCGATCGCGCCCGCGTCCGCTGTCGTCAGCGTCTGCCACCAACGGACGGCCCCGTCACCCATCGCTCGAGCCATCCTTCGCGCCCGCGTCTGCATCGGGCCTCAGACGGGCGTACACGTCTCCGGAAGAAACACTCATAGTACCGCCCCTCAGCCAGGCTACCATCTCGTCTGATGCGAGCCATCGCGGGGAAATGAAGCTCCGCTTCTCTCCTTCGACCAGGTTGAACTCGTACTCGCCCAGAGCGTCGAGCCTCTGAATACACGCCTCGGTCACCTCCAGAGTGCCTACCACGAACTCGATGGAGAGCGCGGGGATCGGGTGACTGAGGCCCGCCAGCACCTCGGCTTCGTACCCTTCCACGTCGATTTTGCAGAAGCGCGGGAGGCCGTACTCCTCGATAAGCGCGTCCAGGGTCGTCACTGGCACCGTGAGCGAATCGTCCCAGCGCACGCCGCGGAAGGCGGGGTTCCTGTCGGCGAGCGAGCCGGGCCAGTCCTCGGCAAGGGAAGACATGCTCGGCGTGCGCCGGCTCAGGGCCAAGCGCGCGGTTCCGACCGCGCGCCCCACCGCCTCCGCCCGAACCGAGACGTCCTGGCTGCGCCCGACCAATCGCACGAGCCACCGACGCACCGCGGGCTGTGGCTCCAGGGCAACCACCCGTGCGCCCAACTTCCGGAACGCCTGAGTACGGTCGCCCAGGTGCGCCCCGACGTCGAAGGCTAGATCTCCCGCCCCGACGAAGGGGCGATAGAAGTCGCGAAGCCCGCGCTGCCGGCCCGGCCGCCAGTATATGACCAGCGAACGGACCAGGCCGAGCCACAGCTCAACTCGAGGCCACATCACCACCAACTCCTTCCTCGCGGCCTTCTTTCAGGGAGGGTCCGGCACTCCCGCCTCCCAGCGGCGGCCACATCCGCTTTAGCGTCCCGTCCTGCACCACCCAATGGTGCCGCAGCACCTCTGCGACGTGAACCGCCACCATGGCCACCAAGAGGAAAGTCGAGAACCGGTGCACGAGGGAAGCCCACGAGGCGACCTCGGGCATGAGAGGCAGCAGGGTAGGCAGCCCGAGAGCGTCCATCACCTCGATGGGGAAGCCACCCCCGACGACGCGCACATATCCGCTCACGGCGACCACCATCAGAACGGCGTAGATGGCTGCGTGCGCGGAGGACGCGATGCGTCGCTCCCGCTCCGGGATGGCCTCCGACATTGGCGGGGCCCCGTGGGTCAGACGCCACAGCACCCGGGCCGCCACGACCACCAGCAGCACTACGCCGAGCCCCTTGTGCAGGATGAAGAGCACGTCGATCGACCTCTGCTCGAGGCCGGGAGCGATCATTGCGATCCCCGCTGGGATCTGCACGAGCAGGAGGAGCACGACCAGCCAGTGGAAGAGCCGGGCGCCGGTACCGAAACGGTTCATGACCCGCCACCCTCTGTGGAAAGGCCGGCCGAGTCGGGAGTGCTACCGCTGAAGGCACGAACGAACCACTCGCGGAATTCGTCCATTCGCGGAGGGGAGTCTTGCGGGTCCGGGAAGGCGCCAGGGCGGAAGCCCCAGGCCAAAAATGGCTCGATCAGGTCCGGGTCACGTGCAATCACGTGCACCGGAACGTCCGGGTTGCTCGCTGCGGTCACCCAGGGCGCCGCCTGGTGGTCGCCGAACACGACCAGGAGTGTCCTCTCATCCAAGAACCGCTCCGCGAACTCCGCCATGGCGTGCAACGAGTAGTCCAGTGAGAGAGCATAGCCCTCGCGTAGCACGGGCACGTCCCACCAGAGCTCTTCAGGCGGATAACCGTCCACGCGGTAGGGCTCGAAGACCGCTCCGTCCCCCACGGAATCCCATTCGATGATGGGAAGGATGGGAGTCCACGGCGCGTGGCTGCTCACCATGGCCGCTTCGACAAAGAGGGGTGTCGTCGCGTCCCGGATGATTTCCCCCAAGAACGACCACGTGAACTGGTCTGGCATGGTGACCCAGTAGAACGGCGGCCCGGCGTATGGGATGGTGGGCTTCGAGTACACGTCGTCGTAGCCGATGCGGGTCCCCTCGGGCCAGCTCGTTGTGATGGCCGGCATCAGAGCCGCCGTGCGGTAGCCCGCCCTACGGAAGTCATCCACCAGTGTCTCGCGCCGGCTCGCGATCAGCAGGTCATATCGGAGCTGGTTCTCGAGCCACAGCCCGCTGATCACAGTCCCGTGCGCGTACCACGACTGCCCGCCCAGGGTGGGGGAGGCGAGTTCGCCGGTCGCCATGGTGAAGCCGGCCGCCCCGAGTCGCGCCGCGGCCTCCTCCAGGCGTGGCCGGATCGTCTCGGCGAACTCGGGATCCTCGAGCGCCGCCATCCCGTAGGACTCGATGAACGTCACCAGGACATTACGCCCCTCCAGCCTTGAGAGCAGCCCCGGCACGTCCGCGAAGCCGCTGGGCTGCTTCTCCAGGTCGTCCGCGAACGCCTTCCGCTCGATGCGCGTCGAAACAAACAGGTCGGCCTGCCCGAGTACCAGCCCCACCGCGGGTGCCGCGAGCCGATTTCCTACGGTCGACGCGCTCCGACCGATGAGGCCGAGCGAGAGAGCGGTCACGAGGACCACTGCACCGACACGCGGCAGGAGCCGAGGGACGAGCCTCTCTCCATCCCTAGCGACGGGCGTCAACAGCCACGCCGCCGCGCCCGCACACACGCCGAGTGAAACGACGATCGCCGCGATCCCCAGAAGCGTCCGCAGCAAGCCTGAATTCCCGACCGCGAGGAGGTAAACGGCATGCAACAGGTAGAGGTCCAGGGAAAGGTTGAGCGGACGGCCCAGGCTGACGCGTAAGATGAGGTCCGCGAGCGAGGCGACGGCGCACAGGATGACCCCCGCAGCCAGGATCCAGGCCAGCCCGCGGCTCCAAGGCCGCCGCGGCAGCAGCGCCATGGCGCCCACGATCGAGGCCGCTTCCAAGGAAAGCCACGCGGTCGAGGGTCCGTCCGTCACGGCGCCCGAAAGCCATACCGGCGCCATGAGCAGCCCATTGACAAGCACCCACGCGGACACCAGCCTGATCACCTTATGGGTACCTCATCGGTCGGAGTCCCACGGACGTATCATTCGCCCGACGGCCGGCTCGGGGTCACGATGACCCAACGTTACAATCTGAGCGAATGACGCACAAAGCGGAACGAGGACTCTTCGAGCTCAGGCAGGGACGAGTTCTTTGCTTGACTGATGCGGCGCGTAGCGTGTGCACGCTTGTCGCCGGGGTAGAGGGCCTAACGCTGGAGCGGGTGGAGCAGATCCGCTCGGTGGGCGGATCGCTTCGCCTGGTCCTGACCGCACACCGCGGACGCGCGATGGGGATTTCCGTGCCAGGGGGCCAAAGCAACGTCAGCGTGGCGCTCGGCCCGGGCGAGACACCCGATTCCATCCTGGCACTCGCGATGGAGCGAGTTTCTGCCCCGTCGCCTACCCAGTGGGGCTCCCCGTCGAACACCGCGCCCGGTTTCGAGGCGCGTCCGGCTACGGCGACGGAGTCGGCGGGGCTGGCGCTCGTCCGGTCCGGCCTTCTGCTTCCGGCGCTCGTGAGCGTGGAGGTGGATCCCGACTCGGCGGTGCTGCGGAGCTGGATCGAGGACGGAGTGATTCTCGACGTATCGAGCGAAGAAGTCGAGCGCGCCTCGGCCCGGTCTGGGATCGAGATCACCTCGGTGGCCGAAGCGTCCGTTCCGCTGGCGGACGCCGAGCAGTCGCGCTTCATCTTCTTCCGCGAGGGCTGGGG
>Ga0066376_10000850_pt1 | contig 29161 bp, 19 predicted proteins | sample Knorr_S15_td_Bot_FD_77009 | JGI IMG/M metagenome (GOLD analysis project Ga0066376, IMG submission 77009) | Marine microbial communities from Southern Atlantic Ocean transect - Knorr_S15_td_Bottom_ad_5009_LV_A | ecosystem: Environmental > Aquatic > Marine > Oceanic | place: Southern Atlantic... | reverse complement strand
TCTTGGCAGCCGGATTTTTCTTGGCAGCCGACTTCTTCTTGGCAGCCGGTTTCTTCTCGGCCGGCTTCTTCTTGGTGGCCGGTTTCTTCTTGGCAGCCGGCTTCTTCGCAGCCGGTTTCTTCTCGGCCGGCTTCTTCTTGGTGGCCGGTTTCTTCTCGGACGGTTTCTTGCCTGGCAGCGGCACGCTGTCGGGGATCTTCCGTATGTCCTTGTCCTTGTCCTTGGTGTCGGGCTGCGACTTGGGATCGGGCGCCCCCGGATTCCCGCCGGTCAGGCTCTCGAGCAGTCCGGGCGGGAAGGGATCACCTCCGGTTCCGATTCCCGTTCCGGCGGCACCCAGCGGTGAGGTCGCCAGGGGAGCGGGAGTTTCAGAGACCAGGAAGAACCACTTGTAGAATTCTGCAGCGTCGGGGTGTTGCAGCGACTCGCGACGGCTCCTGGCGAGTTCCTTGTAGGGGCCGTCGGTTGCTTCCAGTTTCCGGTAGGCGGCGACCGCCTTGTCGATCGACTCCTTGGTTCCCTCGCAGGTCGCTTCGGCCACGACGGCCAACCCGAACAGGGCACGCTGACGCAATTCCGATCCCTCGGACGAGTTGGACCGGACGCTCTTGAAATCGTCTTTCGCCTTGGTGATGTCAGCGATGCTGGTGCTCAGAATTCGTTGAGCCCCCTTGCGTCGATTGGCGCTTCTGTCGGAACGGTAGCCGCGTTGCAGCGACAGCCTCAGCCGCGTCTCGGCCCGAAGCAGCCGTGCCCAGGACCGGACCTCCGGGTCGGCGTCTTCGTTCTTGTTGAGGAAATTGGTGTAGACCTGTTCCCGCAAGTCGCTCACCCCCGTCAGCACATCACCGTCGTCCAGGCTCCTGATCATCGCCTTGTTGACTTCGGTGGGGACCCCGATCCAGTTCCCCCAGGTGACCTCATTGGCCTGGGTCGAGGTGCCCTGGTAGAGGCCCCAGCCGATGCCGACGACGAGCAGCCCGGCGGCGACCCAGGTCCCGATCAGCCGTTGCTGGTGCTGGGGATGATCGGGGCGGAAGAAGTCCTTGAAGACCCCGATGATCGGGGCGAACATCAGGCCCAACTCGCCGGAAGCCGCCGGTCGCGACACACGACTCGAGCTGGACTCCTCGGACTGGCTGGCCGCCGAATCGGTTTCCGGAGCGGGTGAATCGGCCATGATTTCAGGGGGTTTTATGGAGGGGGTGTGAGGCTTGATGCGGAGCGTGAGAACCGCTCGGGGAGGGGTCACGCGGGTCAGGAACGGGGCCCTGCGGCGGCGGAGCGCGCGAGTATACGGTTCGCTGCGAGCGAGCGTCAAGGGGGGGCGTCGGGGGGCAAACGGCCGAGGCGACTAGCCGCCCGAGCCGATGCGGACGGTGAATTCGGCGGGAAACGGCACGCTGCCGTCGCGGCGGCTGCGGCCAACCAGGCGGAACTCGACCAACGACGCAGGGACCAGGAAATACAGCGCCCCGTCGCCCTCGTACAGACACCTCAGGTCCTGGCGACCGGTTCGAGCAATCGCGTGGTGACCCAGGCCTCCGACCAGGGCCGTCAAGCCAACCGACTCGCGGTAGCCGCTCCAATCCTCGAACGCCAGGTCCTCCGCGACAGCCGCCTGCCAGTCACTCAACAGCCGGCCCAGGGATCCGGCAAGGTCCTCGCGACGGAGCCCGTCGAGTCGACTCGACTGCGACTCGGCAAACGCCCGCAGGCTCTCGGTCTGACCCATCCCGACTCGAACCAGCCGGAACTCCCTGGCCGGGTCGACCCGCACCTGCATCTTCCCGTCCGACTCGACAAACGCCACCACCATCACATTGCTGCGAACTCGCCCGGGCCGTTCCCCGAGACTCGCAATCAGCTCGGCATACGCCTCGGAACGAGACTCCATCAGTTCCGGATCGATCGACCTGGGCTCCAGCACCTCGGCCGTCACGTACGACGCACTCAGCTCCCCTTCCAGAGAGCCTCGGAACCGACTCGGGTCGTTCAGAAACCAGAGCACCGTGATCGCCAGCAGCAGGATCCCGCCGCACGCCAGCGGAAACCCCATTCCCCCTCTCTTGCGACGACGACGACGGACTCGGCTGGATATCGACGCCTGCGGCCGCGATTGGAATTCCGGCACCACGTCGGGCACCACGTCGGGCACCACGTCGAGCACCACGTCCGGATCGGTGGCTGAGGTGGCTGAGGTGGCTGAGGTGGCTGAGGTGGCTGAGGTGGCTGAGGTGGCTGAGGTGGCTGAGGGTGATGCTGCGGTGGTTGATTCTGGCCGGGGCACGACGAGCGTGGTGCCGCATTTCGGGCAGGCTCCCTGTTTGCCGGCGGCCTGATCCCCGATGCGGATCGCCGCGGTGCAATACGGGCAATCGAACTCGATGGCCATCCCCGGCTCCTCGGTCGTGTCCACCTTCGGCAACAGGCCTGCGGCGGATCCGACCCCTGTGCTTGGAGTGATTCAATCCGCCGCAGGCGGGCTAGTCGTCCTGTTCGACGAACACCGGCTTGAGCAATCGGTCGACGGGTGCGAAGTCATCCTTGAGCACCCCGCCCCAGGGTGTCGCGGCGGCCCAGTTGACGACCGAATCCCACTGGTTTCGGTCCTTCGAGAGGGTCGGTTTCTGGCCGTCGGGTCGAGATTCCTTCCAGGCGAAGGGGGGCCGCGACCAGTGGCCGCCGGCGGTGGAGAGATTCGAGAGGTCCAGGGGCGAGTTGGACCCGATCAGCACGAAGGTATCGCGACGACGGTGCGGCACTCCGCTTTCGCTCGAGAAGACATAAACGTTGGGAAAGACTTTGGCGAGCGTCAGCGTGTAGCAGCCGAGAAAATGACCACGATCGCGGGTGAACTTCGAGTCATGCGAGCGTTGCCTGAGGTCGGTGATGATATCCTTCAGCACCGCGTTGTCCCCGGCGTCCTCGAGCATGCCCTTGAGAGTCTCCTCGGTCACCGCGCCCCGCACTCCCAGCCGGTAGAGACTCTCGTCGGGCCGTTCGTACACCTCGACCCCGGGCAACCCGGGAATCTCCATCCATTCCCCGGCCACCGCCGCGGCGGCCCACGCCTCGGGCAACGGTGTGGCGAGCGTGAGCTGGTCGGAGTTGTAGTCGATCTGTTCGTCGCGCGCGGGTGCTTCGAAGCGGGGATAGATATCGATGATATTGGCCAGGAAGACCCCTCGCTTGGGATCAAGCAGTTTCCTCACGTCGTTGGTGAATTCCAGAGTCGTGAGGTGCCAGGGCACGCTGAAGTCGTTGAAGGCGTCGCCATAGATGAAGTCGTACTCGGGCCTGTCGGCCCGGGCGAGCTGATCTACGACGAAGTTTCGGGCGTCGCCGATCTTGGTGCTGCGTGAGATCAGCCCGTCCACGGCAAGCCCCAGTTCTTGCTGAACGGCCTTCAGGACCGCGGGATCCAGTTCGGCGACATCGATCACCGGTTCGTAGGGGAACTTGGCCTGGATCCACCTGGGAAACACGAAGCCGCCCCCGCCGATGAACAGTGTCCGCACCTGTCGGGATTGCTTGTACAGGTCGCTGATCGCCTCGAACCAGGGGTGATCGGGCGAAGCGGCCAGCAGCGTGTCCCGGTCTTCGGCGCTGACGACCATTTCGGCGGTCAACACTCCGAGTTCGGGATGGTATTCGATTCCGCCTGAGGGTTTCTTGTCGGTGCGGTTTTCCTTCCTGAACTCATCAGGGATCCTCACGCCCGGCGGCAGTTTTTCGAGATCGGCCGGCGAGAACCCGGACCAGTCCGAAGCGGTCGACTTGCGATGCAGTTCCTCGACGGCCAGCCACCAGGCCCCCGAGGCGCTCAGTTTCAGCAGCAGATCGCGATCGTCGGGCAGCAGCGTGCCGCGGACTCTCAGTTTGCCTCCGCCGGATCCCGAGAACGAGATGCTCCCGGGCAGTGTCTTGACGATCTGGTCTCGACCGGGGAATGCGGGCAGGTCGACGGTGACGTCGATGGCCCAGTCCTGCCGGGCCCTCTCGGTCGCCGCCGCGTAGACCAGTTCGTATTCGTACTTCAGCAGTGTCGGGTTGTCGAAGACGTAGTAGCTGTGAACGAGCTTGTCGAGCTTGAGATATTTCATCTCGACGCCGTCGTCCTCGTCGGTGGTCTCGACGACGGTGATGTATGAGTAGTTGCTCTCGTCCTCGTAGCGTCCCGGTACGTCTTCGCGGAGCGACAGCGTGCGTCCAAACTCGTGGAAGCCTCGGCCAATCTTCTGACCGGTCTCTTTCCATTCTTCGCGCAACTCAACCTGTACGGCCGGATCACGTCCCGTCCCCAGCAGAACTCCCAAGCCGTCTCCTGCGACTTTCAGCGATTCGCCTCGTGCCGCGGCTGCGAGTCCGAAGACGACCAGGAACTGGAGCCAGCCGAACGCGATCGCCGGCTTCAGTCTCGAACGCGGCGCCGCGGCACAGGCCGCGGTGATGCCCAGCAGAGCGGCGGTCAGAGTGACCAGGGCTCGTGTGCCGAAGAGGTCGATCAGCCAGAAGCCGGCCAGGAAGGTGCCGATGATCGAACCCAGCGTGCCCCAGGCGTAGACGTTGCCGACGGTGACCCCGGTCTTGCGGCTTCTCGAAAGTGCCAGGGCGGCGACGACCGGGGAGACGGTCCCCATCGCGGCGGCCGGAGGCCCGTAGATCACCGCAACCTGCACCAGCACCCAGACCGGCCAACTGACATCCGCGGACGAACCGCCCTCGAGAATCCACTGCGAGAGCCAGACGACCGGGCCCAGCAGTGTCGGCGGATCGGTCCGGTACCACTCGGTCGAGAGCTGATCGAGCCAGATCACCAGGAAGCAGTGGAAGCTGGCCAGCAGCAGCAGCCAGCCCAGCGTGCGGCGGTGGTCGAACCGGTCTGCCAGGATCCCGCCGACGTAGTTGCCGATGGTGATCCCGGCCAGCACCACGCCGATCACGCTGGTCCAGGTGTACAGCGACTGGCCGATGTGGTGAGCCAGCAGGCGAATGGCCGAGAGTTCCAGCATCATGATGCAGAGGCTGGTGACGAACACGATGGCGTTGCAGCCGACCAGGAACCACCAGGTGCTGGGCCCGGCGTGGGGCCAGTCCGGGTCCGATGAGTGCAGTTCATTGCCGGCGGCCGGCAGCGAGACGGAGCCACCCGGGCGAGTTTCCGGCCGCTTCTGCAGGATGCCGACGACCAACATCGTCAGCGGGACCAGCCCCATCACCAGCAGAGCCACCGCGGTGCCACCGATGATCAGCGGCGTGGGGTGGTGATCGATCAGGTAGAAACCAGCCAGGAAGGTGCCGACGATCGAACCCAGGGCCGCCCAGGCATAGACGTTGCCGACGGTGAACCCGGTGCTGCGGCTGCGCGAGAGTGCCAGGCTGGCGACGACGGGCGAAATCGTGCCCAGCGCGATGGCTGGCAACAGGAAGATCACCGAGACCACGCACAGGACCCAGATCGGCCAGCCCATCGATTCGGGCCGGGTCACTCCGACCATCAAACCGTCGAGCACCAACGCCAGGCCACTGGTGACCGCGGCCAGAGGGAACAGGATCGCCAGCAGCTTGAGGTGACCGAAGCGGTCTGCCAGCATCCCGCCGGCGTAGTTGCCGACGGTGATCCCGGCCAGCACCACACCGATGACTCCGGTCCAGGTGTACAGCGACTGGCCGATGTGGTGAGCCAGCAGGCGCGAGGCGGTCAGTTCCAGCACCATGATGCAGATGTTGCTGGCAAATACGATCAGGTTGCAGCCGATCAGCCACAACAACGCTCTGCCCCGACCGATCTCGCCGCGTGTATGCATCACTTGCTTCCCGTTGCCGATCACCAGTCGCCGCTCAAGAGTTTGGCCATTCATCATAGACGGCCCGACGGGTCGCGTCTTCACCGAGAGCCTTGGTTGTCATCGCTTCCTGCCGCCCCGTAGAATGCCCGCGAGATGTCTCACCCCTGCCGGAGTTGAGAGCGACTGATGTTCGAACGGATCGAGCTGTTTCCCGGCGTGATCGAGATGAACTACCAGGCGCGACGCCGCCTGGGCTGCTGCGTCTATCTGCTCCACAACGGTTCCGACTGGCTGCTGATCGACATCGGCTACGAGGACACGGTCGGGGACATCATCGAGATCATCCGGCAACTGGATTTTCCCCTGGCCAATTGCCGCTACCTGATCGCGACCCACGCCGACGTCGACCACGTCCAGGGCCTGGGCCGGGCCGCCGAACTGTTGCCCGGTTCCCGAACCTGCGGGCACCCCGATGCTGCGAGGCTGCTGGCAGAGGGCGACCGGGTGACGACCTATGCCGAGATCAGTGCCCAGGGCATCTCGATCGACATGCCAACGCTGCAGTTGGATGAGACGATCAGCGAGGGAGACCGGTTGCCGCTGGGCGACCTGGAACTGGAGGTCTGGCACACTCCCGGTCACACCGTCGGACAGCTCGCGTTCCGCCTGGGCAACTTGCTGTTTTCCGGCGACAACATCTACCGGGACGGCTGCGTGGGGAACATCGACGCACACCACGGCTCGGACATCCCGTCGTTCATCGAAAGCCTGACCCGGATCCGCGACAGCGACATCGAGTGGCTCTTGCCCAGCCACGGTCCCCCCTTCCGCAAGGACCCCGAGCTGCTGCAGGCCACCATCGATCGACTCGAAGGCTATTGCCACATGGCCGATTTCGGCACCTGTGCCACCGATTGGCCGTTGATGGACGAGTGGGACCGCGAACTGGTCGAGGGGTTCAACGCCGAGTAGCGTGGGGCCCGGGGTCTGACGCCCCGCCACGCTTTGGGTGGACTCCAGGAGAGGCTCCCGCAGCGGGGGGCCTGACCCCTTTCCTTGCGTGCGGCCATGCAAAACGAAAAGGGGTCAGGCCCCCCGCCTGCGGTCCGCCTCAGGTGGAATCCACCTGAACCGTGGCGGGGCGTCAGACCCCAGTCTCCCCAATCGTTACAACCCGAACGACCCCTCGGCGCGGTCGGCATTCTTCCTAGGCCGGCAACTGACCTGTTAGGCTAGGTACACCGCCGGAGCACTTACGGCGACAAAGTCTGCCGGAACCGCATCCTGGGACAAAGTCGGACCATCGGAATAACCGATCAAACCGACAGTTCCGTGCGCTTCGACTTTGTCCAATGGCCGCTTTCCAGACCGCCATGACTAACTTCTTTGCCAAACGCGACCGATTCGGCCACGGCAACGCGCTGTGGGTGGTCCTGCTGCTGGTCTTCCTGGCCACTCCCGCCATCTGGTCGCTCTCACGCATCGACCTCGAAAACGACATCGCCAACTGGCTGCCCGAGGACGATCCGCAGGCCCGGACGCTGCGATGGTACCAGGACAACTTCCAGCACGAGGACCGCGTGCTGGTGTCGTGGGATTCGAGCTCGCTGTCCGACCCGCGGGTGAAGTGGTTTCACGACAGGCTGGTCGGCAAGACCGACACCAACGGAGTGCGTCGCAGCGGTTCGAAGCTGATCAAGTCGGTCACCACACCGCAGGACCTGATCGTCAGGATGATGAAGTACGACGTCGAGGGGGCCGAGGCGGTCGGACGACTCGAGGGCGTGCTGATCGGCACCGGGCCGCTGAAGGTGAAGCTGACCGAACTGGGCCGCCGCGACATCAAGCAGGTCCAGAGGTTGATCCGCCAGCAGGCCGCCGCCGACCTGAAACTCGATGTCGAGTTCCTCGCTGCCGGAGTCGAGTGGGAACCGAGCGAGGAGGACGCCGAGCGGCTCAAGAAGTTCATCGGTGCTGATCCCCCGGAAGATTTCGAATCCGAATCCGATTCCGAGACCGACTCGGATGCGGAGGATGGAGAGGACGAGGACGAGGAGCAGTTTGATCCCGAGCAGTTCCTCTTGCCCACTCACGACTTCCAGGTCCGCTACCAGGGCATGCGGCGAGACAGCAAGTCGACCGAGGGGCTGATCGCTTTGATCTCCGGCATGAGTGCAGCGGGTTCGCCCGAGGATCCGTTGGTGGCCGAGGACGGCTGCTTCTTCCACGCCGGTGCCCCCGTGGCACTCTCGGTCAGCCTCACCGACGCCGGGATGGCCGACGCGGCCGAGACTCTGGTGGAGATCCACCGGCTCGCGGTCGAGGTGGGGATCGGTGCCGCGGAGTTCCGGATGGGCGGTCGACCGGTCGCCGGATCGGCACTCGACGAAATGGTCAAGGACTCGGCGTGGAATTCGTCGGAGGACATTGCTCCCTGGCAGCTGCACCGCCGCTCGATCATCCTGCTCTCGGGACTGGTCGGCATCGTGCTGGCCTTCGTGATGCTCCGCAGCGGCCGCCTCGCCACCCTGGTGCTGGTCGTCAGCTACTACACCACACTGCTGGCCGTCTCGCTCGTGCCGCTCTCGGGCGGACACATGAACATGGTGCTGGTGGTGATGCCGACCCTGATGTTCGTGCTCACCGTCTCGGGTTCCATCCACATCGCCAACTACTGGAAGCACTCCGCCGTCAAGAACCCGGCCACCGCGGTGGTCGAGGCGGTGCGGATGGCCAGGGTGCCGTGCACGCTGGCGAGCGTGACGACGGCGATCGGGCTGTTGAGCCTGTTGACGAGCACGCTGAGACCGGTACGTCAATTCGGAGTCTACTCGGCCATCGGCTGCCTGATCTCCCTGGCCATGGTGCTCTACGGACTCCCCGCCCTCTTGCAGTTCTGGCCATCCCGTTCCCCGAACCAGGCCGACCTCAAGCGGGACGGCTGGACCCGGCTGGGGCTGTTGGTCTCCCGGTTCTGGATCCCGGTGACCCTGACCTCGATCGCCGTCTTCGTCGGAGGCACCTGGGGCCTGACGTACTTCAAGACCGAAACCAAGGCGATCCGCTACTTCCCCGACCACTCGCGGGTCGTCGAAGACTACAACTTCCTCGAACACAACCTCTCGGGCATCGTCCCCGTCGAGCTGGTGATCCGCTTCAGCCGCGAAGAGCAGAAGCGGTTGAACTTCGTGGAGCGAATGGAGGTGGTCCGGGAAATCGAACGCAAGGTGCGTGAGCATCCCGAGATCAGCGGTACGGTCTCGCTGGCCGATTTTCAGGAACCGTACAAGCCGCTCCCCGAGAGTGCCTCGGGTCTCCGCAAACGACTCGCCAAGAAGAAATCCAGCATCCTCGAGCGACGGGTCAAGGGAGACGATGAGACCGAGCCCGAGAGCGGGGCACGGGCGTTTCTGCACGTGGCCGACAAGGCGGCCGACCTCGAGATCGCCGGTGATGAAAAACTGAACCGATCCGGCGACGAACTGTGGAGGATCACCGCACAGGTCTCGGTCATGTCCGACTACGACTACGGACACCTGACCAACGACCAGCGAACCGGCGACCTGGACAACATTGTCAAGAGCGTGATCAAGAGACACTCGGGGTGCCACTACGTGGTCACCGGCATGGTGCCGGTATTCCTGAGAACTCAGCAGGCGGTACTCGACAGCCTGATCTGGAGTTTCGCTCTGGCGTTTGGCGTGATCGCGGTCGTGATGATGATCCTGCTCCGCAATCCGCTCTCGGGCGTCCTGACCATGCTGCCCAACCTGATGCCCGTCGGCATCGTCTTCGGGCTGCTCAGCTGGGCCGGCCAGGCCGTCGACATCGGCACGATGATCACCGCCAGTGTCGCCCTGGGCATCTCCGTGGACGGCACGCTGCACCTGATCACCTGGTTCCGGGCCGGGTTGCGAGACGGGCTGCAGCGACACGACGCCGTGGCCCGATCGCTCTCGCAATGCGGACCGGCGATGTGGCAGACCAGCCTGGCCGTCGGGCTGGGACTGCTGATGCTGGCTCCGGCCGAGTTGCTGCTGATCAGCCGGTTCGGCTGGCTGATGGCCGCGTTGATCGGAGCCGCACTGATCGCCAACGTGGTGCTGCTGTCGGCCCTGTTGGCCGGACCACTGGGCTGGTTGATCCAGAAGGGGATGGCCGCGGAAATCGCCATGGGCATCAGCAAACAGCCCCCCGCACAACCCCACCTCAAGCTCAGTTCCGCCTCGACCGCATCCGGCGGAACCGCTGCCGAGGCCTGAACCGGATCACCTCTCGGGCTTCGGTACTGTTCCAGACCCGCTCGGGGTCCTAGAATGGAAGAGCGGAAGAACCGGGAGCCGAAGAACCGGGAGCCGAAGAACCGGGAGCCTAACCGGGAGCCTGCTGAAGTGAGCGAATTCGTTGAACCCCTGGGAATGCGTGTGCTGGTCCGCAAGGACGAGGCACGGCAGACGACCAAGGGGGGGATCGTGTTGCCCGACGACGCCGAGATCCCCACGATCACCGGGCGGGTGGTCGAAATCAGTTTCCAGGTCGACAACGACGACGACTTCCCGATCAACAAGTACGACAAGATCCTGTTCCATCCCAAGAACGCGATCCCGGTCGACTTCGAGCCTGACAACCTGCTGTACGTCGTCCCGGTCGACGACATCGTCGCCGTCTTCCGACGTGCCCCCTCGCCCGAGTCGGGAATCGGCTCGACCAGCGAAGTCGACGAGCGGGACGAGGAAGACTAGGCCGCCCCGCCTGGGGTCAGACGCCGCCTGTGGTTCGCCGCAGGCGGACCACAAGCGGGGCCTGAACCCTTTTGCTGCAGCGGCCGGCCCAAGAAGAAGGGGTCAGGCCCCCGCGTGCGGGCCGTTGCAGGTGGAGCACGGACCATCCGTGGTCCGCCGCAGGCGGATCAGACCCCAGCCTTACTGCGCGGCCGACTCGTACGCCGCCAGGATGGCCTCCACGGCAGAAGCCCCCATCGAGACCGGCACGTCGCTCTCGCGGTCCCCGTCCAGGCAATCCAGAAAGTACTCCGCATCGGCAGTCGCCTCAGCGGCCAGCGGCCACCAGTCGGTCTTGGGCTCGACCCCACCCGACTCCTGGGTACTCGACCAGAACCCCATCGGGTCCTGGGGGTGAGGCACCTCCGGCTGGCACCACGCGGCGGAGTCGCTGAAGATTTCCAGCCGAGGACGAAACGCATCGACCGATTCGGTGGCGTCGGTCCCCACCAGGTGCAGCTGGTGAATCCCGTGACTGGGATGACTCGACCAACCGCTACGGCCCACCGTAATCGTCGCCTCGATGCCCCCCTCCAGCCCCACCAACAGCGCCGCAAAGTCCTCGGCCCCGTTCCCCTGGTGCTCTGCAAAGAAGTAGTTGGCCGTGGCCGCCTCGACCGATTCGACCCGGCACCCGGTCAACCACTCGAAGAGCACCAGCGGGTAGAGTCCCACACAAAACAGCTCACGCTTCGAATCGAACCAGGTGAACCGCTCTGCAACCGCTGCTTCGCGTCTGGGCTGATCGAGATCTGCGGTGCCGGCGACGCCCTTGGCGAACAGCAATTCGGCATGCAGCCCGACCAGACTCCCCAGCCGGCCGCTGTCGAGCACTTCGCGGCAACGCCGGCCGATCGAGCTGCGGACGAGGCTGAACATCTGGCTGCGGACCCCGGATTCCTCGACCGCCGCAACCACCTCCCGAGCCCCCTCGAGCGTCGTGCACAGCGGCTTGTCGACATAGACGTGCTTGCCGGCCCGGGCCGCGGCCACCGTCATCCTCGCCCGCCGCTCCGGCTCGGGGCACAGGCAGACCAGGTCCACGTCGTCACGCTCCAGAGCCGCCTCGTAGGGCTCGAGGTACTCGATCCCCAATTCGCCCGCCAGTGCGACGTTGAGTTCACGGCGTCGGGCCGGGATGTCCGACTCGTCGGTCAGGCCCACCAGGCGGACTCGCGGATCGGCGGCCAGGGCCCGCGAGTAGTTTTCCTGGTGAGTCAGGTTGCCGGCGACGATCAGCAGGCCGTAACGGGCCGACGACACAGAATCTCTCGAAGAGGTCACGATCGTCATTTCAGGTGAGCTGAAGCACCCGCTCGGCGTTCTTGCGGAAGACCTTGGCCTCGACCGCGGCGGGCAACTTGAGGCTATCGAAGAGTTCGAACTGGGGCACCGGCTGACCCGGCTGCAGGTAATCGGTACCGAACATCAGCCGGTCCTGCCTCCGCAGCAGGAAGCCGCGACCGAATTCCTTGTCGCGGGAGATCGAGTTGGCTCCGGACCCCGCCGAGAGATCTCCGTAGATGTTCGGGTAGCGTTCCATCAACCGTTCGATGGCGCCGCCAGGGGTGACCGGTCCCTTCGGGTAGCTGCCCAGGCTCTTGCAGTCACCGGAAATCGACGCCCACCAGCCCGGTCCGTGGCCGATGAAGTTGAGCTTGGGATGAGCCTTGATGGCGTGTTCGAGTCGGGGCAGTCCGGGAGTGTCCTTGCCGCGGATGGCGTCGATGTGGAACAGCAGCGGGATGCCGACTTCCTGGCACGCCGCGTAGATCTGCATCATCAGCGGGTCATCGAAGTTCAACCCGACCTTGTGCTCGCCGAAACCGCGAGCCCCCAGGTCGACCCAGTGCTGGATGATGCTGATGAACCCCTTCACACCACCCCGCACGCTGGTGCGCGGATCGATCGAACAGAAGGGGATCAAGCGATCGGGGTGCTGCTTGGCGGCCTTCAGAGCCGGCTCGGTCAGCAGCAGGAAGCTCGACGATTCGGGCGAGGTCAACGGCAGCAGCACCGACTTCTCGACATCGTGCTCGTCCATCCAGTCGAGCAGCCCCTTGGGAGTCAGCTCCTTGTTCCCGTTCCAGGTGGTGCCGATGTGAGTGTGCACATCGATGTACTTGCTCGCCCGCTTCTTCTTCGGCTCGGCCGCGTACAGGCCGCTGAAACCCTTCAGGCCCGACAGGGCGGTGGTGGCGGCGGTGGCGGTGAACTGTCGACGGTTGAGCATGATGGTCTCCGGGATCGTCTCCGGGTTGGCGGCCCTGCGGCCGATGGGTTCGAGTGGTCCTAGCCGCTGGAGGGACTCAGTTCCGTGACCAGGCTACTGCGGCGGTACTCCTCAGGGACCTCCTCCAGGTTCCTGACCGCCACCAGTTCCGCCACGATACTCACGGCAATCTCGGGCACCGACTGCGACCCGATCTCGAACCCCAGCGGGGCCCGGACCCGCTGCAGCGCGTCCCGCGAAATGCCTTCTCCGAGCAGGTCCTCGAAGATCAACTTGATCTTGCGTCGGCTGCCGATCATCCCGACGTAGGCCGCGGGCGTCTCGACCAGGTGATACAACGCCTCCTCGTCGTGGTTGTGGCCTCGGGTGACAATGACGCAGAAGGTGTTCTCGTCGACGTCGAGTCCCGAGAGTGCCGAGTCGATCGGTGCGACCATCAGCCGTCGTGCCTCGGGAAACCGCTCGGGGCTGCAGTACTCGGCCCGGTCGTCGACGACCCACACATCGAAGTCGACCGTATCGGCCAACCGGGCCACTTCCTGTCCCACGTGCCCGGCTCCGACGATCAGCAACCGGCTTCTCTTCTGCTGAGGCATGAAGGAGGTGCCGGCGACGACGTAGGGTCGGCGGCGTGAGGCGAGAGTCTGCAGCGAGTCTTCGAGCGCTGGTGGAGTGGTCCCTTCGCCGCGACGGGCGAGAATCTCGCCCGACTCGTCCAGCAGGAACCGATCCGCCACCCGGCCTCCGCCAGACTTCTCCTCGTCGAGCACCACCGCCTCGGTACAGCCCCGTCCTGTGCCCAGCGTCGCGGCAAAGGTCTCGTAGAATTCCAGCTCCAAGGCGCTGCGGATCGGGTCGACCAGCATCGTCATGCGGCCGCCGCAGATCAGGCCATCGTCCCAGCCGTAGTTGCTGTCGAGATTGAAGGTGAGCAGTTCGGTGGTGCCGTCATCGAGCAGCCGCAAGGCCCGCCGCTTGACCTCCGCCTCGACACAACCGCCCCCGAGTGTCCCGGCCTGGGAACCGTCCTCGTAGACCAGCATCGCGGCTCCGGCCTTTTGAGGCGTCGAGCCGCGTGTTTCGACCAGAGCGGTGTAGGCCACCCGGCGACCGGCCTCAACCGCTTCAATCAACTCGGTCAGGATCTCCCGCATTGGCTCGGTCCGCAATCGGGGTCTGGGATGTCAATCGGTGAAGTCATTCAGGCCGCCGCTCTCAACAACGGCCATCCTAACCCAACGACCGCACCAGAACCAATTCCGCAGCACGCCGCGGCAACACCCACATGAGAACCCCGGGGTTTCCACCCCGGGCTAGGTCATACCGCCCGCGCCTTCGGCGGCGGCTTGGTGCGAGGTGGAATGTAAGGTGGGTTGGTGGACAACGCCGTGAGATCCCGGGGTTTCCAGCGACGACCTCTCCCCCCGCCCCATAGCCCCGCCGAAGGCGCGGGCGTCCCCGACCAGCCCAGGGTGCAAACCCTGGGTCATCGGGCCTGAATCCTGCGGCGCCGGGTAGTTCTCGCGAAACACGGGGGCTGGTAGTGTGCCGCCCGCCTGCGGCGGGCTGGGCCTCGGAGAGGCGATGAGCTCAATCAGGCGGGCTAGCCCGCTGACACCTCTTCGAGCAACTGTGCCGTCGCCTCGAGTTCTCTCGTCAAGCCGCTGACCAGGTCGGGCTGCTCGGACCCCGGCAACACCTCCCACGTGTAGGTTTCAACTTCCAGGTGAGGCTCGTAGTCGAGGTCACCGGCGACGCAGGCCAGCGCGCGACGCAGGTCGTCGCGGGTGGTCCCCAACGGACCCAGCGACTCGGCATCGACGGGAACGTGGAAGTGCACTCGCCACGAATCGGCCGCAAGCCATTCCGCAGAAGGCGACTCGGCCAGGTCGCGATCCAGGTCGATGTAGCGCAGCACCTCGCCCTCGGAGGTCCGGGCGGTGCTCTGGTGCAGGTACCTTGGCTCGATAAACCCCGCCAGCCTCTGGCGGCCTTCGAGGTTGTTGGCGGGGTCCTCGAGCGTGATCGCACAGGTGATGTGGATCTTGTTGAGCCGGATGCCAGAGCGGTCCAGGCTCCGGATCGACTCGGCCACATCCTCGAACTCGACCGACTGGTGACACACGTCGTAGCAGACACCCAGGTACTCAGCGGCAACATCCCGCATACCACGCCGCTGTGCCTCGTCGAACAGCTCGCCGAAGAATTCCAGCGTCTCGTCGGTCGTTTCCAGCAGGCACAACGGCTCCGGCTCGATCGCCAGCCGCACCCGGCACCCGGTCTCTTCGAATCGCAAAGCCGCCGCGGAAGCCCAACTCAACAGGGCGTCGATGGCCCGAGGCCTGAAGTCGTCGTGTTGTTCGAGATGCTTGAAGCCCAGCGGGACCGTCGAAATGCTCCCGTCGGTCCCCTCGGGCAGCAAAGCCGCCAGCACGTCGGCGCAATCCAGCGTGTAATCAAGCCGCTTGGGAGCGGACCAATCGGGCAGGTAGACCTGCTCCTTGACCCGTTCGCCGTGAAAGTCGCCGTAGGGAAAGGCGTTGAGCGTGTAGCAGGCCAGGCCGCGGTCGGCCAATTCTCCGGCGAGGGACCGTGGGCCGGAGGGATCGGCCTTCAGTTCGGCGATCACCGGAGCCGCCAGCCACAAGCCCGCGGCCAGCGGCCGGCCAAAACGGTCTCGGACCCGACGCGCGTACCGATCCAGCCCCGACACCACCTCAACCAGGCTGCGGCCCGGATGGACGTTTGTGCAGTAACTCAGCGGCAATCGACTCAGGCTCATCGTGCCCAGAGGCTCCCAACGTCGGCGAACGGGCCATCCTAGCAGCAACCGCGTGACCACCGCAGTCCGGTGCGCGTATACTGGAGCAGGAGTCGAGTCGTGCAGCGTCGTGAACCGGTTCCCCGGGAGCCCGGGCAGGCCAAGCCGAGATGGAACCGGCCGATTCGACAGAAACCCGGCCGCCGGATCGGGGTTTATTCTCCGCGGGCGTCCACGGAAACTCGATCGTGATCAGCAGCAGCAACCAATTCAAGTTCCTCCACGATCCCGACGTGCAGCGGATGCTCCGCGTGCAGGACGGCGACGAGGCGGCGTTTGGGGAATTGGTCGAGACGTATCGCGAGCGGCTGATCCACATCTTCTCGCACCTGGTCGGCGGCCAGGACGCGGCCGAGGACCTGGCCCAGGAGGTGTTTTTGCGGGTGTACCGGGCACGTGAGACCTACCGCCCGACGGCGAAGTTTTCGACCTGGATGTTCCGCATCGCCAACAACCTGGCCTACAACGCCCGCCGCACATTGGGACGTCGCAAGGAAGTCACGATCGCGGCGGACGATTCCGGGCCGCTGGGACCTCGACCGGCCGAACAACTGCTGGCCGAGCAGTCTTCGCTGCTGCCCTCCAGGCAGTTTGTCACCCGCGAGATGCGCGACCAGGTCCGCAACGCCATCGAATCGCTCAACGACCGCCAGCGGCTGGCGGTGCTGTTGCACAAGTTCGAGGGTATGAGCTATGCGGACATCGGCGTATCAATGGACCTGACGCCGCAGGCGGTCAAGAGCCTGCTGTCGCGGGCCCGCGAAAACCTGAAACTGCACCTCAAGAAGTACGTTTCCCACTGACCCCCCCCGGCACCATGAACACTCCCGATCCCCCTCTTCCCGCAGATCCACCTGACGGTCAGGACCCGGTGTCCGAGAGCAACTCGGAGGATCGCTCGCCGCAGGCTCCCGAGGAGACTCGGGCCGAGCCGGCGGCGGCTGGTGCCGAGGAACCCGGCGGTGAGACGACCGCCGACTTCGGTCCCGGCTGGCGGGCCAACCTGGTCGCCTACCTCGACGGCGAGTTGAACGAGCGGGACATGCAGGAACTCGACGAGGTGCTGGTGCAGCAGCCCGATGCTCGAGCCAATGTCGAACAGCTCAGGCAGACCTGGGACCTGCTGGACGTACTGCCCCGTCCGGCGGTCACCGAAGAATTCTCGGCCCAGACGCTGGCGACCATGCAGGTGATCCGGGACGAGGAGCCGCCACCACCCTCGCCCTGGCCTCGCCGCGGTCTGCTGGCGATTGTCTGGGCCCTGGTGCTGTCGGTCTCGGGAGTCGCCGGGGTGCTGCTCGCCGATCGCTGGCAACCGGACCCGACCCACAAGCTGATCGCCCAGCTCTCGGTCGTCGAACGGCTCGAGACCTATCGCGAAATCGGTGACCTCGAGTTCATCAAGGCCCTGGCCGAAACCGAGCGATTTCCTCGCGACAGCGAGCTCGACGAGCCAATCGCCAGGAACTCGATCCTGCTCACCGCGATCCCCGAAGAGCCCCGCGAGCGGTGGACCTACATTGTCGACCTGCCCTCGGATCGCCGCAAACAGCTGACGAAGAACCGCGAGGACTTCTCGGGGCTGGCTGCGGCCCGGCAGGCCGAATTGATTCAACTTGACGTCGAAATCTCCGGGTCGCCCAGCCTGGCGGGTGTTGCCGCAGACTTTCATGGTTGGCTGAGAACGCTGCGGCCGTGGCAGCGAGACGAGATCCGCAAGACGACCACCGGAGTCACGGACAAGATCACCCTGGTCCTGGGATACCTCGACGAACAGGAGGAGCAACAGAAGGTCCGCAGGCTGGGTGGGCCGCAGGCCGCCGCGGCACTCGGAAAGGGTCCGTCGCTTTCGAGCGAGGACTTCGCGAGAGTCATTTCGGCCATCGAGCAACACTTGTCGGGGGCGCAGAAGCAGCAATTGGGCAAGCAGGCCGAGCTGACCGGGACCACACGAGCGATACTCGTCCTGGAACTGTCGACATCCCTGCTGAACAACGGCTCTCGACCCGCTGCCTCACCGCCGACGGCGGCCGAGCGGGTTCGACCCCGCTGGCCGGATCTCGAGCTGGGTCGAGCGATCGTCGCTGCGATTCACAGCGACACGGTTCGCGGTTGGATCAAGCAGGCCGACGGTCCCGAAACGCGCAGGTTGAGGCTGGGCTTGATGATCATCCGCGGCCTGGTCTACGAGTCGTTCCGGGAAATCAGGCGGAATCGTCCGTCGGAACGAAATCTCCAGGAGCACTTTGTCGGATTGTCGCGTGAGCGGCAGGACGAGCTGATGAGACTTCCGCCATCGGAATCCAAGCGACGACTCCGCAGATCGCTCTACCAGAAGAACAACCCCGACGCGATCGCCAGCCCGTTGCAGTTGTACCGCCGCTACTTCCGGCTGCTGGGACGGATTCGGCCACGTCGCGGACCAGGCGGTGGCGGACTCGGGAACGGACCGGGTCCGAACCCCTCGCCCCGCAAGAAATCCGCCGAACCGCCACGGGGACGGCCGCCGGCTGCTCGACCGCCTGGCGGTACTCGTTGAAGAGCGACGGCCCCGGGCTATGCGCTGCCGGCCCCGCCAAGGGCGGGGGCTTGATGGGGTTGGGCGTGTTCCCGTCGGAACCCGGGGTCTCCACCCGCGGCTACTCGACCGCCTGGCGGTACTCGTTGAAGACCTTGCCGTGCACTCCGTGGTGCTTCAGAGAAATCTCCGCGCGATCGCCGCGGCGGCTGACGCGAACGCTGAGGAATCCGCCCTGGACCCGGTGAAACGGCTGAACAGCCCGATTGCGACCGGGCGTTCCGCCGGCGTGTTCGTCGCTGGCGGGTCCGCATGAGAATTCTCGGAGACCGGTGGCCGGGTCGATCGAGAGGTACTGCCAGTGCCGGTCCCCGCAGCAGACAAAGAAGTTCTCGAGCTTGTGCTGTCGGGTCCAGCTTCGGAAGTGGTTCCCCTCGGTCGCAAACGCCGCATTCGAGTGGTTGTCGTTCTTGCCCCGGGGACGGTCGGGGCCAACGATCGGGGTCGGGCTGATCAGCACGCGGAAGCTGGCATCGCTGGCCAGGATCGTCCGCTTCAACCACGCCATCTGCTTGGCTCCCCAGATCGTCTTCTTCGGACCGTCGGGCATCGAGTTGGCCGAGCGGTACAATCGACCCTCGACCATCCAGATCTGCAGGTCGCGGCCCCAGCGAACGGTGCGGTAGGTCAACTTGCCCATCGGCACCTGCTCGCGGTAGATCCCAAAACCCTGCTCGAACGTCAAAGGCAGCATCCAGGGAGACGGTTTCGTCGGCCAGCCGTCATCAACCCAGCTGTCGTGATCGTCGACTTCCCAGTAGCCGGGCACCTTGCGGTGGAAGGCAACGTGGCGGGGCAGCGAGTACATGCGGTGCCAGTGAAAACGGGCCAGGCCGACGGTCCGTGCCCGAGGCTCCTCGCTGTCCAGGTACACCGTGTCGCCGGTGGGGACGATGAACTGAGGCTTCAGCCGGGCCATCGCCGGGTAGATGTGGTAGCCGGCGGGGTCGTCGAGGTCCCAGTAGGACTGGCCGGTGACGACGGTAAAGGTGACATCCTGAGGCGTGTCGGCGGCCGAGGGTGTCTGGAAGCTGCCCCGTGCGGTGGCCGAGATCTTCGCCTCGGCACCTGCGCGAGCCTCGACCGTGACCCGGTAGCTGCGGCCCGGCTCGAGTCGGTCGAGGGCGAACTGGTGAGTGAAATCGTGCTGCTTCGAGACGCGGACCCACGCGGACTTCCTGCGGTCCTTCTTCTTCCCCTTGCGGTACCAGTGCACCCGCACCTCCCCAGCCGCCCCGTCGATCTCGCCCTGGCGGCTCGTCAACGGCACCGTCGAGGGCACGTAGTCGGCAACCCGGGGCGTTCGCTTCTTCGGCTCGCGATGTCCCGTCTCGTTCCGCTTCGCCGTCGCCGTGACCCGGGTCCAGACGATCGCCGAATGGCCCCGTACCTCGCCCACCCTCAGACCCATGCCCAGGTGCACGTCGGCGGCGGAGGCTGGGGAGACGAGGCTGGCCAGCAGGATCGCGAGCAGAGTGCCGTGGAGGGACCTGTGCATGCTGTGCATGCTGTGCATGGAGACGCGTTCCCGTTTGTTGCGGAGTTCTTGAGACGACAACACCCGGCCCTGCAGGCAGGACCGGGTGTCGTGTTTCAGTCGAGTCGAGCAGCAAAACTCAGACGTTCTTCAGCCCGACGTTGATGTAGGCGTGCACGTGCGGGGCTCCGCGGAAGAACGACACCCAGGTCGGCCCTTCGAGTCGCCACACGTCCCAGACCTTGTCGTTGTCGAGGTCCGCGGCGGTGTAGAAGGCCATGTTGAGGGTCTTGAGACCGCCACCGGCCTTGAGCACGTTGAGGGCTTCCTTGACGTCCTCGGCCCGGTAGGGGTTGAGCACCGTCTTGATCGTCGCCATCACCAGCTGCTGCTGGTCCTTGGACAATTCTCCGACGTTGATCCCCGGGAAGCTGCCCTTCTTACCACTCAGCAGCACGGCAGTCTCCTTGGGCTCCTTGCCGATGCTGGCCGCGGCGGCCTGCTTCGGATCGAGCGACTTGAAGACCTTGTCGGCGGCCTGGGTCTGGTAGTAGTAGAGTTGCTTCTTGGGGTTGGAGAGTCCGTGGCCGTAGACGATCGGGCCGCCGAAGGCCGCACCCTCCACGCTGTTGCCATCGGCTCGCAGCGTCAGGTGACGACCGGTCAGCTCGAACTCGAAGCCCCCCTTGCCCTTGCCCGGCTCGCCGAACAGAGCGATGTGGTATTCGCTGAACCCGCCGTTGTCATCTTCCATCTGCTGCATCACGCGGTCGTAACCGTCTTCACTCATCATGCCGCGGACGACCTTGTCGATCAGCACCCGCTGCTCGGCGGTGTAGAAATCGCCGCCGATCGTCGGCTTGGTGATCGCCCAGTTGGCGCTGATCTTCTTGCGGAGCGGATGATCGAACCCAAAGGCGACCATCTTCTTCTGGGCCTCGGTGAGCGACCCGTGGAGCTCTGCCGCAACCGTCTCGGCAGCACTCTTGGCCGAAGGCGCAGCGTACAAGGAACCACTCAGCGAGCCGGCCCCGACGGCCAAGGCCGCTCCACCCACGCTGCGGACGAAATCACGCCGCGACAGGTTGCCGCAGTCGGAACAGCCATTCGTGTGATCGTGTGCCATCGTCTGATCCTCTTGGAACATGAGAGAGTATCGTTGTTGAATCGAAATGGTCTCTGAGCACCTGGAGCACGACAGCCTACCTGCGTGGTTCCGGGTGAGCAACTACAAAGGAGCCTGGGCCAATGCGGACCCACCCCGGGGCGTGGCATCCCCGGTGGGGGTGCGGTTAGAGTACGGCTCGAGACACCCACCCGAGAGAGCCAGACCGATGACCCGCCCGTTCGCTCTGCAAGTCGCCCGCTCTGCCCTGCTGGCCTTCACCCTGCTGTCGATCGCCACGACGGCCACCGCCGCAGACCCCCGGCCGTTTCCCGGCACCCGGCCACTGACTCTCAAGGGGCCCCTCGACGAGCTGATGGTCGACGGGATCAACCGCTACGCATTGCGGGCCCTGGCCGGATCGGAGGAACTCCGAGCCGCTCGCTGGAAGCGGGACGTTTCGAGCCCGGCAGCGTACGCCAGGAGTGTCGCGGCGAACCGGGCACGGTTTCGGACCATCATCGGAGCCGTCGACGCCCGCGTCACCTCGCCGAAAATCCATCTCATCGCCACGCTCGAGAACAGTTCTCGAGTGGGCGGCACCAAGGCCTGGTCGGCTCACGTGGCCCGCTGGGACGTGCTCGATGGAGTGACCGCTCGAGGGCTGGTGCTGATCCCCTCCGACACACCGATCGCCAACGTGATCGCTCTGCCCGATGCCGACTGGACTCCCGAGCAGTTTTGCGGTCTGGCCGAGGGAGTCACGCCGCAGGCTCAACTCGCCCGGCGGCTCGTCGAAAACGGGTGCCGGGTGATCGTGCCGACACTGATCAGCCGTGACGCCCAGTTCTCCGGTGACCCTCGCGTCCGCTACACCAACCAGCCGCACCGCGAATTCGTCTACCGGATGGCGTTCGAACTGGGTCGGCACGTGATCGGCTACGAAGTGCAGAAGATCCAGGCCGCGATCGACTCGCTGGCCGTTGATGGCAAGCAGCCGCTGCCGCTGGCGGTGGTGGGAGTCGGCGAGGGGGCGCTGCTGGCACTGCACTCCGCCGCTCTCGACACCCGCATCGACGCCGCGATGGTCAGCGGGTACTTCGACCAGAGAGCGGAGGTGTGGAGAGAGCCGATTTATCGGAACGTCTGGAGCCAGCTGACCGAATTCGGCGACGCCGAGCTGGCCGGGTTGATCGCGCCCCGGACGCTGGTGGTCGAAGCCTGCCGGGCTCCGGAAGTCAGCGGCCCGCCCGCGGCGGGCAAGGGACGAGGCGGAGGCGCGGCACCCGGAGCGATCGAGAACTGCACGCTGGGGCAGGTCCGAGCCGAATTCGACCGCGCACTGGGAATCTACACTCAACTGAAAGCCGCCGATCACGCCACGCTGGTCGCTTCAGGTGAAGGCGACGGGCCGGCGGGCACCTCCGAGGCTCTTGCAGCACTGTTGGCAGGACTCGGAGCCCGGGGACCCCTGGCCGCCGGCGGCGCGAAGCCGACTGTCGAGGGGTCACTGCCGGATCCGCTGCGGCGACAGGGGCAGCAGGTCGGCGAACTGGTCGCCTTCACCCAGACACTGCTGAGACGCTGTGCCAAGATCCGCGACAAGCTCTGGAAGGGTGCCAACCGCTCGAATCTCAAGACCTGGGCCGACACGGTCGAGACCTACCGCGACCTGGTCTACGACGAGCTGATCGGGCGGCTGCCCAAGCCGAGCATCCCGCCCAACGTCCGCACCCGGCAGGTGCTCGATACCGACGCCTACCGGGGTTATGAAGTCGTGATCGATGTCTATCCCGACGTGATCGCCTCGGGCATCCTGCTGATGCCCAAGGACATCAAGCCCGGCGAGAGGCGGCCGGTGGTCGTCTGCCAGCACGGGCTCGAGGGGGTCCCGATGGACACGATCACAGCGACCGGAAACGGGTTCCGTTACTACAAGTCGTTCGCGGCGAAGCTGGCCGAGCGGGGCTTCATCACCTACGCCCCCCAGAACCCCTACCGCGGCCGCGATCGGTTCCGGACCATTCAGCGCAAGAGCAACCCATTGAAGCGGTCGCTGTTCAGCTACATCATCCCTCAGCACGAACGGACACTCGAGTGGCTCTCGAGCCTGCCGCAGGTCGACCCCAAGCGGATCGCCTTCTACGGGCTCTCCTACGGAGGCAAGACGGCGGTGCGGGTTCCGCCGCTGGTCAAGCAGTATGCACTCTCGATCTGCTCGGCCGACTTCAATGAGTGGGTCGTCAAGAATGCCAGCAGCGAGGACGGCTACAGCTACGTGTTCACCGGCGAGTACGAGATCTTCGAGTGGAACATGGGCCACGTGGCCAATTACGCGGAACTCTCGAACCTGATGACCCCGCGGCCGTTCATGGTCGAGCGAGGCCACTTCGACGGGGTGGCTCCCGACGAATGGGTGGGCTGGGAATTCGCCAAGGTGAAGCGGCACTACGACCTGATCGGGATCGGCGACCGGGTGGAGATGGAGGTCTTTGTCGGGCCCCACACGATCAACGGCAAGGGCACCTACGACTTCCTGCACCGCCACCTGAAATGGCCCAAACGGTAGCCAGCCTCTTTTTTTCCAGCCACCACGGCACCTGAACTCGGGACAGGCACCTTCGGAGCCAGTCCCCTGCCCTACATCAGATCCTCACCCGCATGGATCCTCGTGTAGCTCGCATACCGCGAATCGTGGATCAGCTCCGCTTCCACTGCCCGCTTCACCGCACATCCCGTCTCGTGAGTGTGCGAGCAATCGGGGTACCGACACAACGCAACAAACGGCCGGAACTCGACAAAGAACCCCTCGACCTCCTCGGGGATCACGTCCCAGAGTGCCAGCTGGCGGATGCCGGGCGTGTCCACGACGTAGCCGCCTGTGTTGAGTTCGATCAACTCGGTCCGACGCGTGACGTGGCGGCCCTTGCCGGTGGAAGGGCTGATTTCTCCGGTGACCAGCTTCAGGCCGGGCTGGATGATGTTCAGCAGCGACGACTTGCCGACACCGCTCTGGCCGGCAAAGACCGTCTCGCGATCGCACAGCAGTTGCCTGAGTCGAGGAATCCCCACTCCGGTCTCGGCACTGGTCAGCACCACCTCGTAGCCCAGCCGGGCATACAGCCCGCTCCAGCCAACCAGCTCGGCCGGGTCCAGCAGGTCGATCTTGTTCAGGCAGATCACCGAAGCGATCTGGCCCTGCTCGGCACTGACCAGGAACCGGTCGATCAGGGCGGGCTTGAGATCATCGGCGGGGACGACGATCACGAGCTGATCGACGTTGGAAACGATCACGTGTGCGCGGTGTCGGCTGCTGCGAGAGAGCACACCGTGCCGCGGCTCGACCCGCTCGATCACACCCACGTCCATGTCGACATCACCGACCAACACGCGGTCGCCGGTGACCACGGCGTTCCGCTGGTCCCGGACCAGCGAACGGACCACCTGGCGGATGGTGCATTCCAGGTGTCGCCCGTCGTCGAGTTGGACTCGTGAGTGCTGCCCGATTGCGCTGAGCACCCGGCCGGGGTGGCAATTGGCGAGGTCCACATCGATCTGTAGGTCTCCGCTGGCGCTTTCCGAGGCGATCACGGTGCGGTAGCGGGAGGTGTCTCCTTTGCCCGAGACCCGTTCCCCGGCCGCAATGTCCTCGATCCGCTCCGGATCCGATCTCGCCTGCTGGGTCAGGTTGCCCTGCCGGGCCCGCTTGCCCCGGTTCTTCTTCAGGGCCACGCGGATCTTGCGCTTCCGCTGGTTCTTCTTCTTGCCCAACCGTGACACCTCGAGACCTTCTGCCGGTCACCCTACCAGTCACCAATTAGAGACCGCTGGGGGGGGTGGGTCAAATTGGGGAGCCCGACCCGGTCATTGGCCCGGCACCACCGGCGGCCTACACTGGGTGTTGAGGGAGAGCTGGAGCGGGCCGAGTGGTCGCTGCTCGGGAGGCTCTCACGAGCCAACCGCGTGGAGGAAAGTCCGGGCTCCGCAGGACACGGTGGTGGGTAACGCCCACCGTCCGCGAGGACAGGGACAGTGCCACAGAGAATAGACCGCCGATCGGGGGCTCACTGGAGCCCCAGGAGGCAAGGGTGAAACGGTGCGGTAAGAGCGCACCAGCGGGCCGGGTGACCGGCTCGGCTTGGCAAACCCCACCGGGAGCAAGATCAAGCAGGGAGCCTTGTCGGACTGGTCCGGTCCGCTGTGACTTCCGGGTCGATCGCTCGAGGTGCCGGGCAACCGGCATCCCAGAGAAATGACCACTCTCGACAGAACCCGGCTTACAGGCCCGTCTCCACTCCCCCTCGTTCTTCACCACCGCCATTTCCTCTTGCCCCGCCAGCCTCCAGGCTGCTATCAACCGCGCCGTCCGAGGACCCGATCCAGCAACCTCTCCGATGACACCTCGATGACACCCCGATGACCTGCTCATGAAACGCCGCGATCCGATCATTGGGATCATTTCGATCACCCCGCCGCGAACCGCTGGTACCCGCCTCAGGAGCCTGCTGCCGGGCCTGCTGCTGGCACTGGGTTCGATCGCCGGCTGCCATGTCGGAAACTTCTCCGCGTCGATCGACAGCAACTCCAAGCTGCCGCAATTCAAATTCTCGGCGATCCCCAGCCAGTCGGAGCCTCCGGTCGAGAGTATCGAGAGCGGCGGGAGTGGCGGGAGAATCGAGTCGGACGATGACCGAGCGTCGTCAGCCGAATGACCGGCACGATGCTCCGAAGCGGTCAGGCGGCCCGAGAGCTGCCGCGGCGAGCCTCCCGGTCGATGCTGTTGAATTGACGCTCCCGGCGCGCCCACTACAATCGACGGCTTCCCCTGTTGCCGCCGCTCTCCCGGACTGCCTCGGACGTGCACATCGAGTTGACCTCTCGATACGGTGAAGTGGCTGCAGTGGCGAGACTCCACGGAGCGTTTCATGCGGTTGACTGAATTCATCGTGACCGAGTCGATCCTGACCTCGCTCGAGGCCAACACCAAGGATGAGGCGATCCGCGGTATGGTCGAGAGTCTTTCGGCGGTCGGACGGATCCCCGAAAGCGACAACGATGCCATCGTCTCGGGGATCCTCAAGCGAGAAGAACTCGGATCCACCGGGATCGGCAACGGTGTCGCCGTCCCGCATACCAAGCACCCTGCCGTCGATCGACTCACCGCCACCGTCGCACTCTCAGTCCAAGGTGTTGACTTCGCCAGCCTCGATGGGGAAGCTGTTCATATCCTGTTCCTGCTGATTTCGCCCCCCGATCTCCCCGGTGACCACCTGCGTGGGCTGGAGAGTATTTCCCGGCACCTGCGGAACTCGAACTTCTGCAACTTCCTCCGACAGGCAGAAACCGCCGCGGAAGTTGTCGAACTGCTCGAGGAAGCGGACAACGACCAGTTGGACTGATCACCCGGATCACCCGGATCACCCGGATCACCCCGATCACGACCAGGACCCATCAGATCCGACTCGCGATCATCCTCAACCGTCGCCACCCCCGGTTCTCCAACACATTCGGAATCACCCGGATTCGCTCGAATCCCCTCAAAGAGACACCGCCGCGACGGTTCCAGGTTCTCATCTCCCAGGCCCCAGCCGACTCCAGTCGATCCCGGTCGCCGTCTCCTGTGACGACAACCGACCGACTCGAGGTCATGACCCGTCCCATCCCGCAGGCGATCACCGGATGACCCAGACCGTTCAACAGACCGTCCGCGTCGATCTCGAACAGGGCTTGCACATGGTGCCCTGTTCGCTGATCGTGCGAACGGCCGAGCGGTTTTCCTGCGAGATCCAGATCCAGAAGGCGGACCGGTCAGCCGACGCCAAGACGATGCTCGACTTGCTGACGCTCTCGGCCGAAAACGGCAACGTGCTGGTGCTCGAAGCTCGAGGTGCGGAAGCGGGTGAGGCGGTCGAGGCACTGGCCCGGCTCTTCGAGTCCAATTTCGTCGACCCGGCCTCCGGCTCGAAACCGGCCACCGGGTCGGATCGCTAGCACGCGGGAAGGTCGATGCCTGATGCAGATCAAGCACGGGATCGCCGTCTCTCCGGGTGTCGTCACCGGTGAAGTCCTCGTGCTGGGAACCGAGGACTTTCGGATCCCCAACCGCTTCGTCTCGATCGATGCCGTCGAAAGCGAACTCGGACGATTCCGCAATACGCTCGAGGCGGTCTGGGAGGAGATCGAGGAGAACGAGCGTCTGGCTCGAGACGAACTGGGGGACCAGTTCGGAGCCATCTTCGGGGCCCACCTGCAGATGGCTCGCGATCCGAAACTGATCGCCGAGATCGAGGGCCTGATCAGCGAAAAGAGCCTCTCCCCGGAATACGCCTCCAGCCGAGTCCTCCGCCGCTTCGCCCGCGAACTCCAGAACCTCGGCAACCACTACCACGCCGAACGAGCCGTCGACATCTTCGATCTCGAAAAGAGAATCCTCAGGCACCTGCTCGGAGAACGCCGCGAAGAACTCGTGCACCTGACCGCTCCGGTCGTCGTGCTGGCCCACAACCTGACCCCCAGCGAAACCGCCAACCTCGACCGGAAATTCGTGATGGGGTTTGCCACGGAGGTCGGAGGCCACACCAGCCACACGGCGATCCTGGCCGGAGCACTCGAAATCCCCGCCGTCGTCGGACTGGGTCACTGCCTCGCGGATGTCTCCGGAGGCGACATGGTCATCATCGACGGGAACCACGGTGAGGTGATTCTCGAACCCGATGAAGCCACCCTGGCCAAGTACCGGGTGCTCGAAGAACGAGTCCACTCGGTCAGCGAACGACTCGCAGCACTCAAGTCACTCCCGGCCGAAACACCCGATGGAACCACGATCACGCTGCTGGGCAACATCGAGTTCCCCGAGGAGGCGGCGGTCTGTCGCGAACGGGGTGCCGGTGGCATCGGGTTGTACCGCACCGAATTCCTCTACCTGGAACAGAAAGAGATCCCCAGCGAGGAGGATCACTACGAGGCGTACTGCAAGGTGATTGCCGCGGATCCGCTGCATCCGGTGACAATCCGCACGCTGGATATCGGAGCCGACAAGGTGCCCGAGTCGCTCGGAGAACTGGCCCCCGACGTGGTCAACTCTCAGCTGGGGCTCCGCAGCATCAGACTCTCGCTGCGGAATATTCCTCTGTTCAAGACCCAGTTGCGAGCCATCCTGCGGGCGGCTGTTGAGGGTGACGTGAGGGTGATGTTCCCCCTGGTCAGCAACCTGCTGGAACTCAGACAGGCCCGCATGATTCTCGGAGACGTCATGGATGACCTCGAAGAACAGAAGGTGCCATTCCGTCGCGACGTCCCGGTTGGTATCATGGTTGAAGTGCCCGCGGCGGTGATGCTGGCCGAGGAGTTCGCCCAAGAGGTCGATTTCTTCTCGATCGGCACCAACGACCTGATCCAGTACACACTGGCGGTCGACCGGGCGGACCCGAGTGTCTCGGATCTCTACCGATCCGGTGACCCCTCGATCCTCCGCCTGATTCGCGCCGTCATCTCCGCCGCCGCGAAGTACGATGTTGCCGTGACCGTTTGCGGACAGATGAGTTCCGATCCGGTTTTCATCCCGCTGTTGGTCGGCATGGGAGTCCGACAGTTCAGTTCGACTCCCCACGCGATCCCCGAACTCAAGGAAGTCATCCGAAACCTGACGATCAAGCAGGCCGAGCAGATCGCGGCACACGCCCAATCACTCGACCTCGCCCGAGATGTCGAAAACTACCTCCGCGGTGAACTCAATCGGATCTGCCCCGACCTGGTGCTGTAGCCCACACTCACGGTGAGGGTGGCACGCCGGCCTCGAGCAGACCCACCGCAGAACACCGCAGAACACCAACCACACAATGCTGAAACACACCAGTTCGTCCAAGTGATACGAACGACAAACAGTCAAACAAGGGCGCGACCGCGCACGGCCACCCCCCAGGTGGCTTCAACCACAACCCGGCAACTCCCGGACCCTCAGCGGGCCGGTGTGAGTGCCTGGGCTGTCGGGTTGCGCGTCGCTGCAAGGTACCGGTGCCCGCTGCACCAGGCCTTCGCCCGCCACCAGGGACACCAAGATGAGAGACGAAACCACAGGACCCCATTCCACGAACACCGCAGACGACTTGGTCGACGAGGACTTCGAACGAGCGCTTGACCGCGTCGACGCAGAGTCCGAACCCGAACAGCTCGGGTTCGGAGCCGGACTGGTTCCGGAATCGGTAAGCGAACCCGATTCGCAACCTGAACCGCAACCTGAACCGCAACCCGAACCGCAACCCGAACCGCAACCCGAACTCGCGGCACCCGACCAACCCGAACCGCAACCCGAACTCGCGGCACCCGACCAACCCGAACCGCAACCCGAACTCGCGGCACCCGACCAACCCGAACC
>Ga0066376_10000849_pt1 | contig 29179 bp, 25 predicted proteins | sample Knorr_S15_td_Bot_FD_77009 | JGI IMG/M metagenome (GOLD analysis project Ga0066376, IMG submission 77009) | Marine microbial communities from Southern Atlantic Ocean transect - Knorr_S15_td_Bottom_ad_5009_LV_A | ecosystem: Environmental > Aquatic > Marine > Oceanic | place: Southern Atlantic... | reverse complement strand
GGATTCCTCACTCCCGCCGAGGTATTCCGGGATCAAGTGTTGCACTTCAAATGTGAATCCACCTTCCGGCCTATGCCGGAATGACGTTAAGGGTCTGGCCTCATCAAACTAAAAGGACCTGACGCATAAAACGTCAGGTCCTTTTCTTCGTCCAACCCAAAAGCTGACGGCTGAGCGCTGACCGCTCAGTTATGACAACCCCGCGCCTGGATGTCCCAGACGACTTCCACTTTGCCGCCACGTAGGCCGATGAAGCGGTCCCAGCGGCTGACCATGGCGTCTTGCTGGGCGGGTATCAGGAGAACTTGGTCGCCTACTACTAGGCTGGCGCCCCGCTCGACCTTGAAGACCGAGTGGTCGCTGCCCATCTTCTCAACGGTCACTCCGGGCCGGTCGAACACCGTGGGCATGCCCGATAAACTGCTGACGGCGCGGACTCCGGCGTCTCCGATGGCCACGCCGGGCTTGGGTGTGCTGATGATTGTTGTGAGTATCTTTCCCGCGTAATGGAACTCGGTCATATAGCTGTAGTGGGTCTCCATCATCAGGTAGCTGCCGCCCTGAATCTCGGTCACGCCGGGTATCTCCGCCGCCACGTCGTAGCTCCAGGTCTCCCCGGTTGAGACGATGTCAATCGGGATGCCCTCACCCTCGATGGCATCCTTGAGGTCGATCACTCCCTTGATGGTGCGGGCGGCCTCAACGGCCCGGTCTTCCCGGTCTGGCATGTCGGGGATGGTCTGGTGGCTCATGACGCCCCGGAAGCGCAGTCCGGGCAACGACGTGATCTCCTTGGCCAGGGCCACGCCTTGGTCGATCTCCCGCACCCCGCAGCGGGCCAGGCCGGTCTCCAACTCGATAACCACGCCAACCTCCACGCCCCGTGCGGTGGCCGCCTTGGAAATGTCCCTGGCGTTGGCGGCCTGGTCGCAGGCCACCAGCATCTCCGCCTGGCCGGCCAGGGAGCAGAGCCGGTCAATCTTCATCGGCTCGATGATCTCCGAGGTGATGAAAACGCTGGAGATGCCGCCGTGGACCATCACTTCGGCCTCCGACACCTTGGCGGCGCAGACTCCGCCCACGGTCCCGCCCCGGCGAATCTGCCGGTGGGCGATGGCCGGGGTCTTGTGGTTCTTGGCGTGACCCCTCAGCTTGGCGCTGGTCCCAGCATAGGTCTTGGCGATGACATCCATATTGTTGTCCAGATCGTCCATGTCGATGATCAGACAAGGAGTGTCCAAGTCCTCCATGGGCGTTCCGGGAGTAGGCCGGTAATGTTCGTTCATAAGATAAAAACTCCGTGAAAAACTCCGTTGTTGAATGCTGACGGAAATCCCCCTTAGTCCCCCTTTACGAAAGGGGGGCTTTAAAGTCTCCCCCTTTCGTAAAGGGGGGTTGGGGGGATTTACGCCAGCCTTCCCCGCGCTGAGATGGGCCAGAAGCCTTCTAGTTTGCCGTTCTTGGCGGCCCTGAAATAGTCGTATTGGTTGACGCTGGCGCCCAGTTCATAGGGGATGAGCCAGGCTTTGTCGCCGACGTTCAGCATCTTCTGGGCGTCGCCCTCCAGTTCCACGATGCCGTGCTCGGCGCTGAACCGGGTGGCGTTGCCGCCTTCGATTCCCTCCAGAACGGGCCTGCCCTGGTCGGGGGCCGTGGCCTTGTGTCCGGCGTCCAAGACGGCCATACCGTCGATGGGATGGCTGATGACCGACGCCAGTATCTTAGCCGCCGGTGCCAACTCAGGCAGAAACGACTTGAGGCGGTGGTCCATCAGCGGGTAGCGCCCCGCCCGGACCTCGGTCACGCCGGGCATCTGGATAGCCTGGGCGTAGCAATGGGTCCCGCCGACGCTGACCACGTCAATGGTCAGGCCGGCCTGTTCCATAGACTCTTTGGTGTCCAGAACTATCTGAAGGTTGGCCTTGGTCTTGGCTTCGTGCTGGGCCGGGTCGTCGTCGGCTTTCGGGCCGGGCACAGAGCCCATCAGGCCTTCCAGTTTGAGTCCAGGCAGCCCGTCGATCCTCTGGGCCAGCTTGAGGGCCTCGACGCCGGGCGATATGCCGCAGCGGTCCATGCCGGCTTCGATCTCGATCAGCACCCTTAGCTCGACTCCGGCCTCGACGGCGCCGGACGACAGCCGCTCGGCGTTGTCCGGGTTGTCGACCGCGATGCCGACGCTGGCCTGGCCGGCCAGAGCGCAGAGCCGCCTGATCTTGGAGAAGGTCACCACCTGGTTGGCCAGGAGTATGTCGGTGAACCCGGAGCTGGCGAAGACCTCAGCCTCGCCCAGGGTGGTCACGGCGATGCCGCCCACGGTGCCGCCGGCGTCCAGTTGCCGCCGGGCGATCTGGGGACAGAGATGGCTCGTCACGACCGGCCTGGCTTTGGCCGCCGTGGCCGCGAAGTAGCCTTGGAAGGTCCGGATATTCTTGTCCATGACATCCAGGTCAATGACCAACGCCGGAGTGTCCAGCTCTTCGACTGGGGTGCCCACCGGCTGGAAAATAGGACGTTCCATAAAGGTTGTCTCCAGCAGCCACTTGGGCCGCGTCAATAAGAATCACGTACGCGGGATAGATGGGCAGAAATATACCATAAACGGAGTGCAGGCACAGGCGCGGTTGCAATTCCCAACCGCCGGTGCAACAATTTCAGCGGCTGCCGAGGCAGCCACTTTTTTTGGAGACTGATAGATGCCAGGACTGCTGGAAGGGGTCAAGGTCTTGGACCTGACCCATTATATCGCCGGGCCCTACTGCACCAAACTGCTGTCCGGCCTGGGCGCGGACGTCGTTAAGATCGAGCGTTTGGCTGATGGAGACGGAGTGCGGTGGCTGGGGCCGTTCTCTTCGGGAAATAAGGCCGAGGCTGAAGACGCAAAAATCCCTCCTGGCCCCCCTTTATCCCGATTTGAATCGGGAGGGGGAACGGCGCCTGAGGATGGGGCCTGGTTTCTTTATCTGAACACTGCTAAGCAGAGTTTGGCTTTGGATTTGAAGTCGGCCGAGGGCCGGCGGGTCGTGTTGGAGTTGGCGGGTAAGGCTGACATTGTGGTTGAGAATTTTGCCCCTGGCGGCATGGACAGTTTGGGGCTGTCTTATGCCGAGCTGAATAAGGCCAACCCGGCGTTGGTGGTTACTTCGATCTCCAACTTCGGCCAGACCGGCCCCTACCGGGACTGGAAGGCGTCGGAGTTGAACCTCTATGCCCTGGGCGGGCTGATGAACATCACCGGAGAGCCGGACCAAGAGCCTCTCAAGGAAGGGATGCCGTTGGCCCAGTTGGGCGCGGGACAGAACGCCTTTGCCGCGACCATGGCCGCATTGATGTTCGCCGAGGAGACGGGCGAGGGACAGCAGATCGACTTGTCCATCGCCGAATATGCCACCAACATCCTGGAAAACGCCCTGATGCAGTTCAGCTATTCGGGGCAGGAATACAGCCGCGTGGGCAACCGGGGCTACGGCCGGGCGGCCTGGGGCATCTACCCCTGCCAGGACGGCCATGTGGGCATCATCGCCGGGCCGGACCAACGTTGGCCGGAAGTCGCCAGGATCATGGGCCGGGAAGAGCTGTCCGACCCCCGGTTCACGTCCCGCGCCGGACGGTTGGAGCACGCCGACGAGGTGGACGCCTACATGCTGCCGTACCTCATCGACAACAACAAAGTCGACATCTTCAAGGCGGGACAGGAGAGCGGGCTGGGCTTCAGCTTCGTCGCCACGATGAAAGACATCCTTGAGATGGAGCAGCTTCTGTACCGGGACTATTTCGTCGAACTGGACCACCCAATCGCTGGGAAGTTGACCTACCCAGGAGCGCCGATCACGCCGGAGGACGGTGTCGATGCCTGGGTGTTCCGGCGCGCGCCTTTGCTGGGCGAACATACCTCCATCGCCCTGACCTCTTGGCTGGGCTACTCGGAAACGCAGGTGTCTGACTTAGTCCAACAGGGTGTTGCCGCCCAGCACGAGGGGGTCTAGTCATGCAGAAGCCGCCGGAGAGAATGCCCCTCAAGAACTACCGGGTGCTGGACCTGTCCCGCATCTGGGCCGGGCCCTACTGCACCAAGCTGTTCGCCGACATGGGCGCCGAGATCATCAAGATGGAATCGCTCAGCGTCTACGACTCCCACCGCGGCCCGGTCAGTCCGGCCCGGGGCATCGCCGCCTATCCCGATGGCGAACCCGGCGAGGAACCCTGGAACCGGAACGGGTGGTTCAACTGCCTCCACATGTCCAAATACGGCGTGACGCTGGAGCTAACCGAGGCTGCGGGGAGGAGGGTCTTCGAGCAGTTGGTGTCCATCAGCGACGTGCTGATCGAGAACTTCAGGCAGGGAAGCCTGGAACGCCTGGGCTATACCTACGAGGAACTGCGGAAGCACCGCCCCGACCTGATCTACGTATCCATGCCGGCCTTCGGCAACACCGGTCCCTGGAAAAGTTACCTGGGCTACGGCATCGGCCAGGAGCAGCTTTCGGGCATGGCCCACATGACCGGCTACCGGGGCGAGGGGCCCATGAAGTCGGGCATCAACCACGGCGACCCCATCACCGGCTCCCATGCCGCTGGGGTGCTGATGGCCGCCCTGCGCCACCGCCGCCGCACCGGCAAAGGCATGTACATCGACGTCTCGCAACAGGAGTCTTCGGTGGCCCTGATGGGGCCGGAAGTCCTGGCCTACCAGATGACTGGAGAAGAACCGGAACGCCGGGGCAATCGCTCGGGCTGGTACGCTCCGGCCAACAGCTATCCCTGCGCCGGAGAGGACCGCTGGGTGACTATCGCCGCCACCAACGAAAAACAGTGGCAGTCCCTGACCCAAGCCATGGGCGCCGCCGGACTGGCCGCAGACCCCCGTTTCGCCACCCTTAAAGGCCGACGGGAGAACCACGACGACCTCGATAAGATCATCTCGAAGTGGACCATCGGCCAAGACGCTTATGAGATAACCCACAAACTCCAGAACGCCGGTGTGCCCTCTGGGCCGGTGCTGCGGGGCCCCGACCTGTTGCAAGACGCCCATTACAAGGACCGTGGCACCTTCGTCACCGTCGATCACCCCCAGGTGGGCCCCAAGCAGTACCCGGGGATACCTTGGAAGATGTCGGCCACGCCCGGAACTGTCCGCTGGCCGTCCCCGACCCTGGGTCAGCACAACCGGGACGTCTACGGCGAGTTGCTGGGGCTGACCGGGCCGGAGATCGACCAACTGGAGCAGACCGGGACCATCGGGACCAAACCCACCGGCTCTCGAATCATCTAGCTCTTGGCCCAAGGAATCCAAGTTATCAACGCCCACAGGTCCTTCGACGGGGCTCAGGACGAACGGATTTCCGCGCCGCCAACTCTGTCGGAACCGCTCTTGGCGTTCTCCGCCGCCGACTCTGCCGGGTCCGCTTGCGGTGATTCGCTCCACCAACTTTACTGGGTCCGTTCGTGATGTTCTACACCACCGTCTCTGCCGAGTCCGTTCGTGGTGAGCCCCGTCGAACCATCAACTCGCATCAGTCAGAGTCCTTCAACATCCGCCCTCGGAAGGGCCGGGCAAGCGAACGGGCGTAAAGGCGACTTGTGAATGTTCCTACGCGCAGCGCGACCAAGCCCGCGCCGCTGGCGGTCAGGCAACAGACACCCACGCTTTAATCCAATTGCCTGGGGCTATACAATAGCTGCGGCCAACCTGGCCGTTAATAAGACTGATTGTCCCGATTGCATCGGGACTAATTTTGGAGGCACACAAATTGGCAGAGAAAGAAGTCCTTTACGAGATCAAAGACAGCATCGCTTACATCACCTTGAACCGGCCCGAGAAGCTGAACGCCATCGACCCAAACATGAGGGAGCTCCTCTGGGACGCCTTCCAGGACGTCAAGAACAACCCTGAGGTCCGCTGCGCCATCGTCACGGGGGCCGGCCGTGCCTTCTCGACCGGACACGACCTGGTGGCCATGGCCGCCGGTCACGCCAATGAAGGGCACAGCACCGGCGACCTGTACGTGGTGCAGTCCCAGATCTACAAGCCGATCATCGCCGCCATCAACGGCATCTGCCTGGCCCAGGGTTGCGGCATCGCGCTGGGCAGCGACATCCGGATCGCATCCTCCAAGGCCGAGTTCGGCTGGCCGCAGGCCAAGCGGGGCATCTCATCGGTCAGCGGGCCGGCGTTGCTGTCCGCGGTGGTGCCAAAGAACATCGCCTTCGAGTTCCTGTTCACCGGCGATTTCGTCAACGCCGAAAGGGCACTGGAATTGCTGTTGGTCAACCACGTGGTCGAGCCGGACCAGGTGATGGCCAAGGCCGAGGAGATTGCCCGGAAGATCACCGCCAACGCCCCTCTGCCCATCGCCGCCATCAAAGAGGCCTCCATCAAGGGCGCGGATATGGGGCTGGAAGAACGGGTGAAATTCGCCGGCCAAAAGCGCAACGAAGTGCTAGAAAGCGAGGACGCCAAAGAGGGTGTCCTGGCCTTCGCCGAGAAACGCGCGCCGGTCTGGAAGGGCCGGTAACACTCTCACAGATGAGTCGGGGTTCTGATTCCGTTCGTGGTGAGCTCCGTCGAACCACCCTCTTGCCTAAGCCTAAGAACTTCGACGGAGCTCAGGACGAACGAATTACCAGTGCTCGTTATTCCAATCTTGTCATTAATGCCAACAACCGCCCAAAACGCTGACACAGCAGCCTTGAAGCCTGGGGCGCTCATGGCTAGGATGGGGCCGTGCTCGAACAACTGAAGGCATATTTCGGTTTCGACCGGTTCCTGCCGCTCCAAGAAGAGATCATCAACAAGGTGCTCGCCAAGCGCGATACCCTGGTGCTGATGCCCACCGGCGGCGGCAAGTCCCTGTGCTACCAACTGCCGGCCCTGCGTTTCGAGGGCCTCACTCTGGTGGTCTCCCCACTCATCGCCCTGATGAAGGACCAGGTGGACGGTCTGCGGGCCAACGGCGTCCCCGCCGAACTGCTGAACAGCACCCTGTCCGCTCAGGAAGCCTCCCAGGTCCAAGACCAGGCCCGGGAAGGCAAGATCAAGATACTTTACGTCGCTCCGGAGCGTTTGGCCCTCCCCGGTTTTCAGCGGTTCTTGCAGTCACTGGACGTCAGCCTGATCGCCATCGACGAGGCCCACTGCATCTCCGAATGGGGCCACGATTTCAGGCCGGACTACCGCAACCTGAAAGCTCTGCGGGAGAGCTTCCCTGGCGTGCCGGTCATCGCCCTCACCGCCACCGCCACCGAGCCGGTGCGGGAAGACATCGTCAACCAATTGGGCCTCAAGAAGCCGGAGATATTCATCTCCAGTTTCAACCGCCCCAACCTGACCTATACCATCCAGCCCAAGACCGAGCCCCTGGGCGCACTGCTGCACCTTTTGGAGAAGCATCAGGGCGGTTCGGCCATCATCTACCGGTTCTCCCGGAAGGCCACCGAGGAGACGGCCCTGGAGCTGTCGGAGCGGGGTTTCAGCGCCCTGCCTTATCATGCGGGACTGGACCGGGACGTGCGCCGGGAGACCCAGGAGAAGTTCATCCGGGACCAGGTGCAGATCGTGGTGGCGACCATCGCCTTCGGCATGGGCATCGACAAGCCGGACGTGCGCCTGGTGGTGCACTACGACCTGCCCAAGACCGTGGAGGGCTACTACCAGGAAACGGGCCGCGCCGGCCGGGACGGGTTGCCCAGCGATTGCGTGCTCTTTTATTCCTACGGCGACCGCTCCAAGCAGGAATATTTCATCGGCCAGATAGAAGACGATGAAGAACGGGACAAGGCCCACACCAAGCTGGACCAGATCCTGGCGCTCTGCGACCTGCAGACCTGCCGCCGCGCCTACTTGATGGAGTACCTGGGCGAGTCCTGGCCCAAGACCGATTGCGGCGGGTGCGACATCTGCCTGCTACCCAGGGAAGAGTTCGACGCCACCGAGATCGCCCAGAAGATACTTTCCGCCGCCATCCGCACCGGAGAGCGGTTCGGTGTGAACTATCTGGTGGATGTGCTGCGGGGGGCCGCCAATAAAGCTGTCCGCACCCGGGGACATGATGAACTGCCGGTGTTCGGGATCTCGCGTGATGTGGACTCGGACGAACTGAAAGAGATGGTGCGCTCTCTGGTGACCAACGGGCTGCTGGCCCAGAACGGCGGCGAATACCCGACGCTGCGGGTCTCGCCCCAGGGGAAAGCGTTCTTGAAGAACCGGGACCAGTTGACCCTCACCCGGCCCAAGCAGTCCGCGCCGGTCTACCAGGCAACCTCAAATGGAGACAGGGAGACGGCCTACGACACCAAGTTGTTCGATGAATTGGCGGCGTTGCGGCTGGAGATCGCCACCGACCGGGAAGTTCCGGCCTACCAGATATTCGGCAACAAGTCCCTGCAGCAGATGGCCTTCCACAGGCCCCGGAACGAGGTTGAATTCTCCAAGATATCTGGTGTCGGCGACGCCAAGCTCAGGGATTTCAGCGAACGGTTCTTGAAGGTCATCAACGAATACCTGCAGGCCAACGGCCAGCCGGAAGCCGTAGAACGAGTGCCGGTGTCAGCGCCCAAGAAGAAGGTAAGGGGCATCAGCACGAGCATCCGCGAGTCGGCCGCGCTGGTGAACCAGGGTCTGTCTTTCGAAGAAGTGGCGGAGGAACGGGGTATCAACGAGACCACCGTCCGCAGCCATCTGGAGCGGTTCGTACAAGAAGGCGGTCACCTAGACCTGGGACACCTGATGCCCTCCGAGGACCGGCGCAGCCAGATCGAAGCGGCCTTCAAAGAGATGGGCGAGGCCCGCCTAACCCCGGTCCGGGACTTCTTAGGGGAAGACTACGCCTGGGACGAACTGGCCGTGGTCCGCATGGAGCTGCGCCAGCGGGAGCATGAGGGCGAGCCGGTGGGTTAGTGGGTTAACTACCGCCTTGGCGGCAGTCGCCTAATCGTAAGCCGCCACCTTTCCGCTCATCCTGAGTCCCGACCGGGGTCGAGGGTCTCGATAAATCGGACCTGTCGAAGGATTCAACTGCGCCAATGTCATTTTACGTGTACATCCTAATATGCTCTGACGGCTCATATTACACAGGGCATACTGATCAGATCGAAGCCCGGCTTGCTGCCCACCAGGCTGGGCAATTCTCTGGCTACACTTCCAAGCTACGTCCTGTAGAGCTGGCCTTTGTAGAGGAACTAAGTTCGAGGGACGAGGCTTTCAGGCGGGAACGCCAAATCAAGGGGTGGTCCCGTGCGAAGAAATTGGCGTTTATGGCCCAAGACTGGGAGCGGTTGGTTCGATTGTCCCAATCAGTGTCTCGCGCTGCAGACTAGGCCTCCGCGAGCTGGCGTGGTTCGACAGGCTCACCATGAGCGGATCAGGAGGTCGCCAGGAGCGGAAGAGTGGGCTCACCAAGAGGGTGAGCTCACAATGCGCGGATGTAGCGGTGAGCGGTCACGATGATCGGGAGCGTGGGCTCATCATGCACGGGGTGTTGGCCTCACCGTCAACGGAGTGAGTGCTGGCCATCATCGGATGGGCGGTGTCTTAAATAGATAACCACCCTCGCCCGGCATTTCACCAGGTCTCTTTCAAATCGATCGCCGAATTAGTGACAGACATCTGGTCCGCTCATCCTGAGCCTGTCGAAGGACCCAACTGCGCGAATGGGATTTAGCGTGTAATTCCCGAAATTGCGCTGGTCGTTTTTGCTACACCTGAGCATGTCGGAGGGCTGATCGCCAGAGTTAGATAGAGTTAGATTAAGTAGCCAGCAATCGATTTTTTATTCGATAGCTTACAGCCCCAATGCGTCAGCCAGGCGGCGGCGGTGAAACTTGGGGTCGCCCAGGTAGTGGTAGAGGGTGCGGGACGCGGTGGTGTGCAGGGTTAGACCGTACTCGGTCATGCTGCCAACCCCGGCGTGGACCTCGTGGGCGAAGTTGCAGGCCTCGTAGTAGCCCTCGCTGCCAACCGCCTTGGCCAGGTGAACACTGTCAGAAGCGTCACGGCCGATGTCCAACTTCCACAGCGCCTCGTAGGTGGTCCAACGCGCGGCGTCCAAGGCGTTCAGCAAGTTGATAACCTGATCCTGCACCCGCTGGAACCGGCCGATGGGCGTGCCGAACTGGTGGCGCGTGCGGCTGTAGTCGACTGAAAGCTCGTAGATGGCCTGGCTGCCGCCAACTTGGTAGGCGCAGAGCACGGGGATCGTCTTGGCTTCGGCGCGCTCCAGGGCGTCCCAGCCCCCGGCGAACTTTCCGCCTAGGACCTGGGCCGTGCCCGCCGAAACGTTCTCGATGGTTATCTCCGACAGGTTCCAAGCGAAACCCGGGAGACTCCTGATGCTGATGCCAGCGCCGTCTGCCGGGATGATGACCAACCCAACGTCGTTGCTCTCTTCAGACCTGGCGGCGCAGAGTAAGTGGGTGGCGGATTCGCCGTCGTACACGTAGGCTTTCTTGCCGTTGAGACTGTACCCGTCGCCGCTAACCTTGGCCGTCAGACGGACATCGCCCTCCAGCCAGCCGTAGTCGGCCTCGGTGATCGCCGCCACCATCCGGGCTTCGCCGGTGGCCATGCGCGGCAGCCATTCCTTTTTCTGCTCTTCCGTGCCGCCCTCCAGCAACGTCAGCGCCGCCAAGACAGCGGAGCTGATGTGGGGGCCGGGAACCGGGCCGCGGCCCAGCTCCTCGAAAAGCACTCCGGCGTCGGTGAAAGACCCGCCCTCGCCGCCGTACTCGGTGGGGATCAAGATACCCAGCCAGCCGGTCTGGGTTAATTGCTGCCAGGGGCCATCGGGCGTGGGTTCGGTGGGCGAGGCGATCTGCAACAGGGTTTCCTTGGGGTATTCCTGCTGCACAAAGCGGCGCACCGCGGTCTTCAGCATCTCTTGCTCGGGGGTTAGGGACAGGTCCATATCTTCCTCTGGAAGATAGCTGTCAGCGCTCAGCTTTCAGCTATCAGCTTTTTTGAATTGGTGGGGCCTAAGACAGGGCGCCAGCTTTTTCTCTTACTTCCCGGCCGATGCCGATGCGGCGGGACATGATGACCTTCTGGATGTCGGTGGTGCCCCCGGGATGAATGGCGATGATGCCGGCCCGGGAGTGGGCTTCCATGTGGCCTTCCGATGCGCCGAGTTCGGGGTCGAAGGTCAAAGCGGCCGGCCCTAAGATGTCCAGGATGTGGCGGGACATCTTCAGGCCCAAGGTCTTCTTAAGGTAGGACGCCTGAGGGCCCTCGTAGGTCGTGGTCACGCCGCTGTGGCGCATCCAGTAGTTTCGGAGCTGCAACAGACGCACGATCTCCTGCTCGATGTAAACGTCGACCAGTTTTTCGCGTGCGTCCGGGTCTTTGGTGATGGGCTCACCCCGGCGGTCGTTGGTGCGGCAGTAATCGAACAGTTTGTCTACCACCACGTTGCGGGAGATTTTTCCACCGGTGCCGTGTTCCAGTTCCAGGTGGGTGGTGGCCACCTTCCAACCCTGGTTATGGCCGCCGATGAGGTTGAACGATGGGACCCGGACGTTGTCGAAGAACACGGTATTCTTGACGCCCGACCCGGCGCCCGACTCGCCGCCGGATATCAGCAGGTCCATGGGCTGGACGGTGATCCCGGGCAGAGTCGAATCGATCATGAACCAACCCAGGTTCTCATGACGCTTGGCCTCGGTGTCGGTCACGGTGAGGGTCCACATGAAATCGCAACCCAGTGAACTGCCGACAAAGACCTTCTGGCCGTTGATGATGTAGTCGTCACCGTCTTTAACGGCCGTGGTCTTGACATTGGCCAAGTCTGAACCGGCCTCTGGCTCGGAGAGCAACTGCCAGGTGCGGACCAGACCTTTGAAGATGGGAGGCAGAAAAAACTCTTTCTGTTCGTCTGTCCCCCAGACGACGATGGACGCGCCGCCCAGCCTTCCGCCGGAGTCGTAGAAGGGAGGGATGGTCAGACCGGCGGCATCGGCTTCTTCTTCAAGGACGATGGCATGGTCGACGTCCAAGCCGCCTCCGCCGTACTTGGTTTCCGCGGTTGACCAGAGCCAACCCTTTTCGCCAAGCCTGCGGCCGAATTCACGCCGCTTCTGATACTGTTCCTCGGTCAGGTCAATGGGGTCAGCCGGATGAACGATGCCTTCGGGCATGTTCTCCTTCATCCAGGCTTTTACTTCCTGGCGGAACTCTTCTTGCTCAGGGGTATATTGGGGTTCGAAGTCCATCGGTACATCCTCCGGATGTCTAGCTGTCAGCTTTCAGCGGTCAGCCATCAGCGTTTTTGGTACTTGAATCGACTATGGATTATGCCTTATGGGGCAATGGGGCAATGGGGCAATAAGTCTAATCTGTGTAAAAGCTGCTTCTGAGAATCTCTTGAGAGACAAAGCGACCCGCCTGTCTGAAGATCGCCTGGAGGGTTCCGACATCGAGTTGCCGGTGCCTCGGAACGGTGAGAGTTTGGTTCTCACCATCAGCGGAGATACGCCTGAGTTTCGCATGGCTGCCACGTTGGGAAATGACGCGGAATCCGAACGTTTCAAGGATTCCAATCACCTCGACGCCGGAAAGCCGCCTAAGTCTGGGCACCCGCCAACTCCAGCTCGAAAGTCAGCAATATCCATGGGTCATTGGCAAGGCCAAATTCAGCAGGATCCTCACCTTCCAGGTGCAATCCCACCGCTTCTCTGAGATTCTCCACAGTCTCGTCGAGGGTTTTTCCTTGGGTTACAACCGCGATCTCCAGGCATTCAGCGACGTAGTAATCATCGCCGCGCCGGATAGTTGCCTTCACTGAATGCTGTAGTGTCATAAAACATTCTACTCTTTGTTGATTCGGACGCAGTCCCAAAATCTGATAGCTGACAGCTTCTACTGCGATTTCAGCGCCCGGCCGGGTAGCGCTCCGGTGTGGGTACCATTATCAATGACCAACTTGCCATTAACAATGACGTGGCTGATGCCCACCGGGTATTGTTTCGGGTCCTCGAACGTGGCTTTGGCCTCGACGGTGTCGGGGTTGAATACGACCACGTCGGCCTTCATGCCGTCGCGCAGGATGCCCCGGTCTTGTAGCCCCAGGCGCTGGGCGGGCAGCGCCGTCATCTTGCGGACCGCTTCCTCCATCCGGAACAAGCCCTCTTCCCGGGCGAACTGACCCAATACATAAGGAAAGGTGCCAAAGGTCCGAGGGTTGGGCATCTCCCCAGTCAGGACGCCGTCGGAGCCGACCATGTGGGCCGGGTGGCGGACGATTGTGCGTATGTTCTCCGGGTTTCCGGTGCGGGCGACGAACGCCACTTCCAGGTTCTCTTCTATGAGGAGGTCGCAGATGCTGTCCACCATCTTCTTACTCTGGAAATCGGCCAGGTCAGTCATGGACCGGCCTTCCCACTCCTTGTTCTTGTCGGACCCGATGTGGCTGAAGATGTAGTTGTCCAGGGTCGAGCCCCACATGGGGTTCACGGCGTCTTTTATCTGCTCCCGGATCGCCGGGTCCTTGATCCGTTCCAGCAACACCGACGGCCCACCGGCGTGCACCCAGTAGGGGAGCAACGAGTGCAGGATGGTGCTGGCGGCGGCGTAGGGGTATTGGTCGAAGGTTACGTCAACTCCGGCGTTACGTCCCTCGTCGACCAGGCCGATCATACGCTCCCCCATGCCGTCCACCGGGCTGTGGAAGTGGGAGATGTGCACCGGAACGCCGCTGCGTTGGCCGATCTCGATGGCTTCCCTGAATGGGTCCAATAACTGGTCTCCCTTGGTGTAGCGGGCGTGGGTCATGTAGAACCCGCCCAGGTCTGCGATGGACTCAGAGATGGCCACCAGTTCATCTGTGTCGCTGTAGGCCCCCGGCGGGTAGGTCAGCCCGGTGGCGAACCCAAAGGCCCCGTCTTGCATGCCCTGACGGGCCAATTCTTTCATCCGGTCCAGTTCTAGCGGCGTCGGCGCCCGGTCTTCCCAGCCCATGGCCTCGATGCGGATGGCGGCGTGGGGGACCATGAAGGCCACGTTGGTGGCGGCGCGCCCGTCCAAGATGTCCAGAAACTCTTTAACTGTGCTCCAGCGGGTGTCCGGCGGCGGCGTCCCGTTGATGGCGGCCAGGAAAACGAGCAGTTGCTCCAGCTTGGGAGGGGAGATCGGCGCGTAGGACAGGCCGTCCATGCCGATGGCCTCGGTGGTCACGCCCTGCCTGATCTTGGCCTGATGGTCAGGGTCGGTCATCAGCTTGAGCTCGGAATGGGAGTGCATGTCGATGAAGCCGGGACAGACGACCGAGCCTTCAACATTGATGACCCGCCCGGCCTGCACCTGTGATGTGTCTCCCTTGATGATGGTGACGGTGTCCCCAGTCACGCCCAAGCTGGCCCGGAACCACGTCTGGCCGGTGCCGTCTACGATTCGGCCGTTTCTGAGCAGCAGGTCAAACATGGTCTCTCTCCGGTATCAATTGATGCGGTTCATGAAATCTATGGGGCTTGCCCCTTCTGGCAGGCGACATTAAATTAACACATTAATGACTCACAGGCGCAGCCTTCAGGCATGGCCGAAAACCCTTGCCAGTGACCGGGGATGCGGATAGTATTTGTAGATTCCGGGGTGAACTCCGGCTCGGATGGGCCGATTCTCTCTGAAACGGAGGCTGAATATGGGGACCGTTGGCATCGACCACCTGGCAATGCCCACCGCCAACGCGGAAGCGCTCATCGCTTTCTATAAGAAGCTGGGCTTCGAGATCAATGACGAAGCAGAATGGCGGGCCGGCGAGGCCAGTATCTTCTCGATACAGGCCGGAGACTCCAAGATAAACGTGCATCCCGAGGGTTTCACCGCCAGCCTGCGCGGAGACACCGCCGTGCCCGGTTCGGCGGACATCTGCTTCGTTTGGGACGGCACGGCCGAAGAGTGTCAAAAGATGCTGGCCGACGCCGGAGTAGAGATCATACGCGGCCCCGGACCGCGAAAGGGCGCTCGCGCCAGGGGTTCGCTACCCGCGGTCAGCATGTACGCCAGGGACCCCGACCACAACCTGCTGGAATGGATGGTCTACATCTAGAATAACGAGGCGCAGCAGGAACAGACATCTCATGAAAGAGGCTCTGCCGGTAATAATGGCAGAGCCTCTTTTCGTCATTCCAGCGAAGGCCGGAATCCATGCAGTTTGCCCACGAGCCAACTGTCTGCGGCGGACAGGTCCTTCGACGGGCTCAGGACGAACGGTCTTCCGGCGCAGAATATTGGCTGCAGTGGATTCCGGCCTTCGCCGGAATGACGGGGCGACCGGCGCAGATTTACTGAAATTACCTGCCTACGACCCAGCCGGCAACGGTATCCGCCAATCTCGGCGGTTCGGCCTTTTTTCCTCAAATAACGCGGAAATTTAACGTTTGATGCCGGGCCGATCCACTGTATCCTAGAGGGGCGGGTACCCTAGGCGCTCCAACGCCGGGGGTGATACCCAATCGAGCCTGGAGGCCAGTTGGGCAGTCCAACTGCTTGAATAGACTTAATTCGTTTTAAATGCGGATCATTAGTTATGAAATCAGCAAGAACGATGGATTATATATACGAAAACGGCGGGATACCCTGGCTGAATTTGACATCAAGGCGGCAGACATTATAAATTATGATACTGTACGAACATGCCGCTATAATGGGTACCCGTATATCCAATACATGTGGGCAAATAGTGGTGTGTAGGGAGCAGGAGGCTTAATGGTTTCACAATCTATCAGGGACGCGGAAGCGCTCACCCATGCGAGTAGCAAGGCCGCAAACCGGATCGCATCGCCTTCGGTCGTGATCGGTTTGGGGTCCACCAGTTGTCAGATCGTCCGGAGGTTGGATGAAGTGTCCTCTGCATGGACCTTCTCCGACCGCAAGAGCCTTGGCTTCCTATATATGGACACCCGCGAGGCCACCAGGGGTGAGATTTCACGGTCGTCACGGTTCATCCCGTTGACGTTGCCCCACTTCTCCAATCTGCGCGACATGCGTCCGTGGATCACGGAGTGTGTGCCAGAGCTGAAGAACCTCAGCCTGTCCCGTGAGGGCGCGCTGGGGACCCTGGCCAATGCCGGAGTAGCCGGAAGATTCAACTACGGCAACCTGCGCGGCCATATCGACGCCACCATCGAGCAGGTCTGCCCTTACTATGAGGGTGTGACCTACCTGAGGGTGCATGTGATCGCCTTTTTGGGCGGCGGAACGGTCGGAGCCCTGCCGGTATTGCTGGCAGCCCTAGCCGAAGCCCGCGGCACGTCCTACAACTTCAGCGTGGTGCTCCACCTGGTGCTGCCCCAGCGGGGCATGTCCAGGGACCCTGAGACCACCTACCCGCTGCAACTTAGGAACGCTTACTCAACGCTGCAGTTCCTCCGCGCCGCCAGCGGCATAGAGGTCGGCAAGGGCGAGTACACAGGCAAAGACAGCTACAACGTAACTGTCTATCCGGACAAGATAATCAACGCACCCGGACCGCATTTCGATGTAGCGTTGCTGCATCGTTCGCCCAAGGACTCTTTACCGGTCCAACGGGTGCATGTGGCACGGATACTCGAGGGCCTGGTAGCCGACGCCTGGGGAACCGGTCAAGACTGGTGGGCCCGCTATCACGAAACCATGCGTGAAGCCAACAACAACATGGACGCGCGGTTCGGCTCGATCAGTTCCCGTGAAGTCGGTCTGCTGGATGGGTTCTTCGTGCAGACAGCCAAGCAGTACCTGCAAAACCAGTGGCGGACCCAGCTGTAGGGGAGGAAGAGGAATGGCCAGGTTTAGTTTTAGAAGAAAACGGTTGTCATTCAATGAGATGACGAACCGCATCCCAATGCCAGTGGACCCATTGGATTTCCTGGGCGGTAACCGCACCGCCTCCAGAGACGCCTACGCCCAGATTCATGGGGCGATTCATGGCGTGTTGGGTGAGGTCGAGCGATCGATCAGCTCATTGTTCGAACGGCTACGGCCCGACGGGAATATCAGCGACCGCATGGTCTTGGAAGCCAACGCGGAACTGCGAACGGAGTTGGCCCGCGCCAATACATTCTCCGACGTCAAACGGGATGAGATGCTGATCAGCATCGGTTCCAGGCTGGAGAGCCTTTTCATCCAGCAGTTGGTGATCGCCCCCGACGAGGAAGCGCCGGTACGACGGTGGGCCGCATTGGCCGACCGCGCCATCCGGCGGGACCTGCCGGTTGTCTCCGAGCCTAACCACTCGACTTTGGACGTTTCCCCAAACGACCGCAAGAAGCGGTTGGCCAGGTGGCAATCGGAAACCGACGAATACCTGGAAACGGTCTGCCTCAACCACGTTGGAGAGGTTATCCACGGACTTCTGGAAGAAGCCAACGAGTACGCCGCCAGTTGGGTGGAGATGATCACTGACCTCAGGCGTTTGTCAGCTTCGGGCGGCCAACTTTATCAAGAGGTGACCGACGCCGAGCATTGGTCCTTCGATAGCGACGACCCCACAGTGAAAAACCTGCTGACCGGCGGGCAAGCCCAGGACATCGCCATGCGCATCCTGAGCCGGTTCCAACTCAGCAACCAGGACCTGGCCGATATCGCAGACACAGTCCACAACTCTCTGGCCGGCAAGCCGGTCTATGGCTCCAACAGAGTGGACCCCGTCGAACTCCAGGAACTGTTGGCACGGGCGACCGCGCAAAAGATTCAGAGTACCGTGTCCATAGACACCGGATTCCTGTCCCTCATGTCCAACGGCTCCCGGTTCGGCGAAGAACTGGGTGAGCTGCTGGTGGACATGCACATGGGCGCGGCCGCCATGGAAGAAAAGATGTGGCGCGTCGGCGACGTCCGGGTCGGTCACGTCGACTCCGCTTCCGGAGTAGGCATCACGGCTTCCAACCTCCACGACTCGGTCCTTAGGGGCCTGGGCGGCGGACGGAAGTTTGCCGCGGTGGAAGGCCATCCGGGCGACAACCACCGGTTCGAAGTCCAGATGTCCACGGTTGGCGCGCCGATCTCAGACCTGGCCATCTACCGCGACATGGTAAACGCCTGGTACGCCTGGCACTTCGAGGACGTCCGTAGCGTCAGCGTCAACGGCGATGCCTCCGGCTGGTCGACCTCAGTCAGCAAAGAGTCTTGGAAGCTGTACCCTGACATCGGAGAGGAGACCGGGGTTAGGCGGGCCATCATCGAATTGATCGATGACGACCTGAAGAAACTCTGGAACGGACGGGAAGACATCGCCACCAGGCTGACCAACGGTTCATTCAGCGACGGCGAACTGCTGAACGGTGTGGTCAAACCGCAGGATAAGATCGTCAACACGGCAGACCCGGACTAGTAGACTCGTCTAACTCTTCTAGGGTCAGCATGCAAACGATAAAGACCGGCGTCCCGATGAATCGGGACGCCGGTCTTTTTTTACGTGTCCGCTGCCTGATTTCGATTACTCGTCCGGGTGAGTGGTTATGAACTTGGCGGCCTTGGCCACATCGATATCGGCCCTGATCTCGACGCCGGCCATCTCCTCTTGCAATCTAACGATCACGGTGCTGTCCTGGTCGCCCCAGCCCCGGTTCATGGCCTGTATCGCCATCTGCTCCGCCAGGTTGGCCACCGGCATCGGAACGTCATATTCCTTGGCCAGTTCCGTGGCCAGGCCGATGTCCTTCCGGGCCAGGTTTAGAGCGAACCCGGCGGGCTCGTACTCTCCCTTGAACACTGTCCGGACGAACCCCTCGTGCAGGACATTCATGCGGCCCAGGGAACCCCGGCGGATGCACTGCCAAAGTGACTCGGTGTCGACACCGGCCTTCACGCCCAGGGTCATACCCTCGGCGATGGCCTGCCGGACGCCGTGGCCGATCATGTTGTGGACCAATTTCGCCACCGACCCGGCCCCGATCTCCCCGGCATAGAAGACCTTGTCCCCAAAGGCCTCCAGCAGCGGCTTGACCCGCTCGAACACCTCTTTGTCGCCGCCGACCATCACGGCCAGGTTCCGGCTCTGCGCCCCGGACTTCCCGCCGCTTACCGGCGCGTCCAGAACATGCACGCCCTTCTCCCGGAACCTTGGCTCCAGCTCACGGATCAAAGTTGGCCTGCTGGTGGAGAGGTCGATATACACCGAACCGGGCTTGGCGCCCTGCAAGACGCCCTCCAGACCAACGGCAACGGCCTCAACCTCCCTGGGACCAGGCAGCGATGTGAACGTCACGTCGCACTGGCTGGCCACGTCGGCAGGCGAGCTGGCCAGGTGGGCGCCGGCTTCCAAGAACGGCCGCGTCGCCCCCTCATTGATGTCGTGAACGACCATCGGATACCCGGCCTTCTGAATGTTTCCCGCCATACCGCCGCCCATATTCCCCAACCCGATAAATCCTACGGTTTCCATCTGAGTCTCCTTATTCCTGATCTGATGACAATCATTAACCACGATTCGCCTGTGGCAGTGGTCGTTGTGGCGGATTATATACTCGGCGCTGCCCAGGAACCATGGGTAGAAACCGGCGGGTAACCGCTCGGGATCAAGTGTTCCAGACGCTCTTCGTTATTTTGTGCTGGAAGGCCAATTGGGCTAAACTCTCTGCGGAACTCCCAACCCTGATTCACGAGGTATAACTTGCTTTTTCCTCTGGTTGTTCAAAACTGACTTACGAGGTATAACTTGCTTTTTCCCACAGAAGAAACCGACCGGTTACTAGCCAACTTAAAGAGCGGCAAGCCTTCGCTCTGCGCCTATGTTTTCAGCCATCCCAACATGGTGGAGGTGGCGGGCATCGCGGGCATCGACTGTTTCATGGCCGACATGATGTTCACCGCCCACGATTGGGACAACATCGCCCATCTGGTCCGGGCCGCCCGCGGCACTGGCATCTCTCCCATGATCCGCGTCCAGTCCTTCCCCTGGGCTGATGGGACCGACCGGCGGACCATCTCCGACGCCGCCCGCGCCCTGTCCCTGGGCGCCACCGCGGTGACGATATCAGTTGGCTCAGCCCAAGAGGTACGAGACCTGGTGGAGCTCAAGGACGACTGGCACCGCCAGATACACCTTCGCCGGTTCTGGACCGCCGAGGAGTTCCCGGAATACGCCGCCAAGGTGCGTAAAGGCACCCTGATCGTGCCTACGGTCGAGAGCGAAGGGGCCCTGAACGATCTGGACGAGATCTTGGCCATCGATGGTATAGAACTGGTCTGGCTGGCGGCCGGCGACGTGACGAAGATACTGGGGGTGCCCTTCAAGTATGAAGACCCCAAGGTCATGCGGCTGGTGGAGGGGGCGGTCAAAACCGCCGAGAAGAACGGAGCGGCCATCATGTACAACATGGGCCTGGACTCGCCAGATTTCGACTCCATGGCCGCCGCAGCCAAGCGGTTGTTCAACCTGGGAGTGCGGGTGGTCGGCCTGGGAGCGATGGAGTGGCACATGCAGATGGCCCTGGAGCACATCCGCAAGAATTCTATCGGGTAGGGCTACACGGGCGGTTCTGATGCTTAGCCAAAGGCCCCCATCCTAACCTTCCCCCTTGCGAGGCGGAAGGGAAAAACCCTAACCCTTGAGCGGCTCAGTTACTGTAGAGCCAGTCTGGAACCGGACGCCGCTCGCCGCCCGCGCCGCGGGCCAGCGAGTCCTTGAGCACGCCGTATTTGGAGCGGAAGGGCCTCACCCGGTTGGGCGTCCCGGTGCGGCCCAGACCCACCAGGAACATGAGGCTTTTCCCGGCGGCGTGGGGCGAGAAGAAGGCAGTCACGGCGTCGTCGAAAAAGGTCATGCCGGTGGCGCCCAAGCCCAGCGAATGGCCGGCGAGATAAACGTTCCCGCCCATCACCCCCGCCTCCAACTGGGCTGCCCGGTAGCCACGGTTTCCGAACTTCCCCAGGGCCGATTCCAGGTCGGCCAGGAAGAAGACCACAACGCTGGCGTCGGCTCCAAGCGCCTGCTCGAAGCACAGGTGCCCGGCCTCGGCCCTGAACTCGCCTTCTTGCAGAAGCTCCAGCTCGTTTGTTTCTCTGGAGTAGTGATAGGCGCCCGGCGTCAGACCTTCCACGGCGTTGACTATCAGGTAGGGCTCGGTCAACCCGCCGCCAAAGTCGGAATTAATCGTCGTTGTGGCTGCCGCCAGCAGGGCCGAAAGCTGGTCCTTCGTGATCGATTCCCTAGCGAACCGGCGCGTGGAACCCCGTTCTAAGATCGCCTCACCCAACGGCGAAGAGCCGATGCTGGGGAGGAGACTCGTCTCGTTTCCGTGGGTATCACCCCGCCACAATATGACCTCACCAGACGATTCCAGGCGGGATTCGGCATGGAGCAAGTTTGACTCGGGATAAGAGATGGGTTCGCTGAATCCCAGGTCGCCTGAGTCTGTGGGAGTCAACTCTCTAACCACGTAAGGCCGCGGCCCTGCTGGCTGCCCCAGCGCCACCAGACAGGTGCTCGCCTCTTGCTCCGAGTCCACTCCCAAAAGCCGGTCCAAGTCGCGGTCGACGAACCCCGCCGACACGCGGGCCGGCTGTCCCAGGGAGGTCGCTGTTGCCAGAAGGTTGGCCAGCACCGTGCCGTTGTCCCAGAAGCAGTAGCGGTAGCCTCTGGCGCGGTACTTCCAAGCGCTGCGCCAGAAGACCGCCGTGCTGACCACTGCGGCGGGCATCGACGCCAGCGATTCATCGGCGGCGGCGGAAGCCAAGTTTCCCCGGTAGTCCCCTGCTCTCAACTGGGCCAGGGCGTTGTCGGCGGGAGCGTAGTGGTAGACGCCGGCGGCCAGGCCGGGCAGGTCGCCACAGACCAGGTAGAGCTCGATGGGGTAAAGCGCCCCGGCCGACGCCGCAGCCCGGTAGTGGACCTCGCCCGCCGCGGCCAGGACCCGCTTCCTGATCAGGCCTGCGGAGTAGTGGAGCACCTGGGCTATCGCATCCAAGTCGAAGGGTCCGGTATCCACTGAAACAGAGCCGGCAATTGCCTCTAGGGTAGGCAGATCAGGGGATGCCGCCAGGGGCAGTGGTATTTGCGTCAGGCCGGAATAGGACTTGTAGAGCGGCGGCTTGGTCAGCAGGTTGATGTAACTCAGCTTGGTGGCGTCGTGGAACGCCCGTGCCGCTTGGCTGTCGCCGTTGGCCAAGACCGGCCTCCTTTGGCCTAATTATTGAATACTTGATCGGTTAGAAAGTTTCGGAAAATCCGTTCGTGGTGAGCTCCGTCGAACCATGACTGCGCCAACGCCTTTCGACGGGGCTCAGGACGAACGGTGGGTGAAACAAATCGCCGTCAGTAGACCTAAATCGTCCCTTTGTATTCGGGGGTGCGTTTTTCCACGAACGAACGGGCTGCTTCGTTGTGGTCAGGGTGGCGGGAGCTCCGTTCTTCCAACGCCAGGCCCATATCTAGGGACAGGTTCAGGTCGGCCCACACCTTCTTGTTGATGGCGTGTTTGGTGCCCCGGATGGCCATTGCCGGACCATTGGCCAGGCGCTTGGCAAGGCCCATGGCCTCTTCCATCAGCTTGTCGTGGGGGATAACTTTGTTGACCAGGCCGATGCGTTCGGCCTCAACGGCGTCGATGATGTCGCCGGTCATCAGCAGTTCCTTGGCCTTGGCCACGCCCACCAGCAGGGGCCAGATGACCGCCCCGCCGTCGCCGGCCACCAGACCGGCCTTCACATGGGTGTCTCCGATGCGGGCCTGGTCCGAGGCGTAGATGATGTCGCAGAACAGGGCGATGGTCGCGCCCAGGCCCGCGGCGACGCCGTTCAAGGCGCAGACGATGGGCTGCTCCACCCAGAGCATGTTATGTAAGATGCGGCGGCCGCTCTGGGACACGGCGCCCATGGGACGTTGCTCAAGCACGTTTTCCGAACCGCGCTCGTCCATCGCCCGGACGTCGCCTCCGGAGCAGAACCCGCGGCCGGCGCCGGTCACCAACACGGCGCTGACACTTCCGTCGAAAGCCACCTCTCCGAATACCTCTTCCAGTTCCCGGTGCATCGTCCGGTCGACGGCGTTCAGCCGCTCGGGGCGGTTCAGGGTGATGGTCAGGACTGATTCGTCCTGGTCCACCAATAGTGTTTCGTACTTGTAATCCGGCATTTTGGGCCTCCGTTACTCGTTTAGGCGGTATCCAGGGCAAAGGTCTGGTTGAGCCGCGCCATCATGTCGTAGTAGCAGGCCGTTAGCGTCAGGGCGACGGCGCCTTCATCTCCGACCAGATGGGTTGTGGACTGCCAGGTGGAATCGCGCATCTTGTCCTGGAGCACCTCCTTGGTGAAGTGCACCCAGATGCCCTCTTTGGGCAGCAACCCTCTGGGCGCCGTTCCGGCATCGATCCCGTCGATGACCGCGTCGCTGACTCCAGCCTCACGGGCCAATGGCACGAACGAGTCCCATAAAGACTGGTTCCCCCGCTCGTGGGCCACGGTTAGCGCAACGGTGTAGGTTACCCAGGGTTCCAGGTCGATCTTGCCGAGGGTCTCGTGCAGGTTGGCCAGGCCGGACGCTGCCTGAGGGTTGGCGAATAGTGCCTGAAAAGTTCCCGCCAAGCCCGACTCAGGCTTGGTAACTCTTTCATACTTGGTCTGCATGTCGGGAGTAAGTTTCGATTGCAGAGTAGTTGGCAGGCGTGACATATATGCTCCTTGCCGGGGGGTTAAATATTCCGGAGCTCAGTCGGAAATAGGCCTGACCTCGGTTTCAACCGTAACGTCCCGTGCGCCAAATAGGTCCCAAGGGGCGAACGACTCCACGAACGCCTTGGCGTCCTCAACCGAGTCGAAGTCCGATCGTGAGCGGTCCGGCTCATACCCCATGGTCCTGGCGTAGGCGTTGATGCCGCTCTTGTTCTCCCGGAACCCGCCGATTACTTCCTCAAGTCCAGAAGTATCGTCAATGATCAGGTTCTGACCCCTTTTCATGGTTTTCCAATAAACGCTCATGGCACTCCTTTATCCTCTCGGGAACCTCTTATTTGAGCCATCCCGTTGGTTTTTGGTTCGGAAATTTATGACCCAAAATGACTCCGGTCCCGTTCGTGGTGAGCCCGTCGAACCACCCCTCTGGGGGAGCCAAACTTATCAACACCATGACTTATGCGCATCCTTCGACGGGGTCCGATTAATCGAGACTCTCGACCTACGGTCGGAGCTCAGGACGAACGGTAGGTTAGGCCACTATTTTCTCATGCCGCTCATGGCGGTCTCGTCTACGCGCCGCCCATCGACACAACTTCGTCGAATTCTTCTTTGGTTACGGGTTGGATGGACAGCCTCATACCCTTTCGAATAAGAAGCATATCTTTCAACTTTGGGTTGGACTTGATGTCGTCCAGCGTGACGGGGTTTGGCAGGGGGCGTTCGGCTTTGATGTCGACCATGGACCAGATGGGGTTCTCCTGGGTGGACTTGGGGTCGTAATGCTGATCGTCGGGATCAAGTCCGTGGAAGTCGTCATACCCTTCCCGGACGACGCTGGCGACACCCACCACCGATAGCGGCTTGGCGTTGCTGTGGTAGAACAAGATACCGTCGCCAACCTTCATGTCGTCGCGCATGGAGTTCCGGGCCTGGTAGTTTCGGACGCCGTCCCATTCGGCCCAGCCGTCGGGCTCGTTGGTCAGGTCGTCGAACGAATAGGCGTTGGGCTCAGACTTGAAGAGCCAATAGCTTGTCATGCTCGTTCCTCGCAGGCTGTCAGCATTCAGCGGTCAGCCTTGATAGCTGAAGGCTGACTACTGATGGCTTAGCGCAGCTTGATTCCCGCTGCTTCCATGTCGAAGCAGCCTTCAATGAGATCTTCTTTTTCTTGGCGGAGTACGTCTTTTCTTACCCGCAGGCTGGGGGTTCTTGGCAGTTCGTCTCTGATCTCCCAGTAGCGGGGCACTTTGAAGTAGGCCAGGTTCTCGGCGCACCAGTAGACCAGCTCTTCCGGGTCGGGCGTGGCTCCCTCGCGGGGCGTGACGTAGGCCTTGACCTCGTCCTCGCCCAGTTCCGAGGGAACGGCCAGCACCGCGCAGTCCAGCACCTTGGGGTGCCGCTTGACCACGTTCTCCACCTCCTGGGACGAGATGTTCTCCCCCCGGCGGCGGATGATGTCTTTCTTGCGGTCCACGAAGTACAGGAAGCCGTCCGAGTCCACCCAGCCCAGGTCGCCGGTGTAGAGCCAGCCGTCGCGCAGGGTCTCGGTGTTCTGCTCGTCGTTGCGCCAGTAGCCGGGCATGATGGCCGGGTTATGGATGGTTATCTCGCCGATGGTGTCGACGCCCACATGCACGCCGGTTACAGCGTCGGCGATGCGCACCTGGTTCTCGAACCCGCCCTGGGGGTGCTGCCGGGGCTCTCCCGACGACCCGGCGCGCCGTTCTTTGCCGATCTGTTCGATGGTCCCGAAGCAGGTCTCGGTCATGCCGAAGCCGACGATTATGTTGGTGTCGAAGCGGTCTTGGAAGTCGGCCAAAAACTCGGGCGGAAATGACGGCGAGCCGTAGAACAGCCGGACGGTGTTGTCTTTGTCATCGGGCGACGGCTCGTTCTTGGAGAGGACCGGCATCATCATGCCGATGAAGTTCACCACCGTGGCCTTGGCCTCCCGCACTTGGCCCCAGAACCGGGACGCGCTGAAGCGGTCGACGACCACCAACGTGCTGCCCGCGGCCAGGGCGCCCATGGTCGAGTAGTACTGGATGTTGGCGTGGTAGTAGGGCAGGCAGGTGAAGAACCGGTCGTCCGGGGTGGCTTCGGTCCAGTGGGCGAACCCCTGCCCGGCGGCCACGTACATCAGGTGGGTGACCTGAACTCCCTTGGGGTTGCCGGTGGTGCCCGACGTGTAGACCAGCATTGAGATGTCTTCGGGAGATATCTCCGGTAGGTCCGCCAGCGGCACAGCTTTGTTGTGGGCTTCGCCGTAGTCGGTCCAGCCGTCGACATTGGTATCCGAACCGCGCAGCAACTTTACTTGAACACTGGGGGCCAGGTCGGCGGCGGCCCCGGCAACATCGGCCAGCGAGGGGTCGGTAACCAGGCCTTTGGCCTCGGCGTTGTTCAGGATGTAGGCCATCTCATCCCGTTTGTAGGCGGTGTTCACCGGGACGCTGATGCCGCCGATGAGGGACAGGCCGAACCAGGAGTAGACGTACTCGATGCAGTTGGGCAGGAACAGGCACACCCGGTCGCCCTTCTGGATACCCATTCCGGCGAACATAGCGGCGGCTTTCTGGACGCCACTGAAGAACTCCTGGTAGGTGCGGCTCAGCCCGCCGATCTCTATGAAAGTCTTGCCCGGGTCGCGGGCCACCACCTCTTCAAGGAACTGCCCAAGGGACTGCTCCCAAGCCTTTTTTATATCACTAGGCATCGACTGAAAAACCCCGATTAACGTAGTGCCTGCGCCAGTCGTCAGGCGCACTCAAGCTAACATGTGCGGCATGGCGGGTCAATGGCCCTGTATAATGCCCGATATGCCAGATACAGAACAGCCGGTGACCGCGGTTTCCGTTGACCCCAACCGGCTCAAGATAACGAACGACGATGCTAGCGAAGGCACTCTGATCGGCTTCAAGTGCAATGAGTGCGGCGCCACCGTGTTCGGCCCCGCCATCTTCTGCCAGTCGTGCACTTCGACCGATCTGGAGGCCGTGGAACTTGGCGGTAAAGGGATATTGTTCAGCTACACAATCGTCCGGATACCGCCCGCCGGTTGGCCCGGAGAGGTGCCCTACGTGTTGGGCCAGGTGGAACTTCCCCAGGGCCCCCAGGTGCTGGCGGAGGTCATAGATTGCGAACACGACGACCTCAAGATTGGCATGGCGGTGGAGATGACGGTCAAAGCAGTGCCGGCCGAGAACGGCGGACCGGACAAGGCTGTCTATAAATGGCGTCCGGCTTAACCAGGGAAGATCTATCGGCAAGAAAAGTCCCGGCTGGTGTACTATTTGCGTAAGCCAGTCACACGAGAACCGCGAGGTGACGACATGGACCCACAAGCCATTGAACACGAGGCGCTTGGCCTGCCTCCGGAAGACCGGGCCAAACTCGCACAGAAGCTTCTTCTGAGCCTCGACGATCTTTCGGATGATGAATCTGAAGATATATGGCTGACCGAAGCCGCACGCAGGGCCCGGGAACTGGACAGCGGCGATGTCCAACCAATCTCAGCGGATGAGGTCCGAAAGAAGGCCAGAGCCCTCCTACGGTGATCTACCGGTTTCACTTCGAGGCGGAAGCAGAACATCTAGAAACGGTCGCTTATTACGAAACTCAACGAGCGGGGCTTGGCGCGTCCTATCTTGCCGAATTCGAATCTCTCTTGGAGTTGGTCTGTGAAGCTCCAAACCGGTATCCCGTCCAGCGCGACCCGAATATCCGCCGCGCCATGCTAAGGCGTTTTCCGTTCACAGTCTTTTTCCGCGAATCCGAGGATGCAGTCGAAGTCTTAGCAGTTGCACACCATCGTCGCCGCCCTTCGTATTGGCTAGGTAGGCCTTAAAAATATGTGGAGCGTCTTAAGAGGACCCCATGATGAACAAGATAAAACCCGGCCGCGAGGTGATGGTGGTGGGCGTTGGCCTGCACCCTTTCGGCCGCTTCCCCGACAAGGACCTGGGCGACCTGGCCATCGGGGCGGTGCTGCCGGCCCTGGAAGACGCAGGCGTCAAGTGGAAGGACATCGCCATCGCCTACTTCGGCCACGTCTATTACCAGGGCATGTCCGTGGGCGAGACCACTCTATCTAAGCTGGGTCTGACCGGCGTGCCGATCGTCAACGTCGAGAACGCCTGCTCCAGCGGCTCCACGGCCTTCTGGCAGGCCTATTGGGGCATCACCACCGGACTCTATGACCTGGCCCTGGCGTTCGGCGCCGAGAAGGTGCCGCGCGGGCCCGTCACCGTCACCCCCGAGGACAGTCCGGAGCGGTACATCGGCGGCGACCACATGATGGCCGGGTACGCGTTGCGGGGCAAGCGTTACATGGAGGAGACCGGCGCCCCGGCCACGGCCCTGGCCCAGGTAACGGTCAAGGCCCGGCAGAACGCCGTCTTGAACCCCTTCGCCCACCGCAAGGACACCTACACCGTCGAAGAGGTCTTAAACTCGCGGATGATCGCCGACCCGCTAACGTTGTACCAGTGCTGCCCCACCAGCGAGGGCGGCGCGGCGGCGGTGCTCTGCGCCCGCGAGGACCTGTCCCGCTACGGCATCGATGAGAGACGGGCGGTGTCCATCGCCGCGGCTGTTTTGACCTCCGGCGATTACAACGGGCGCGGCGCCGACCATTCGGCGTTCAGTCCCTACCGCACCGAGCCGGCTGCGCTGCAGGCCTACGAGATGAGCGGCCTGGGCCCCGAGGACGTTGACCTGGTGCAGGTCCATGACGCGGCTACGATCGGCGAACTGCAGCAGATCGAGGCGCTGCACCTGTTCCCCTTCGGCGAGGCCTGGCAGGCGACGGTGGAGGGACGCACGGCCCTGACCGGCGATATCCCGGTGAACACCGACGGCGGACTGCTGGCCATGGGGCATCCCTTCGGGGCCTCGGGCATCCGCATGATCCACGAGACAGTCACCCAACTGCGCGGTGAGGCCGGCCCCCGTCAGGTAGCCAACGCCCGCGTAGGAGTGGCCCAATGCTCCGGCGCCGGAGACGTAACCACGGTGCACATCTTGAAGCGGGGCTGAGGCCCCGGCTGTCAGCTGTCAGCTATCAGCCGTCAGCTTTTTGGGGCACCGGTTGACCGACTCGTGGTATAAACCACAATAAGGGGGGATGAAAAGCCTTCACGAACCAGCAGTCATACTCCGGGAAAAACCGCTGACTGCTGACCGCTGAAAGCTGACAGCTAAGATGCCCTCCTACCTGGTACTGGCCGCCATGAAAGGCCGATTCGTCTCCGACCAGGGACACACCTACGACAACTTCCAGTTCATGGGCTACTCGGACGGCCCCGATCCTCTGGCGGCCGTCACTGCCTTCTTCGACGAACCTCCGTATCCAATCGTCTGGGGAGACGTGGAGTACCTCTGGGCCGAAAGGTTGGCGGATGACCCTGGTAATGGACATCTTGGGGACTACGAGCGGGTCTACGTGGAGACATTGCGGGCGCGGTGGGAGGGTGATGGGGAGGGGACAGGGTAAGCGAGACCGGAACGGAGGCACGCCGCTACCTTCTACTGTAATGGTAATCTAGTTTGAGGTGGTCTGGGAAAATTGAACAGGTAGCTAAAAGAGAGTCCCGCTCCTAGAATTGC
>Ga0066376_10000848_pt1 | contig 29189 bp, 32 predicted proteins | sample Knorr_S15_td_Bot_FD_77009 | JGI IMG/M metagenome (GOLD analysis project Ga0066376, IMG submission 77009) | Marine microbial communities from Southern Atlantic Ocean transect - Knorr_S15_td_Bottom_ad_5009_LV_A | ecosystem: Environmental > Aquatic > Marine > Oceanic | place: Southern Atlantic... | reverse complement strand
TTTAAAAATTCCGGAAATGAGATTTAGTAAATATTGTATGGGTATGCTGCATGTTAATAAGGGAATTAAATATAACCGTTTTAAACCAAAATTATTACAAATAAATAAGATTCTAACTCAAGTGTAGATAAAAGGGAAAAAATAATGGACTTATCATCTGAACTATTAAATTTAATCATCCGTTTTGGATTTAATATATTAGTTATTTTCGTAATTGTAAAATTGATCTATCAACGTAACCATCCCAATAATTTGGATTTTGTGTTTACCTATTTCATGTTCAACGCCTTGATTTTCTTCGTTGCTTTTTCTTTAGCTAGTATCAAAATTGATATGGGCTTTGCCTTTGGAATGTTTGCTGTTTTTGCGATTCTTCGATACAGGACGAATCCTATTCCTATAAAGGAAATGACCTATCTGTTTATAGCCATTTCTGTTGGGTTTATAAATGCCTTGAGTGGTACTACAATATCCATACATGTGATACTATTTATAAACATTACATTGGTTGTATTAACATATCTTCTTGAAACTTATTGGCAACATAATGCGCTTATACTCCGATCTGTTGAGTATGAAATTATTGAAAATATTAAGCCTGAAAATCATGAAAAGTTGCTTCTTGATTTGGAAGATAGAATCGGTATGCCCATTTTAAAATTTAAAATTCACAGAATAAACTTTCTTAGAGATACCGTTCGAATTAGTATCTACTGTAAAAATTGAACAAACAACTGTTCTTTGGTTTACTTGAGTTGAGTGAGGCAACACAGTAAGATGTGTAAAACAATGAAATTAAATATAGTATATTGGCTTTTCTTCCTTATGGTTCAATATTCATATGCTGCAGATGATAACCAATCATGGACAAAAATAAGTTTTGAAAAAAAACTGCCCTACTCACTTAAGCTTGAATTAGCGCAAGGGCTAAGGCTGAAAAATCAGCTCTCTACATACAACCTAGCCTTCTTTGAAGTGTCACTTTCATATAAAAATTCCAATGGTTTGAAAATTAATATCCCATATCGCTACACTATCTTTGATGATAAAACTAAACACAGGTTAAGCTTTGGTACATCATATCAATATAGTTTTAAAACTATAAGTCTAAAGTACCGCATAAAGTACTATAGATTTTATGAGAATGGAGAATCCATTGGAGAGGATGGAGGAACTTTGGGAGATATGATTAGAAATAAATTTACAATTAAGTATAAAACAGGTAAAAAAATCAACCCCTACATCTCTGGAGAATTGTTTTATCTTTACAATACAGACAATAAACCGTTTGATGAATATCGAGCTTCTTTTGGTATTGAGATAGATCTTCCTCGAAAAAATTCAATTAATTTTTTCTATATATTTAAAGAAGAAGGCATCTCAAATTCAGATCTAAATAAGATTAATGTTATTGGTCTGAGCTATATTTCTAAAATTTAATAATATAGAATAATTGAAATTATTGTTACTACATCAAGAATATCAATGGTTCCATCAAAGTTGATATCTCTAAGCTGCTGCTGAACATCAGTTAACTCAGAATTTCCTAAGATAAAAGTAACTAGCTGAACTACATCAAGCACATTAAGTTCGCTATCACAGTTTATATCTTCAGCTTGACATGGATTATCTTGATAATTGGGTGCTTCTGGTGTTGGCTGATTAAAGAAATCCACTCCTCATTACAATCAGAAGTTCTTCCAAAGGATATATCGTCACTCTGCTCTCCAAATTTATCATAGATTGTATTGTTATTTGATGACATCAGCTCATTGATATGTATCTGTGAAGACAAGATGGAATAAAATGCAGTTAATATTAATAGTATTATGTAACGCATATTATAATTGAGCTGTAAATCATTCTCTTAAGATCCTTTAATTAAATAAATACATGATGTTTCCAAAGTAACAGCATAAAACGTCTCTTGCTTGCTACTAGTTATAATTATGCATTTTAAAATTATAATTACGTACTTTTAAAGGAGGAATTTGAGTTTAAATTTTATAATTATAACTAAAAAAAAATTATAACTAAAAATGAAAAAAATAATATCTGTATTGAGCATCATAGTTCTTTTTTCTCCCATTTTTTGTGAGGTTATTATAAATGAATATTCTGCATCCAATCTAACTGGCTACACTGATAACTATGATATGGAAGAGGATTGGATTGAGCTGTACAATACAAGCAACGAAAGTGTCGACGCAGGTGGATACTATTTAAGCGATGATGCTGATGAGCCTACAAAATGGATGATCCCCTTTGGAACAACAATTCCTGGGAATGGATATAAAACCTTCTGGTGTTCAGGTAGAGATGAGGGAGCTTTAAATTCCATACATACAAGTTTTAAACTTAAGCAAACTAAAGAGGAGCCTGAGCACGTTGTTCTTTCAGACTCTAACGGAAATATTATAAATGATTTTGAAATACAAATAACCCAGCTAGAGCATTCAATGGGCAGAAGCTCAGATGGAGCTGCTACATGGAAAATATTTCCCAATCCAACAAAAAATGAATCAAATGATGGCACCAGCTATCTTTCATATGCTCAGCAGCCAGAGATGAGTTATTCAGCAGGATTTTATGAGGGTGGTCTGCTTCTTGAAATATTAACAGCAGAGCCAGATGCAGAGATATACTACACCGTCGATGGTACTCTTCCAAATTCAGAATCTTCTATGTATACTGGACCGTTATGGATTACCTCTACTCAAGTAGTGAAGGCTATAGTAATTCCTAATGAATATTTTGGTGAAGGTGATGTTTATCCAAGCTTCGTAACATTTAATACTTATTTTATTAATGAGAATCATCATTTACCTGTTATCTCAACTTCAGCTAATCAATTAACCAATCTTTTAAATGGAAATCAGTCATTAAGGCCTCACGGGTCTATTGAGTACTTTGATTCTGATGGAATTAGAACTGATTTTGGTTATGGAGAATATAATAAGCATGGGCAGGATTCCTGGGCGTTTCCTCAAAGAAGTTATGATTACATTGCACGAGATGAGATGGGCTATCATGATGCAATTCATGAAAAATTACTTACTCTATCAGATAGAGAAGAATTTCAGAGAATTATTATTAGAGCTTCAGGTGATGATAATTATCCTGGAATAGATTCTAGCGCTCATATGAGAGATATGTTTATTCATAAATTAGCTAATAAAAATAATTTTAATTTAGATATGCGTAGAGGTGAGAGAGTTGTTGCCTATGTGAATGGAATATTTTGGGGAGTTTATTCTATAAGGGAAAAAGTTAGTGACTCTGATTATACTAATTTTTACTATGATCAAGATAAGTATAATATTCAGTATGTTATGAATTGGGGTGACACTTGGGCCCAGTATGGTGGAGGTGATGCTATTTCAGATTGGAATACAATAACAAACTATGCAGAAAATAATAACCTTTCTATCCAGAGTAACTATGAGCATGTAACAAGTGAGATAGATGTAACTAGTCTGGTAGATTATATACTAATAAATTCTTTTGTGGTGTGCACAGATTGGATTAACTGGAATACCTCTGTCTGGAGAGGCCTTGATCCAAATGGAAGTCATCAAAAATGGGGATTTGTATTATGGGATGAGGACGCAACTTTTAATCATTATATAAATTACACTGGTGTTCCGAATGATCACCCTGATGCAGAGCCATGCTATCCTGAGGAAATTTCGGCGTATGATCCTCTAAGTATCATTGACCTATTAAATGAACTATTAGAAAATGAAGAGTTTGCCAGGTACTATAATACAAGGTACATGGATTTGATGAACACTGCATTTAAGGAAGAAGAAATGATTAATCTTGTTGAGGAAATAGAAAACTCTATATCATTTGATATGAACCATCATTTTTTACGATGGGGCGGATATCCAATGCAATGGCATAATAATGTCAATAATATAAAGGACTTCATAAGTGATAGAATTGATTATATCCCAGAGGGGATGAACTCATGCTATGATCTGACTGGCCCCTTTAGTTTGACTCTGGATGTGTATCCACAAGATGCTGGTAAAATTCAAATAAATTCAATTGAGATTGAAAGTTCTGATTATCCTTGGACTGGAGATTATCATGGTCAGATAGAAATGATAATCAAAGCTACTCAAGAAAATAATTTTAATCACTGGGAAATCAATAATCATGAAATAATAGATTTAAATGCAGCAAATATATCTCTTATGCTTACTGAAGATGATACTTTGCGAGCTGTATTCAATGAACAAAATACTTCGGACATATTGGTTATCAATGAGTTTATGGCAGATAATGAATCAATTATAGCTGATGAAGCTGGTGATTATGAAGATTGGATAGAGCTCTACTACAATATTCCTTATTCGATGAACCTCGATGGATATTTTTTAACAGATAACCTTAATAACCCTTCTAAGTGGATGTTCCCTGATGTTGAAATATCAGGAGAGGGCTATGTCTTTATCTGGGCAGATGAGGATCAAGAGGAAGGATATCTGCACACAAACTTTAAGCTTTCTAGTTCTGGTGAAGAAATTGGATTTTTTGATCCTGATCTAAATATGATTGACCAAATATCTTTTGGAGATCAATCAGATGATATTTCATATGGACGAGTTACTGATGGAAGCTATTCGTGGGAGTTTTTTAATGAGCCAACACCCAATTTTTCTAATTCAGGAAATCCATGTGATACCGGAGATATTAATTGTGATAATGGAGTTGATGTCCTTGATGTTATTTTAATGATAAATTTTATTTTCGAAGATGAATATGAATCTGCTGCAGATTTAAATAACGATGGAGTATTGAATATTCTTGATGTCGTTCAGCTCGTGTATATAATTTTAAATAATTAGCCCATCCCGCTTTGGGAGTGGGTTGCAGGTTTAGATTCAGTCACCTCGACATCAAATTAGAAAGCCTCATTTATAGAGGCTTTTTTATTTATAAATTTCTTTTCATATCTTCTATTACAGAAAGAAAACTAACAGCCATCATGTTTGCAGATATTGTAGGCTACTCTCGCATGATGAGCAGAGATGAAGAGAAAACTTTAGATCTTTTAAAAAGTTTTGAAGATATCTCTAGTCCCATTGTGTCCTCATATGATGGAAGCATCCTGAAGAAAATAGGTGATGAGATTTACTGTTTTTTAAATAACTAACCCATCCTGTTTTAGGGAGTTTAGCGATTGCAGAATATGTGGAATCTATAATTATTATTTAATTATATTAATAAGCGAACCTAAACTTTCAACTCTAAGCTCTATTATGTCATCTTTTTGCAGCCATTGATTATTCTTTGATTGATTAAGCTCTAAAAAACATCCTGTTGCACAGGTTCCAGACCCAATAACATCACCTGGATATATTCTAGTTCCCATTGAGACTCTTTCAATAATTTGGGCAAAGGTCCATGAGATGTTTCCTAAATTATCTTCAGATATCTTTTGATTATTAATAATACATTGCATATTTAATGAATAGTGGTTTCCCTTATCTGTTTTTGTTGTCTTATCTCGTAGTTCATCAAGAGTAACTAGGATTGGACCTAACGATGTGGCAAAATCTTTTCCCTTTGCAGGTCCCAGATTTAGCTTCATTTCCTGCATCTGCAAATCTCTTGCACTAAAGTCATTCATAATCGTTAAACCAGCTATATAATTATCTGCTTGCGAAGCATTTATATTAATGCCCTCTTTAGAAATAACAATGGCTACCTCAAGCTCAAAATCTAATTTATTCATAAATACATCATCAATATGAAGTTCTCCTGGGCCCACAGTAGCCTCAGCATTACTATAGTAATAAACAGGAAAGTTATCAAATTCTTCAATCATCTCAAGGCCACGATTCTTTCTACTTGTTTCAACATGCTGTCTAAATGCATATGCATCTCTTAAAGATCTTGGCTTAATGGGTGAAGTAACTTTTAAGTCAACCATATTAAGCATTAGAGCATCATCAGATTTAATATAACTAATAATATCTTGATTATTGTGGCCATCTTTTGAAATAAAATCAAGCATATCAACATAGTTAAATTTTGATGCTATATCTATAATTTTATCTGAGGTAGCTTGGTGTCCAAATGAGGCTTTATTATTGTATGTATAGCTAATTAGTTTCATTTTTTTTAGTACTCCCTTTATTCTCTAAGTAATTATTAAATCTTCTTTCTGTAGGATATGCGAAATCAATATCAGTATGATTTTCAAAACCTAATAATATATCTTCCCAAATTTTATGTGCTGAATCTCTTCTAAGTAGAGGTCGACAGAGGTATCTTAATGTTAATTCAACACCACTCGCTTCAACTTTAGTAATTACAATGGGCTCCAAGTCAGGCTTTTTCAACATAAATTTCTTTGTTGCTTCATCAAATTTTTTTTCAGCGCTTTTAGTTTGAATTTTTGAATTTTTTAGGACAATATCTGTAAGTATTTTTTTTGCTTTTTTCCAATCACTTTCAAATGTAATAAGAACTGGAATTTCATTCCATATATATTTAAAACTTTTCCCATAGTTTGCCAGTGCCTCTGAAAAAATTTTACCATTTGGAACATGTATTACTCTTCCGGTATGATCATCAGCATCCACCCAATTTCCAATCTCCATTAGAGTAAAATTAAAAAGATTTGTATCAATAACATCTCCAGCCTGTTGCCCTAATTGAATTCGGTCACCCACATCAAATGGACTTCTCCAAATGATATAGAGCCAACCCGTAAAATTAGTCAATGGCTCTTTAAGGGCAATTGCGATACCAGCTGAGAGCAGTCCCAAATAGGTTGCGATAGATTCTATACCCTCAAGCCAAATATTGGCTATTATTATAGAGATTAATGTAAAGGATATGTAGCTAGTAATCTTATGCCATTGATAGCGTGTTTTCACTTCATCAGTGGTTCTGTAAACAATCTTTAGAATTAATCTTCTTATTACAAAGAAAAGAATAAAAGCAACAATCGTTGCAATAATCTTTGCTTGTATTGAAGAGTATGTAAAAAACTTTGTAATTATCTGGAAGTAGGCATTATCCAACTTTAATATCCTTATTAAATATTTCTTTTATGTTATATGAAAAATATAAAGCAACTAGTAATGAAGAAAATATAGAAAAATCTATTAAAGCAATTGAAAATTTAATTTTAAATACAAACATCATTAAAAATAATAAGAATAGTATAAACTGATACTTCATAAATCGTGATATTGAATTAATACTTTTGCAACAATTTCCATTTAAGTATTTCAATTTAATTAACATTAAATTAAGTTTGTATCCAAAGTATCTTAGTAGTAGGAATTGTAAGCAGGATAAAATATATAATAACTCATAGTTAAGGTTTATTTTAAATACTGAATCTATGGCATTTATAGGTAGTGGCCAGTAAAATAAAATTTTTCCACCAGATAGAAAAATATCTATAAAAATATGAATTAATATTCCTATAAATATTCCATTTACAATCGTTCTGTGAATAATTTTGCTATTAAATTCACTAATTATTAATAGTATTATAAATACTAGAGTAGAAAAAATTATACTATGAAATATCCCACTATGAAAATCATTATTAAAATATAAATATTTAAAAAAAATATCTAAATCAGGTATCATAAGACCCATAATAATACCTAAATTAATTTTTGATAAAGTAGAAAGTTTATTAATTATAAATAGAGCGGAAATAATATAAAATCCTGTATAGATCATATCTGCTATAAATTAAAAATTATTTAGTATGAATCATATTAATAATATTACTAATCTGGAAATGGAGATGATTGATCTTTTATCACTCGTACTAAAGCAACCATTATCAATACAAAATTATACTCATCATCCAATAAGAAGCGTTGAAGCATCAAAATCTCTAATTGGATTAGATCTAGATAAACCAAATAAAAATATAATTGATTTTCTAAATAGCATAAAATTAGATCAGATCCCATTGAATGAAGCAAAGATAGAAGCAAGGAAACATGAGACCGTTTCAATATATCAACTTGAGGATGCAATTAATAACTCAGATTTAATTAAGATAACTAACATTCTAGATAATATTCTTGATCTTTCAGATGGAAAACATGTTCTAGAATTTTTAGTGGAGCTAAGTCTTCGTCAAACAGGGGAATCATTGCAAGTTATCTGGCCTATCTATAAAGCAATGAATTTTATTGGTTATAGTGATAGGAGTAATATTAGAAATTCTATAGAGATGGCCTGCAAAGTATTAATATTTGATGATTTTCAAGACACCTTCAAAGATAAGAGCATTTCTATAGATCAGATATCTGTTGATGATTTACGAACATTGAAGCAGCTTCAGATTATAGGCATAGCATATGAAATATCTAGTTTAAGATTTGTAAGACAAGATTTAATTCTAGAGAATTTATCATTATTCTTAAATCGTTTCTATGCTGATCTAAATAAATCAAATGTCAATCAGAAGAAAGTCAAATCTGAACAATTGAGAGGCAAAGTAGATCTACTTAGAACAATAGATAACTTTATATTATCAAGGGATGTAATTCTATCTCTAAATGCGATACGATCAATCATGAAATATTCAAAAAAAACTAAAAGTAGTAGTATTATCTATCACATAAATAAGATCAAAGAGATTAATTTATGAATGAAAAGGCTAAAAAACTTTTTTATAGGGGAGTCCATTATTTTAATATAAAGGACTATTATGAGGCGCATGAATATTTTGAAGAGATGTGGATTGATTATAAATTAGAAGATAGACTTTTTATTCAGGCGTTGATTCAATTGTCAGTTGCATATTTTCATATATCAAATTCCAATAAAAATGGGGCCCTCGGACTATTTAAAAAGTCACTTAATAAACTTAATAAATATCTGGATACATCACAGCTTATCATTAATATTAATGATGTAATTAAATCTGCTGAAATTTCATATAAAAGTGTAATAGAGATTGATGATATCAACTCCTTTGATTGGAGTTTAGCTCCAAGATTAGAGATTAAGAATGAAAAATGAAAATATTAAAAGAATGAGTAATGTAGTTAGGCTCTTGACTCATGAATATCCTGACTCCAAGTGTAGTCTAAACTACGAGAATGCATTTCAATTACTTGTTGCGACTATTCTATCAGCTCAATGTACAGATGAGAGAGTCAATAAAGTTACTTCATCAATATTTAAAAAATATAAAGGTGCAAAAGACCTCGATTCTCTTCCGCTTAGTAAAATTAAGCAGCTAGTATTCTCCACTGGTTTCTACAACAATAAGGCAAAATCAATAAAAAAAATAAGTAAGATTATATGCGAAAAATTTAACAATAAAATTCCAGATAATATTAATGAATTGGTCGAGTTACCTGGGGTTGGAAGAAAAACAGCTAATGTTCTATTAGGGACATATTATAACATTCCATCAATTGTTGTTGATACGCATGTAACTAGGATTGTTAATTTATTAGGGTTCTGTAAAACTAGAAATGCAGTTATAATTGAGAGGGAGCTATCAAAAATAATTAATAAAAAACATTGGGTTAAATTTACTCATTTAATAATTGATCATGGCCGGAAAGTGTGCATAGCAAATCGACCTAAGTGCGAGGTGTGCATAATAAAAGATCTTTGTCCTTCTGCAAAAAAATAAAATTTTCAAAAACTTTTAATTTTACACTTCAGAATGTTAAATTAACCTGATTAAATAACACCTTATATATGCCACAGATAACAAAACAATATAAATTTTGTGCTGCCCATAAATATTGGAATGATAATTGGGATGAGGATACAAATATAGAAGTTTTTGATAAGGATGTAAAGCTCCATGGGCATAATTATGATTTATATGTTACGATTAAAGGCCCTATAAAGAGTGATAGTGGCTTTATAATAAATCTTAAATATTTAAATAAAATAGTAAATGATAAAGTCATTGAAGTTCTGGATCATAGTCTGATACAAGATAATGAATGGTTTAAGGGTAAGCAGCCCTCAACAGAAAATATAGTTCTGTATATATGGCATCAAATTTTACCAGAAATTTCATTACCAGCAAAATTACATTGCATAAAACTAAGAGAAACTGGAACGATTTTTACAGAGTATTATGGAGATCAGATATAATAATGAAAAATATAGAGAAATTAACTAAAGAGTTATTAATTGAGATAGGGGAGAACCCCCAAAGGGAGGGACTGCTTAAAACTCCATTAAGAGTTTTAAAATCATGGCAATATTTAACAAGTGGATACAACCAAACAATTGATGAAGTAGTTAATGGAGCTATTTTCAATGTAGAAAATCAAGATATGATTATCGTTAAAGATATTAACTACTACAGTTTATGCGAGCATCATCTATTACCATTTTTTGGAAAAGTTAATGTTGGGTATATCCCCAATGGAAAAGTACTTGGCCTTTCTAAAATACCTAGAATAGTTGACATTTATTCAAAGAGGCTACAATTGCAAGAAAGACTAACACACCAGATTGCAAATAGTATCACTGATTTTTTAAATCCAAGAGGAGTTGGAGTCGTGATTGAAGGAGAACACCTATGCATGAGGATGAGGGGTGTCGAAAAGCAAAATGCAATTATGCAGACATCATCAATGACCGGAATATTTAGAAAGGAAGACAAAACAAGAGAAGAATTTTTAAATTTAATCAAATAAAATATGTTTAAGGATACCCTAGAGAACAAAGATCAATTTCACTCATTAAATATAGAAAATCAATTAGTTGATCTTAGTAAACACAATTCTAATGAAATTATAAATTATATATTTTCAAACTCAATACATCAGATAAATTTTTATTGGCTGGGCAGGTTTGACTATCATCAAGCATGGGATTTGCAAAAAAAGATACAACGGAAAGTAATTGATATTAATCTAAATGATGTAGTTTTATTTTTAGAACATAATTCGGTATATACTCTTGGGAAAAATGCTGATTCAACTAACCTGCTTCCTACTAAGCCAATAGATATAGAGGTAGTTAAAACTGATAGAGGTGGGGACATTACATATCACGGTCCAGGTCAATTAGTTGGCTATCCAATTATAGATTTAAAAAAATATAGAAAGAGCATTACATGGTTTATGAGGGGACTGGAAAATTCAATTATACAAATGCTAGAACATATAGAAATATCATCTACCACAAAAGAGGGGCTTACGGGTGTTTGGGTATATGATAAAAAAATTGCAGCGCTTGGCGTTAGGCTCTCTAGGTGGGTATCTATGCATGGATTTGCAATTAATGTATATACAGATCTTAGTCTATATAGAGGAATAATTCCATGTGGGATATCAGATTTTGGACTAACCTCAATACTTGAACTTAGAGGAAATAAGTATGATTTGCCCTCAATTTGCAAATTGATAATACCTAATATAAAAAACATGTTACTAAGTGAAAGTGAACAATTTATGAAAGTTGAACATGTCGAAGTATAGGGGGTTTTCAAAAAAAGAGCTTTTAGATATTTACTCTAAGATGTATCTATCTAGAGCTCTTGATAAAAAGCAACTTATTTTACTTAAACAGGGAAAAGGGTTTTTTCATATTGGAGCCTCTGGTCACGAATCCGCTGAATTAGCCGCTGCAAAGAATATTAACTTTACCACTGATTTTTCATATCCATACTATAGAGAGCAAGCTTTTTGCATTGGGCTTGGGATGACATCAAAAGAGCTACTACTATCATTTTTAGCAAAGGATGATGATCCCAATTCAAGTGGAAGACAAATGCCCCAACACTTTGGTAGTAAAAAATTAAATATTGTAAGTCAATCAAGCCCAACAGGCACACAGTATCTTCAGGCTGTTGGCGCTGCATTTGCCTGTCAAAGAAAAAAGAAAAAATCTATAGTTTATGTTTCATCAGGTGAAGGATCAACCAGCCAAGGCGATTTTCATGAGGCATTAAATTGGGCAAGCAGAGAAAAAGCACCTGTAATATTTCATATACACAACAATCAGTACGCGATATCAGTGCCAATCAAGGAGCAAACAAGTGGAGAATCTGTGTATAATTTAACATCTGGCTATGAATCCCTTTCACGTTTTGATATTGATGGTTGCAATTTTTTTGAATCCTATCAAGCATTTAAGCTTGCAGCTGAAAGAGCAAGAAAAGGTAAGGGGCCCAGTGTTATTATCTCTGATGTTGTTAGATTGCTACCCCACTCTTCATCTGATGACCATACAAAATACAGATCAAAAAAGGAGCTTGACCAAGATAGAAAGAGAGATCCACTTACTTTATTTAAAGAAGACTGTATAAAAGGAAAAATAATTAGGCTAGATGAATTTGATGCACTTGAAGAAAATATTGTTAAACAGATTAATAAGGATGCAGATTGGGCTGAGCTTCAAGATTCACCTTCTCCTGATACTTTTGCTGATAATTTATACTCTGAATCATTAGATATACAGATGAGCAGTGAAGAGCAAATTCATGAGTCAGATTTAGATAGCTGTGTTATGGTAGATGCCATTAATCATGCACTCTCAGAAGAACTTGCTTTTAATGATAAAATGATTTTATTTGGTCAGGATATTGCGGGAGGAAAGGGTGGAGTATTCACTGTAACACGAGGTTTAACAGAAAAATTTGGAAAAGATAGAGTTTTTAATTCACCTCTTGCAGAATCTTCAATAATAGGTACAGCAATTGGATTAGCTACTTTAGGCTTTAAACCAGTTGTTGAAATCCAATTTGCTGATTATATATGGACAGCCATGATGCAACTTAGAAATGAACTGGGTACTCTAAGATATAGATCAAATGGTGATTGGAGCTGCCCTGTTGTTGTTCGGATTCCTGTTGGCGGGTATATCCATGGATCTTTATGCCACAGCCAAAGCATTGATGGCTATTTTACTCATATGCCTGGAGTATACATTGCCTATCCATCAAATGCAGCAGATGCAAAGGCCCTACTAAAAACTGCATGTAGAATGAATGATCCAGTACTATTTTTTGAGCATAAAGGTCTTTATAGGCAGAGCTATGCATCATCCAATGAGCCAACAAATGAAACATTTTTAGAATTTGGTAGGGGTAGATATGTTATGAATGGCTCAGATATAACAATTATTACGTGGGGTGCAATTGTTCAAAAATCTGTAGAGGCAGTTAGTGAGCTTGGAATATCAGCAGATATCATTGATCTTAGAACATTATTTCCTTTAGATTTAGATATAATCAAGGAATCATTAGATCACACTAATAGAGTAATTATCGCTCATGAAGATAATCTTACCAATGGATTTGGTGGAGAAATTTCTGCACAAATATCCGAGCATTGCTTTGAGATGCTTGATGCTCCCATTTTAAGGGTTGCATCTGAAGATATACCAATTGCATATTCTAGTGTGCTAGAGAATGAAATACTTGTTCAAACAGATTGGATTAAGGATGCAATCAATAAAACAATTAATTATTAAGGACAAGGATAATGGCCATTGATATTATTATGCCGAAAATGGGTGAGTCAATCACTGAGGGTACCATTACTGAATGGAAGAAGAAAGTTGGTGATCAGGTCAAGAAAGATGAGACCATCCTTGAGATTTCTACAGACAAGGTAGATACAGAGGTTCCCTCTCCGGCCTCTGGCACACTAATTCAAATTATCTCAAAAGAAAACGAAACCGTTGATGTGGGAACAACGATTGGATATATTGGAAAAAAAGGAGAAAGTCCGGGGAAAGACACTCCAAATAAAGTAGAAGAAAAGCCTAAACCAAAAAAACAGGCAAATAAAACCAAAGAAACAAAAAAAGTAATTTCTCTCCAAAAAGAGATAAAGCCTGATTCTCATCTAGAATCTTCTCAAAAATCACAAAAATTTTATTCTCCATTGGTAAGATCTATTGCCAAGAGAGAGGGAATAGCAATTTCGGAGCTAGATCAGATATCTGGTTCAGGGCGAGGCGGCAGAGTCAATAAGAATGATTTAATGAAATTTATTGAAACTGGGGAAAGCAACGTAGCTAGTTCAATCTCCACATCCTCAAATATTTATTTAAATGATAAAATAGAGGAAATGGACCCAGTGAGAAAGAGAATATCAGAGCATATGATCCATTCACAAGAGACATCCGCTCATGTTTATTCAACCATAGATATTGATATGACAAATTTACTTCAAGTAAAAGATACATATGGTCAGATATATAAAGATAAGCATTCAATTAAATTGACAATAACAGCGCTGATCATTGACGCTTGCATCAAGGCACTAAATGAATTTCCACTATTAAATGCCTCCATTGATGGTAGCAAAATTATTCATCATAAGAATATAAATATGGGAGTTGCAGTTGCTCTTGAGGACAATAACTTAATTGTCCCAGTTATCAAGTCATCAGAAGAACTAAATTTAATAGGGATTTCACGCTCACTGGAAGATTTGTCTATACGCTCACGAAATAAGAAACTTGATTTAGATGATGTTCAAGGATCTACCTTTACAATAACAAATCCAGGTGTTTTTGGAGGATTATTTGGAATACCTATTCTTAATCAGCCAAATGTTGGGATACTATCTATAGGTAAAATTCAAAAGAAACCAATTGTAAAAGAGACAGAGTTTGGTGATTCAATATTTATTAGAAGTATGATGTATGCAACACTCGGCTATGACCACAGACTTATTGATGGTGCCTATGGAACTAAATTTTTGTCTTATCTATCCCAGATTATAGAGTCTTATGAGGATAAACTAGAAAAATAACGATGAGCATGACACTATCCCAAGAGCGTCGTCCAGATTGGCTTAAAATTAAGCTAGATACCAGTGAAGCCTTTCAAGCTACCAAAGAAATCATAAACAATAAAATGCTCAATACGGTGTGCGTTGAGGCCAGATGCCCAAATATATATGAATGTTGGAATAGGAAAACAGCAACCATTATGATTCTAGGTGATACCTGTACCCGCTCATGTGGTTTTTGTTCAGTAAAAACAGGTAAACCACTCACTAAAGATAAGCTTGAGCCATATCGTGTTGCTCAGGCAGTAAAAAAAATGTCTCTTAAGCATGTTGTCATTACATCTGTTGACCGGGATGATATCAAAGATGATTATGGATCAACCATCTGGGCCCAAACAATTGAGCAAATACACTTAACCGTAGCTGGTTGCAGCGTGGAGGTGTTAACCCCAGACTTTAGGGGACACAAGCCTTCTATACTAAAGGTTTTCAATGCAAAACCAGAGATATTTTCTCATAATGTTGAATGTGTCAAGAGAATATCAAGGGACGTAAGAGCCCAATCAGATTGGAATCGAACTTTAGATGTATTAAAAATGTCTGTTGATTTTGGACTTCTTACTAAAACTGGAATGATGGTTGGACTTGGAGAGAGGGATAGTGAGGTTTTTGAAACTATGGAGGAAATTGCTGAGATTGGGGTGAGGATATTTAACATTGGTCAGTATCTTCAACCATCTAAAGATCATCTACCTGTATCTAGATTTGTTCATCCAGATCAATTTAAGGTTTATAAAGAATTTGGCCTTGAGTTAGGATTTAAAGTAGTAGAATCTGGTCCTTTAGTTAGATCTTCATATCATGCAGATGAGCAGGTTGAACTCTATAATAACTAATTGATAAATATTTTATAAAAGGAAATAGAATGCTATCAGATAAAATTAATTTAAAAGAAAAATATTCTAAGTTTACCAAGCATTGGTCTCCTAGAATTATTGCGGAAATGAATGATTATCAATTTAAACTTGCGAAAATTAAAGGTGAATTTGTATGGCATGATCATAAACATACAGATGAAACTTTTATAGTCATTGAGGGTAAAATGTTACTTAAGTTTAGAGATGGTGAAGTAAAATTATCTGAAGGGGAAATGTATGTTGTCCCCAAAGGAATTGAACATAAACCTTGTGCGGAGAATGAATGTAAAATTTTAGTTGTTGAGCCAAAAGGTGTTATCAACACAGGTGATGCAGGAGGAGAATTAACTATTAATGAAGATATGTGGGTTTAATAATTAATAATGATGAAGCAATATCTTCGATTCTCAATAGTAACAATTTTTTTTATGGTGTGCGTTGCATATGTAATAATGCTAAGCAATCCAACCAGAGCTAAAGAGTTTTCAGAAAACGGGGTTCAATTAATCCCAGAAAATGCTCCGCAGCTTACAGATTTATTCGAAAATATGGATAAAGGCCCTCATCAAAAATTTGTAAGCGCAGAGAGTTGTCTGCAATGCCATCAAAAAAAACAGACGATAGAAGGAGTGGGAGATATTCCTAAAATTCCACACTCATATAAGAGTAATTGTCTTGAGTGCCACACCCTACCAGAGTAAAATACTAGCATTTTGTCATATTATTTAGTTATGGCCTGATATTTGTTATAAATTATTTATTATGAGTACAAAAGAAGCAAAAGAACTATACCCTATTCTACCTTTACGGAATACCGTGCTATTCCCGCAGCAGATTATCCCTATCTATGTAGGTAGAGAACAGTCTTTAAAACTAGTTGATAATTTAAAGGGCTCTAAGAATAAGCATATTGTGGTTGTTGCACAAAAAGATAGCTCAGTAGAGGTCCCTGATATTAATGATTTATATAAGTGGGGAACACTGGCAAATATAATGAAGGTATTTGATATGCCTGATGGATCAAAATCAGCAATTGTTCAGGGTCTTGAGAGAGTTAAAATAGAATCAAAGGTTGATAGTGATAGCTATTTAAATGCAATGGTAACACGAAATCAGGAAATTGTTGAATATGGCACTGAACTTGATTCTATGACCGCCAACTTGCATGCAATCTTTAGAAAACTAATTGAAATTGCCCCTTATTTATCAGATGAACAGGCAGATATACTTACAAGCATACAAAATCCTGGGAAGCTAGCCGATAAATCTATTTCTCTGATTAATATCCCAATTAGGGAAAAACAGGAAATTCTTGCATCGTTTGATGTAAAGAAAAGATTAGAAAAAACTAATGTAATTATAACAAGAGAAATTCAGAGGATACAGCTTGGGGAGAAAATTCAATCTGAAGTTCAAGATGAAATCTCTAAATCTCAAAGGGAGTACTATCTTCGAGAGCAGATGAAGGCAATTCAAAAGGAGTTGGGAGAGGATGAGCCTAGCGTTGAACTAGATGAGATAAGAAAAAAGGTTGATGAGGCTAAAATGCCAAAAGATATTAATAAGGTAGCAATAAAAGAATTAAAGAGATTAAAGAAAATTCCTTCACATTCTCCTGAGTATACCGTCTCAAGAACGTATCTTGATTGGCTAACAGATTTGCCATGGAGTAAGAGATCAGAAGATAAAAAAGATATAGATTTTGCGAAGAAAACTCTTGATAGAGATCATTATGGTCTTGAAAAAATTAAAGAAAGAATACTAGAGCATCTTGCTGTTAGAAACTTAAAAATGTCAAGAAGCAAGAAAAATGAAAGATTTAAAAGCCCCATTCTTTGTTTTACAGGCCCACCAGGAACAGGTAAAACATCCATAGGAAAATCAATAGCAGATGCAATGGGCAGAAAATTTGTTAGAATTTCACTGGGTGGAGTTCGAGATGAAGCAGAGATAAGGGGGCACAGAAGAACATACATTGGTGCGTTACCTGGAAGAATCATATCCAGTTTAAAGAAAGCTGGTACAAAAAATCCAATTTTTATGCTTGATGAGATTGATAAGCTTGGCACTGATTTTAGAGGAGATCCTTCAAGCGCACTTCTAGAGGTTTTAGATCCTGAGCAAAATTTTTCATTTAATGATCATTACCTAGAGGTTGATTTTGATTTATCTGAGGTGATGTTTATTACAACTGCCAATAGAATGGATCAGATACCTGGTCCACTTAGAGATAGAATGGAAATTTTAGATTTTTCAGGATATATTCTTGATGAGAAAGTTGAAATTGCAAAGGATCACCTAATCCCAAAACAGGTTAAAGAGCATGGACTAAGGAAAAATGAAATTTCATTTATTGATGATGGTCTTAAATTGCTTGTTGATTCATATACAAGAGAGGCTGGAGTTAGAAATTTAGAGAGGGAAATTGCAAATCTATGCAGAAAAGTAGCAAAAGACATATCAACAGGTCATAAAAAGTCCGTTAAACTTACTAACGAAACTATTTTAGATTATCTTGGTCCAGAAAAGTTTTTTTCTGAGGTTGCAGAAAGATTAAGTAAGCCGGGTGTAGCTATCGGTCTAGCGTGGACTGGTTTTGGAGGAGATATATTATTTATTGAAGCAACAAAAATGCCTGGAAAGGGAGTATTTAAAATGACAGGGAAGCTAGGTGATGTTATGAAAGAATCAGCTGAGGCTGCGTACTCTTATGTTAGAGCTAATTGTGATAAATTTAATATCGAAAAAGACTTTTACAAAAAAAATGATATTCATATACATGTTCCGGCTGGAGCGATACCAAAGGATGGTCCCTCAGCAGGAGTTACAATGGCAACTGCACTTATTTCTCTTTTAACAAATAGACTTGTGAAAAGTGAATTTGGAATGACCGGAGAAATTTCATTAAGAGGAATGGTGCTTCCTATTGGCGGTCTAAAAGAAAAATCAACAGCCGCTCACAGATCAGGATTAAAGCATATACTCGCACCATATTTAAACAAAAGAGATTTAGAAGAAATACCAGAAAGGGTGAGGAAAGATTTAAAAATTACTTTTGTAAAAGAAGTAGAGGAAGTCATAAAATTAGCTCTTGCGTAATTGGGCGATTAACTCAGTTGGTTCAGAGTGCCTCCCTTACAAGGAGGAAGTCGGGAGTTCAAGTCTCTCATCGCCCACAATAAAAAACCCCTTAGAAAAGGGGTTTTTTTTATTTAAATTTTTAATTCAATAAATTGGAGAGATGTCTGAGTGGCTTAAGGTCCACGCTTGGAAAGCGTGTATGGGGGAAACTCCATCGCGGGTTCAAATCCCGCTCTCTCCGCAGATATTTGAGAATAAATTGATAAAACGATCTACAAGCATATTATTACTTTTTATCTCCCTATGTTTTTCAAATGGGGAGTCATTTGGCTATATCCATAATTTCTCTGGGGATGTCTTCCTTGAATCAAATGATGAGAAAAGATTAGTTCTTGCAGCTATTAGTGGAAGGAAAATAGCTAATGGTAATATTATTAGAGTAAAAGAAAACTCTTTTTGTGAGATATACAGCAATGATAAACGAACATTTATCCGATTAGATTCAGATACAGATGTAAAATTTGTTGAGACAGAAGAAACAAGAGAAATTTATTTAAAAAATGGAAGCCTTTATATTAGCAACAGAAATCCAGATATATCTAAAAAGACCTTTGTGTTTTCAGATTTTTCTCAAATATATCTAACGAGCTCTAGCATATGGCTATCTTCAAATGAACCTAATTATGATAAAATATATTCATTTGGTGAACAGATTAATATCTCTGATAAATATGAAGGAATTAGATATCATGGAAACTCAATCAATATGATACATGCATCAGAAGAGAAAATTTCACCTATTGAATCAGATAATCCAAAAGAAGATTTTAAGCATGTTGTGCCTAGTTATATATTTGATGAATTTTTAATAGAAAATGATCAATATGTTGTAGCTGATTCTTTGCTTTTTGATATTAGTGACTTCCAGTTGATTCCAGATTATTATGCAAACACAAATACGGAAATTCTTAAAGAAAGTAACTTTGGGATTAATATTAGCTCAGGATTCTCATACTTGTATGATGCAAATTACATAGCAATAATAATGGAGCCATATTTTAAGATTAAGAATATTAATGTAATTTTTAAAATTGATGAGTATTTTGGACTAGAAGAGTCTGAAATCAATGTTAATGATTGGACTGATCCATCAACATTATTATCTAAGCTTAATTATCTGTCTTATTTTAATGAAAGCAAGACTATATTTTTAAATGTTGGAAAATTAAAAAATTTAACTTTTGGGCATGGTCAGGTACTTCACAAATATTCAAATTCATATAATTATCCAATTATGCAGAGAACAGGTGCTCAGCTACACATCTCTCCTAAAAATAAATTTTCATATAGTATTGATCTGTTTATTTCTGACGTGTCACAAGTTATTAATGGTGGTGGCTTCTTTGGATATCATTTCTCTTACCATTTATCTAAATTATTTCCACTTACTATTGGCTATGGTTATCTATCTGATATGGATCAATATTCAGAAGTTGATATTGATATTAATAGCACCTCCAACATACAAGCCCATGAATTAGATTTTGAATACAAAATATTTGAAAATAATCAATATAGAGTTGATCTAATATATGAATGGGATGGAATTTATTTTCCTCAAACGATTACATACTATAGATACGATGATGATGCTTCAACTGCAGAAAAAACAAAAGATGGGACAATGGCCTCAATGTTTGGCTCTAAAGTTACTCTTGATAGTGGACATAAAATGATAATGGGGTTGCACTATAATGGTGCTCTTTATACTCCATACTATTTCTCTTCAACATATGATTTTGAAAAGGTTAGGATGCTAGAGTTTGATGATCAACAAGCTATGAATTTAAATCATGATAATGATATTCCATGTGATGATGTAGATGGTGATGGAGAGTGTAACAATCAGGATATTTTATATTTATCTAAAGAATGGTACCCCCTTTTTATAAGAGATAGCTACGTGTATCAAACTATAGGTGCCTCATTTCAATATGAATACAATTATTACAATAAAAGAGGGTGTACTCTCTCAGGGATGTACCTGTTTGATAATGACAGTAACAGCAGTAACTCTTACTATTTATTTGATATAGAATTTTTCTCGAAAGGAGGATATATATTTAAGCAGCTAGATGAATTTTCACTATATTTTCATAGAAATTTTGCGCTTTCAAGCGCTGATGATAGTGGAAAAGAGAATCTCATGTTTGGGACAAAGTTTGATATCAGTATAACAGAATCAATTAAATTAATAATTGATGCTCAAAGCGTGTTCTATGATTTTAATCAAGATACCAATGTTGATAATATTAATTCATTAAATTTTCAGATTAAGTACAATATTCCAGACCCTAGAAAAATTAAATTTTTTCCAAAAAAAAATAAAGAGAAGGTAATAGAAGATAATGAAGTTTAGTTCCTTTTTATGTATTTTGTTAGGTATCAATTTAATTGGAATTGGAATTGGTAGCGTTATCGGCCATTATTTTAATGAGAGATTTAATGATTATTATTGGTTATATTTATCCGTGCCTATTTTAACGCTTGGGAGTCTTTTAATGATGTATGGTGCACTGAACAGAAATAAAAAAACAAACAATGATTGTTAAAAAAAATACTGATATAGAATTAAGTCCAGACCAAAGTGATAGAATTAATAAGTTAAAGGTGATTATAGATAAGTATGAAGAGACAAGCTTAATCTATGGCCCAGCGTCCGCTGAAGAATTAAAGAATAGAATAAACAAGATTTTTAGAAATTTTGACAATGAACTTAAATCACTTCTAAATGCAAAATTTGATTTGTTTTGGGATACAAATAAAGCTACAACTAAAACAGATAATATTATATCAGATTCAGATATTCCAAAATTTTTAAGAAATTATAAAAAATAATTTTATTTCTGTGCTAGATGGGGAGTTAGCGGTTCCTTGTAACCTGAAGTCCGCTTATGCAGGATTGAATTCCGATGGATGGGTTTTGCTGAGTCTAGTCTTTATTATAAGTGGTGTTGACTCTTTTAGTTCTACGCAATAGTGTAAACTTGAAATCCGTCAGATCTGGAAAGAAGCAGCGGTAAGGTCTATTTCTGTGTGCCGTAGAATCCTGAAAGTGAGCTGGCTGTAAAAAATATTATTCGAACAGAAAATTCTACCATCGGTGCACAGACTATTAATTTATGTCATATCAAATACTATCATTAAAATGGAGACCGCTATCCTTTGACCAAATTGTTGGTCAAGATCATATCACGCGTACATTAAAAAATGCAATTTCTATGGATAGACTAGCACAAGCTTTTCTATTTTCTGGTCCAAGAGGTGTTGGGAAAACAACAACAGCAAGGGTATTGGCCTCAACAATAAATGATATCAAGAACTATGAAAAATGTTTAGATATAATTGAATTGGATGGGGCTTCAAATAGAGGGATTGATGAGATAAGAGATATTAGAGAATCAGTCAAATTTCCTCCTTCTTCAGTTAAATATAAAGTTTATATAATTGATGAAGCACACATGCTAACAGAACAGGCATTTAATGCACTATTAAAAACACTTGAAGAGCCACCACGTTATATCATCTTTATTTTAGCAACGACAGATCCACAAAAAATGCCACAGACTATCTTATCCAGAACTCAGAGATATGATTTTATGAGGATAGGTAGTGATGTTATAGTTGATAGACTAAAATATATTTTAAATGAAGAAAAGTTAGAATTTGAAGAAAATGCAATAAAACTAATTTCCCAAAAGTCTGATGGAAGTATGAGAGATGCACTAAGTATGTTAGATCAAATTATAGCATTCTCAGATAGTACAATCACTGTTGAAAATCTACGCTCAGCCATTGGATTGATCGATGAAGAAGATATGTATAATTTTTTTGAAAGCATTATAAGACAAGATACTGATAGAGCTATAAATCAATTTAATTCAATTCTAAATTCAGGAATTTCAACAAAATTATTTATTAATGATTTATCAGCATTCTTAAATGATTGTATGCTACTAAAAATAAATAAAAATAATAGATATACCTGTATCTCTGATATAGTAAAAATAAAAATTTCTAAAAATTTACTATTTGAAATGAATGATATTTTAAAAATGATAAAATTAGCATTTATTTTAACTGCACGATTAAAATTTATTGAAAATAGTAAAATATCAATTGAGGTGCTAATTGTTGATTATGTGAATATAGTTAATTCAAACAATGTATATCAAAAACTAAAAACAGATTCAAAGAATGAACATTCAAATGTTTTAATTGATAATCCACATCCAATTCCAGCTGTGGAAGTTCAAATTAAACAGAATGAAAATATAAATAAAGATGAGAACATATGTATTAATGAGATTAAAAACTCTGATGAACAGAAAGTTGTCTCTCAGCCTTCAAATTCTTCACATATTTCTAATGACACCACAATTGAGACAATAAAAGCTAGTTGGGATAATATTATATCTTATATAGATCAAAAAAATAGCAAGCTATCTTCATTTCTTGAAGAAACTCGTCCAAAGGAGATAAAAGAGAATAATCTAATATTAGAATTATATAATGGGAACCAATTTATAAAAAAAGTATTAGAAACGGACAGATCAATTATAATTAATGCCATAGATAAGATATGTAATACTTCATTAAATATTTTAGTTGAAATGGTAGAAAGTAAAATCGTGACTAAAGAGGAAGAAAAGCCTAATGAAGAGGAAAAAGATCATCCATTGTTAGATGATGCAATAAATATTTTTAAAGGGAAAATAATATCCTAAAGGAGGTTTAATATGTTCCCAAGCGGTGGAATGAAGGGATTAATGAAACAGGCCCAAGAGATGCAAAAAAAAATGAAAAAAATGGAAAATGAATTAAAAGAGTTGAGGATTAGAGGCTCTGCATCTGGAAAGCTAGTAGAAGTAGAGGCAAATGGAAAAAAAGAAATTATATCAATAAAGATGAATCCATTAATTTTAGAGGAAGATATAGAAATAGTTGAAGATTTAATACTAGCATCAATTAAGCAAACATATAGCAATGTCGATAATGAAGTTGGCGAGAAAATGCGTTCTGTTACTGGGGGAATGAATATTCCTGGAATACTATGATTCAATTGCCAGAGACACTACAAAAATTAATTGATTCCTTTAAAGCGCTTCCTGGAATAGGATCAAAAACAGCAGAGAGATTAGCTTATTATGTCGTTGAGAGTCATGAATCATATAATCAGGAGTTCTCTGAAAATTTATTGAATATTAAAAAGAAGTTAAGTATTTGTAGTACTTGCTTTTTTTATATTGAAGAAGAAATTAATTGCAACCCCTGCAACAGCAATAGAGATCAAACAAAAATATGTGTTGTGCAACGTGCTAAGGATGTGATTGCTATTGATAAGGCTGGATATGCTGGTTTGTATCATGTTTTAGGTGGTGTTCTCTCACCGCTAGATCAAATTGGTCCAGACGATTTAAATATTAATGAATTAATTTCAAGAATAGATGATAATGTAAAAGAGATAATACTTGCAACAGATACCAGTTTAGAAGGTGATGCAACTTCAATTTACTTAGCTCAAAAGCTTGAACATACAAACAAAAATCTAAAGGTATCTAAACTGGCAAGAGGCATTCCAATTGGTGGCCAATTTGAATATATTGATGAAATGACTCTAATGAGAGCATTTGATGAGAGAATAGAAATATGAAAAAGTATATTCCTAATATTCTAACAATTTTTAGGATTATTTTAGTCCCAATTTTTATCTTTGTTATTACATCTGATATCAAGAATTCCTATTTCATCGCATTAATTATTTTTGTTTTTGCATCGATTACAGATGCTCTTGATGGAAAATTAGCTAGAAAATATGACGTTGTTTCTAAATTTGGATTATTTATGGATCCGCTTGCAGATAAAATTTTAGTTCTTGCTGCATTTTTAGTTTTTTTAAGAATTGATATTCTATCAAATATAGTTTTTCCATGGATGGTCTTGCTGATGTTTCTAAGAGACCTTTTGGTGACAATTCTAAGAATAATAATGAAAAAAACAGGTGCCACAATGGTTACATCTAAACTTGCAAAGTTAAAAACGACATTTCAGCTAACCTCAATAATTGCTTTGTTATTACTACTAAATTTTAATTCAAGAATTTCATTTGTAGATTTTTCTCATTATATCAGGTTCTTTATGATTGCAGTGACTCTATTTACGGTGTATACTGGTATTGATTATTATTATAAAAATTTAAAAAGTATTTATAATAAAACTTGATAATGATAAACAATCTTTCATTATTGATTATCACTTTTTTCTATATTGGAATGATCAGACATGCACCGGGAACATTTTCTAGTTTAGCAACTCTTCTTATATGGATCTTATTTATTCCTGGAGACTATTTTATTAGGATATCAATAACATTTCTTTTAACTATTATTGGATTTATTTTTATTAAGCTTTCATTGTCTAATTTTAAAGAGAATGACCCGCAAAGCATTGTTATTGATGAGGTGATTGGAATGAGCGTCGCTCTAATATTCATTAATGATTTATCGATCATGATAATCGCATTTTTACTATTTAGGATGCTTGATATCTTAAAACCATCAATTATCTATTATTCACAGCATTTACCTGGAGCATACGGTATTTTGCTAGATGATATCCTTGCAGGGGCAATTACATCAATGTTACTGATTGCATATATATGATATCTGCATCAATAATAGCTATTGGTGATGAGCTTTTAAATGGATTTACTATTGATACGAATTCACAATGGATAAAAGAGAAATTACAGAAATATAGAATAGTCTTAAACAAATCGCTGATCATTCCAGATTCTAAAAAATTAATATTTAAAGAACTTGAGAATTGTTTAAATCAGAAAGTTAATTTTATTTTTATATCAGGGGGATTAGGGCCAACTCATGATGACATTACAAAAAGAACTCTATCAGAATATTTTGATGTGCCTCTAGTTGTTAATGAACACTATCTATCCTTTTTAAAAAAGAAATTTCATAAGTTAATAAAACAAAACACAAAACTAGATGCGTTTGACAAAATAGAAAGGGGAATTAGAACACAAGCTGAAATTCTTGAAGGCTTTGAGCCTATTACAAACAGCATTGGAACTGCACTGGGGATGACAGGGAAAATTAAAAAAACAAGGATATTTGTTCTACCAGGCGTACCAAATGAATTAAAAAATATGATAGAAGAAAGTATTCTTCCAAATTATCTAACATTAGATTTATCCTTGCCAGTGAAAACACTTAAAACCACAGGAATAACAGAGAGTAATCTATTTGTTCAAATTGAGGATATAATTCATAGCAACAAAAGCAAATTTAAATTTTCAATTTTACCTCATTTTACTGGTGTAAATATTAGAATCACCCAGCTAAAAGAAAATCTATCTATTAACAATATTATAAAAAAATTATTAGATCAATTGAATGAATTTTGCTATGGCTATGATAATGATACAATTGAAGAGGTTACATCAAAACTCTTAGCTGGAAATAATATTACACTTTCAATCGCTGAGTCATGCACAGGTGGACTGATAACAAAAAAAATTACTGATACTAGTGGAAGCTCAAAGTTTTTAAAGGGTAGTATTGTTGCCTATTCAAATGAAATTAAAAATTTAATATTAAAAGTACCTAATGATATGTTAAATAACTATGGAGCGGTAAGCAATGAAGTTGCATTATCAATGGCTAAGAATGTTGCTAGATATTTTAAAACTGATTTAGGTGTTTCAATAACTGGGATTTCAGGTCCCAGCGGAGGATCTAAAGAGAAACCAGTAGGGTTATATTATATAGGAATATCATTTGGAGAGCATCATTTTTCAAAAAAATTTATCACTGGAATAAATGACAGGAAAACTAATCGTGAGATTTCCTCTGATACAGCATTGAACTTAATTCGATTAACAATAAGAAAATACCATGGAAAGTAGACTTTTTATAGGTTTTAAAGTCCCTAGAAAGATTATTGAAATTATTACTATGGTAAGATCCACTTTAAATAATGATCAAAAGTTCTATAATTGGGTTTCAGGGAACAACCTTCATCTTACACTATTATTCCTTGGAAATCATGGGGTTGATCAAATAGATAATCTGTCAGAAAAAATAGACAGTACAATGAATGAGTTTGGAGATTTTACCATATCCATCAATGGAACGGGTTCATTTGGAAATAAAAATCAAATCTTATGGCTAGGAGTAGATAAAGGGCAGGATCAGTTGCAACGTATTAATTATGAACTTCAAATTCAATTAGAAAATTATTTAGATAATCAAATAAAATCAAAGTTTGCTCCTCATTTAACTATTGGCCGAAAGAAAAAAACAGAAATTAGCAATAATATTGATGTGAAGAATTTCATGAATTCTGTATATTTTCCAATAGAATTTCACATCAATTTTTTCACTTTATTTGAAAGTAGAATTATAAATGATAAAGTTCACTATAAACGGATTAATAAATTTAATTTAACCTAAAGGATATAATTATGGCATCAGAAAATAAAACTCTTGATTTAGCAATCACACAAATAGAAAAACAGTATGGAGCAGGCTCTATAATGAAACTTAACAATGAGGTTGTTGATAAGGTTGAATCCATCTCTACCGGTTCAATCTCACTTAATGCTGCTATTGGAATAGGTGGTGTTCCCAGAGGAAGGGTCATGGAGATATATGGTCCTGAATCCTCAGGAAAAACTACTTTAACTTTGCATATCATAGCAGAGGCTCAGAAAACTGGTGGGCAGGCTGCCTTTATTGACGCAGAGCATGCCTTTGATCCAGCATATGCAAAAAAGTTGGGTGTTGATTTTGAAAGTTTGTATTTTTCTCAACCAGATAATGGTGAGCAAGCTTTGGAAATTACGGATATACTTGTACGTAGCGGACAATTGGATGTGATTGTTATTGATTCAGTGGCAGCCTTGGTTCCGAGGGCTGAACTAGAGGGTGAGATGGGAGACTCTCATATGGGGCTTCAGGCAAGATTAATGTCGCAGGCTCTAAGGAAACTTACTGGGAGTGTCAAAAAATCTAAAACCTCTGTTATTTTCATTAATCAGTTAAGACATAAAATAGGTGTGATGTGGGGGAGTCCTGAAACAACAACAGGTGGAAATGCCTTAAAATTCTATTGCTCATTACGACTTGACATAAGGAGGATTGGATCCATTAAGGATGGAGATGAAATTATTGGCAATCGAACCAGAGTCAAAGTTGCTAAAAATAAGATGTCATCACCAGGTAGAAAGTGCGAGTTTGATATCATGTACGGCGAGGGGATTTCATATGAAGGTGATTTGTTAGATCTAGCTGTTGAAGCTGAAATAATAAAAAAGATGGGATCATGGTATTCATATAATGATGAAAAAATTGGACAGGGAAGAGAAAATGCTAAACAGCATCTAAAAGATAATGAAAAATTTATGGCTAAAATCGATGATAAAGTTAAGTCATTTATAGGAATCTAATGATTGAGCATTATACAATAGATATTCTTAGTATCGAATGGATAATCACTAATTTGATAACTCTGTGTTTGATTTCTCTATTTTTATTTTATGGTATAAAAATTTTAAAGAGTCATGATCAAAGAGTAAAGTTTGGGTTGTTTATTGGTGTTATTCTATTATCCAGATTTTTATTTATACATTCCTATCAGCTGTATATTGATATATGGGATAAGGCTCATAGTTTGCCTTTGCATCTATGTGGAATTTCTGCAATCATTTCATTTATTGTATTATTTAAATTCAATCAATTTTTATATGAATTTATAATTTTACTTGGTATTCCTGGAGCGATACAATCACTAGCAACCCCTGAACTAACCTTAGGCTATGATCCTGTTCTTTTAGCTGAATATTTTGTTTCACATGGTGGAATCATACTCACAGGTCTATATCTAACCTTTGTTCTAGGTCATAAACCAAGAATTAGATCTTGGATTGGGGCTGTTGTTGCATCACAGGTTCTGCTTGTAGTTACACATATGCTAAATGTAGTTTTGGGATCTAACTATATGTATACAAGAATAAAGCCTATAGTGGATAATATTCTAATAATAGGTGAATATCCATATTACTATATAGGATTTGAAATCTTTGGCTTTTTAAATATCATGCTATTTTATTATTTGTTTTTAAAATCAAGTAGTAAGGTGGCTTTAAATTAAAAGTAATTGGAGATATAGAATGGAAAACAAATATCAAAAATTCTTATTATTACTTTTTATGTCTAGTCTTTTTTACTCGCAAGATGAATCCTCTACGAACTATATTGCAACAGGGAGTTTTGGAGCAGCAACAATAGATGGAAAAATATATAATCAAATATCATTTAGGCCTGAGATAACAATTAAAAAGCTAGGTCTTGGTTTGGATATTAATTTATATATTGATGAGAATGGTGAA
>Ga0066376_10000839_pt1 | contig 29367 bp, 26 predicted proteins | sample Knorr_S15_td_Bot_FD_77009 | JGI IMG/M metagenome (GOLD analysis project Ga0066376, IMG submission 77009) | Marine microbial communities from Southern Atlantic Ocean transect - Knorr_S15_td_Bottom_ad_5009_LV_A | ecosystem: Environmental > Aquatic > Marine > Oceanic | place: Southern Atlantic... | reverse complement strand
CTTATTAGGAGGGACAGATGCCGCCGGTAATCAGACTTGCGACTGGCGACGATGCACCGGCGGTCCAGGAGATATACGCTCCGATAGTCCGGGATACCGCCATCTCTTTTGAGTTGGAGATTCCGGATGTGGCCGAGATGCAGCAGCGCATCCTCAACACGGTGGAAACCCTACCTTGGTTGGTGTGCGAGAACGACGGGAGATGTTTAGGGTACGTGTACGCTGGCCCTTACAGGTCCCGCGCCGCGTATCAGTGGGGTGCGGAAGTTACCGTGTACATCGACTCCAGCGCCCGGCGGATGGGCGTCGGGCGGGCTCTATACCAGTCCCTGCTCAACCTCTTGATACCCGTAATGCGTTTGCGGGAATCACCCTGCCTAATGACGCCAGCGTCGGGATTCACGAATCCCTTGGATTCCAACTCGTTGGCGTCTACCGCGATGTGGGCCACAAGTTCGACAGTTGGCACGACGTTGGTTGGTGGCAGCTACCCCTTGGGGAGCGGGAGGTCACTCCGGAACCGCCAGCCAAATTGCCGGGCCTCTCGGGTTCACCAGCGTGGCAAGCGGCGATGGACAGCGGATCGAGCCTCCTGAATCGATAACCATAAAAAGAGAAGGGGCACCCCGAAAACATCGGGCCGCCCCTTCTGTATTCAACACTGAACTTGCCGCTGGATTACGGTGCGGTTGAGCCAGGTCCCCAGTTGTTAGGGATGTTGATCAGCGCCGATTCCAGGTCAGTCACATCGCTCTGGCCGCAGAAATCCATGACCCTGCCGACCTCTTCCCGTAGCAATTCCAGAACGTTGTGGACACCGTCTTCGCCCTCAGTGGCCAGACCCCAGTAGAGGGGACGGCCGATGCCCACGGCTTTGACGCCCATGGAAAGAGCCTTCAACACGTCGCTGCCGCGGCGTACACCTGAGTCCAGGTAGACTTCGCAGTTGCCATTCACGGCTTCGACGATCTCCGGGACCATCTCGATGGAGCTCATCGTCTGGTCCAATTGCCGTCCGCCGTGGGTGGAAACCAAGATGCCTTCCACTCCCATTTCCGCGGCGATCTTGGCGTCTTCGCCCACCCGGACTCCCTTCAACACCAGAGGCAGAGAGCTAAGACTCCGGAGCCATTCCAGGTCTTTCCAAGTTATGGGGTCGGCCCGGGAAACGTCCCACCCGGGGGTCTCATCTGTTCCGCTGATCTCATTGCGGTCTAGACCCAAGTCGCGGAAGTTACCCAGTTCGAGTGTGCGCTCGAACTTGTTGCGCAGGTCACGCTCTTTTGGACTGGGCACGGGGGTGTCGATGGTCAAGACGATGGCCTTGAAACCCGCTTCCTCGGCACGGTGCACCAGCATCTCGGTGAGTTCTTTGCCCCGGTGGTAGAGCTGAAACCACAGCGGTCCGGTGGCGGCTTCGGCAACCTCTTCCAGGCTGCAGTTGGACGCCGTGCTTAGCATCATCAGTGTGTTGGACCGGCCGGCGGCCCTGACGGTTGCAACCTCGGCGTCGGGATGAGCGATGCCATGGCTGCCGGCGGGACAGACAAAGACCGGCATGCTGATGTCGGTGCCTAGCATCGTGGTGGATATCTTTCGTTCTTCCACGCTACGCATGAAACGAGGGCGAATCGTCAATTGGTCGAAGGCGCTCCGGTTTCGCTTGGTGGTGAATTCGTCCATGGCGCCGGCGTCAACAAAGTCCCAATTGTCGTGGGGCATTGCGAGCTTGGCTCTGGCTTCATAATCGTAAAGATTTATGGGGTCGTTTGCCATTGGGTCCTCCTAAAATGGTCGGCCTAAAGTTTCGGGTGGGATGCCCTCACCTGGGCGATCCATAACATCACAAAAAGAGATACCGCAGTGAGGTCAAAATCGAACTTACTCTATCGCGAACGGAGTGTGGTGGCAAGTGTGGCTGAGCTTCTTGAAAAGTATGCTGTAGATAAATAGTGTTTGACCGTAGTAGCGCGCCACACTACTATCGAACTATGATTAAAACATTCCGAAACCGGGAATCGAAACAGTTATTCGAGCGCGTGGCGTCGTATGACATGGCGCCGGATCTGCTGCGGGCCGCTCAGCGAAAGCTTGCGATGCTGAACGCTTCAGACTGCCGAGAGGACCTTAGTTCAGCGCCGGGGAGTAACCCGAATAGGGTGCCCGGGGGCAAGTCTAGGCAGAAAGGCCAACATTTCGACGACCGCTGGTGGTTGCGCTTCCGATGGGTTGAGGGGGACATCTACGGCGTTGAGATAACTCACTACACCCTAGGAGCAGCCGCATGACCACTGAAACTTCAGGGAAACTAACGCCGGTCCATCCCGGCGAGATCCTGCTGGAAGAGTTCATCAAGCCATTGGGCATCAGCCAATACCGGCTGTGCAAAGACATGAGCGTGCAACCCCGGCGCATCAACCAGATCGTCCACGGCGACCGGGCGATAACCGCCGAAACCGCCCTCCGCCTGTCCCGCTATTTCGGCACTTCAGAGCGGTTCTGGATGAACCTGCAAACCCGCTACGACATAGAGGTAGAGAAAGACCGCTTGGGCCACCGGCTGGTAGCAGAGGTCAAGGAATTGGCGGCTGAAGAGGTGGTGGCTGACGTTGTGGCGCCTGAGGCGGGGGCCGATCAACCCTCATCCTAGCCTTCCCCCTGCGAGAGGGAAGGGATTACGTTAGCTGCGGGATGGGCTCGTTGGCGAAATACCCCGCATATATGTCACCTCGAGTGAAACGAGAGGTCTCGTTGCTTTGGTGTCACGTGTTTGAATCGTAAAATGGGATTCTTCGTCGCTACGTTCCTCAGAATGACAGAGAAAGAGCAGCCCTCGATAAACATCTAATACCCAAAGAGTAAAACCTAAAATAAGAGGGGGCGGACTAAGTCCGCCCCCTCTTATTTTTAGGTTTACCCGAAGGTAATTAGCCTACGCAGTACCTAGTCGTCTTGGCCGGGGGTGATGGGGATCAGGCCGGGGATCCACCACTTTTCCCAGGTCTCTTCGATCTTGTCCTGGAACATTTTGATGTCCTCAGGGAGGAAATGCGCGAAGCGGCCTTGGCGCATCAGGTATTCTTCCACGGGCTTCCGTTTGCGGATACCCTTGGCGATGGCGCGGCTGGGTCCGTTGAGGGTCAGTTCGCCGTCGATGATCTCGTATTGGATCCACAGGCCGGTCTCGATGGCCAGCATCCCCAACTCATGGGAGTACTTGGGGTCATAGTCCCAGCCCTTGGGGCAGGGGTCTATGCAGTGGATGAAGGTGGGTCCGCCCGTGGTCAGGGCGCGGCGCACCTTGTTGTTGAAGTCCAACCCATATGAAGCACAGGCCGTGGCGACGTATTTCATGTTGGGGTGGCCGACAGCCATCATCGGCGCCATATTCTTCTTCCAGCGCTTGTTCATGAGCCGAATCTCTTTCCCTGGAGGGCTGAACGTGGAGTTAACTCCGTAGGGAGAGCTGCCCGACACCTGGATGTCGGTGTTGGCGTAGGACTCATTGTCGTAGCAGACGATCAGCAGGTTGTACTCATCGTGCTGCAGCGCCGCGGACAGGGCTGAAAGACCCATGTCCACTCCGCCGCCGTCGCCGCAGAAAGCGATGACGTTGATGGGCTCGTCCTGCATCTTGCCCTTTCGCATCATGGAAGCCAGACCCGCGGCGGTGCCAGTGGCGGCAGAGCCCGCGGACCCTAGTTGAGTGTGCATCCATGGCACCACCCAAGGCGTGCTGTAGTAGGTGGTGTTGGCCACGTACATGCAGCCGGTGCTGCCCAGCACGATGGTCCTCTGTCCGGCGGCCTTGATCATCAGCCGCATCACCAAGGCGGATTCGCAGCCCTGGCAGGTCCGGTGACCAGAGCCGTAGAACTCCTCCACCGGTATATTCTTAACTCCCTTTATCTGGGGAAGATCTTGCAAAGTAGCCATGTTTATTGCTCCCTTACCGCGACCCAGGTGGTCTCTTGTTCTATTTTACCAGTGTCTACCGCTTTTTGGGTGGTTTCAACCATCTGATCTATGTCACGCACCATGACTTCCCGTCCGCCAAGCCCGGCGATGAAGTTCAACATCATCGGCCTATCGTCCAGGTTGTAGAGGGTCGAACGTAACTCGTGAAACAGGACTCCGCCGAAGGACGGCGAACCGTAGGAGTAATCACGGTCGATGACCGCCACACCCTTGGCCTTGCCCAGAACTGCTTGGATCTCTTCAGCCGGGAAGGGCCTGAAGAACTTGATCCGCAGGAACCCGACTTTCTTGCCGGCCTCCCGCATGCGGCGAACGGCAACCCTGGTCGGCATGGCAAGGGTGCCCATTCCCACCAAGATGATCTCCGCGTCGTCGCACATGTACTCTTCGATGAACGGGCTGGGATCGCCCCGCCCGAATATCTCTCTGAATTCTTCGTAAGCCTCTTTGATCACAGAGGACGTCCGGCGCATGGCCTCGTCGGTCTGCTTCCGGATCTCCATCAGCCAGTCCTCGTTCACCTGAGGGGCCACGGTGATGGGGTTGTCGGGGTGTAGTTGCAGTGTGCCCCGTTTGTAGGGGGGCAGGAATTTGTCTACCTGCTCTTGAGAGGGGACCTGCACGATAGCCTGCGAGTGGGTCAGGAACGAGCCGTCGCAGCTTAGAGCGAAGGGCAGCAGGACCCGGGGGTCTTCCGCCACCTTCCACGCAATCAAGGCCATGTCCAGCGCCTCTTGAGCGGTAGCGACCCAGTAAAGGTGCCAGCCCAAGTCGCGGACGGCCAGGGCGTCGTTGTGCTCAACGCCGAATGCGCCTGGGTCGTCCAACGCCCGGTTGCCTACCATGGCCACCACGGGCATGCGCAGCCCGGCGGTGACGGTGATCGCTTCAAAGGCGTAGAACCAGCCCACGCCACTGGAACCGGTGAAGGTGCGCGCGCCAACGGCGGAGGCGTGCTTCACTATCTCGAATTGGGAGTGCTCGCTCTCGGCGACGATGAAATCGAAGTCGAAATTGCCGTCGGCCTTGAGCTTGGACACGTATTGCATCACCGTGTCGTAGGGCCGGATGGGATATGCGGTGATAACGTCAACGTCTGCGAGGGCGCAGGCGATTCCGATGGCCTCGCTGCCGCTAATAAGTTCCTCTTTGGGTTCTGCGTAGGATTTAGACGCTACGGTGGCCATTAGGCTTCCTCCGCTTTGATATCTTCATCGTAGCCACCGATGTGGTGGAATCCATGGGTCCGAGTTTCAGACTTCTGTTTCTCGACTAGGACCGTCATCCACTTGTCGTAGCCGTCTTTGTCGGCTGTCCAGGCGTCCCATTGGCTATTGTTGTCGTTGAATTCAGACTCACTGACCATGGTCACGCAGTCTGGAACGGGACACACGGCTTCGCATACGCCGCAGCCGCAACAAGAATCCATGTTGGCGTCATATAGGCCGTCGGGGGTAATGTCGAAGCAGGTGTCAGGGCATTGCAGCCAGCAGAGTGTGCACTTGATACAGGTCTCAAAGTTGATGACCGGCCGCATGGACCGGGTACTCCATTTCTTGAAGACCTCGCTTCGGCCGGGCTCGTAGCCTTCTTCGCCGCCTCTGAATCCGCCGCCCTCGGGGAGCGCGCGGATAACCACGCCCTCTTCCATGGTCTTCCAGCCGGGGAGGTCGAAGCTGAACGGTGTCTCGTCGTTGCCTTCACCTGGTTCTACAAGGCGGGTGGTGGTGCGCTCGAACGCCTTTTGAATCGAGGCAACCTTGGTCTCGTTTCCGGTCTGTTCCTGGACGGACTCCATCATGGCCTTTAGGCTGACCAGATCGGGGCAGACCTTACACAGCGTGCCCAAGACACGCATGTCGGTGTGGTCGTCTTTGTACACCCAAAGACCGGAGAAACTCACGGTGCTGGAGATGATGGCCAGGTCATAAGGTGAGTCCTTCTGGTGGATATCTTCCAGCAAGGAATCGGCATCCTGGCGTGAAGTCACGATCAGGGTGCCGCCAGACCTGGTCAGTTCGTTGATGGGTTGGAGGCCGTACCAGGCCCAGGACTCGATGCCCTTGCACATGGCGTCGTCAACGTTGATGGTTACATCGACGTTTGTCGCCTCGTAAACGGCCAGGCTTTCCTCAAGTTCCAAGGCTGTGTCACAGACAATCGCGAATTGCTTGGCGGGAATGCCATTTCTTTCGGGAGAGTCGCTGTAACGGCCAAAGGCGGTGCCGATCTTGCCGTCCTTCCGGGCGGCGAAAACTATTTGTCGGACGATGTTCCGGGCCAGCGTGCGCTGGAATATGCCCCGGTACACCACTTCCACGGCTAGGGTAGCCATAGGTATCCTCCTCAGCTATTGGTTATCCGGTTTCCGTTATCTACTATTCATCGTACGTGTTAATCGTACGTGGCCGCGTTGGGATACATCGCGGAGGGTTCCACTGCGGTCAGATGATGTTCCATTGCAGACCGGGCGCCCGTATGGTCTCCCGCCCGGACCATCTCCAATATCTCACGGTGGGAGTCCAACGACCGCTGGGGTCTCCCTGGTTGCTGTAGGGACTGGTCACGCGACTGGCGGAGTACGTCTTCGACCGCGCTCACCACTTTGACCAGCGCGCTGTTATGGGTGGCGGTAGCCAAGGCGAAGTGGAACTCGGTATCGGCGTCGACACCGGTCTCACCTTCCATTATCTGTCGCTGCTGTTCAACCAAGATGGAAGCCAGCCGCTCAACGTCTTCCGGTGTGGCCCGCTGCGCCGCCAGGGCCGCCAATTGCGGCTCAAGTAGGTGGCGGACCTCGAAGATGTCATGAAGTTGGACGTCGATCGACTCTAATCCCACGCCCAACGAAGAAGTCATCAGGGTGGCTACGGCGTTCAGGCTCTGGGTGTTGATGAACGTTCCCGAGCCGTGTTTGCTCACCACCAGACCCTGGAGTTCCAGTGTCCGAATAGCCTCTCTAACCGAGCCGCGGCTTACCTTTAGCTGCTCGGCCAGCACCCGCTCCGCGGGCAACTTGGCGCCGTGCTCCAAGGTCCCCTGCTGTATCAAAGCATGGAACCGCTGCACGATGGCTTCGTGGAGCCGCTGGCCCTCGAGGTTTTGCAATCCGGACTGCATCTGTTCGGGAAATATCCTGCCGTGGCAAAAGTGGTCAGACCAATTCTAGATTAGGCAAAATTATACACCGGGCCCAGGCGTTGTCAAGGCGTGAATCCCTCACCGGATTGCACGGTTGTTGTCCATCGCCAGGCTTACAATTACTGCTGAACTGGCCCGCGGCTTTGTATGTCCCAAGTTGTGCCCTGGGAGTATAATTTACGCGTAGCAACCATCCCCAGACCCGGGGTAGATTTTGAGGTACGCTCGATTTGAAAGATGTGATAGTGGTGGGCGCCGGTCCTGCCGGCAATAACGCCGCCCTCTCCCTGGCATCCCAAGGTTACGGCGTTACCGTGATTGACTCCAGAGAAAATATCGGCGACAAGCTCTGCACCGGTCTCGTGGGTGAAGAATGCTTCCGCCGCTACCCCATCGACCCCTCTCTGGTCTACCGCGATATCAACGCGGCCAGTGTGATCGCTCCCTCCGGAGAGGTCGTCAGATTCGAAACACCGCGCCCAGTGGCCCGGGTGGTCAACCGGGTGGCCTACGTCACCTCGTTTGCCGACAGGGCCAGAGAAGCCGGAGCCGAGTATCTCTTGGGACGCCGGGTGGTGAGCCTGGAGCAGCATAAAGACCGGGTCTCGGTAGCCACCGATGACGGAATCACGGAAGCCAGGGCGTTGGTCTTGGCCGCCGGGTTCGGCTCGCAATTGAACCGACAACTGGGACTGGGCGAACCCGCCGACTACGTGGTGGGTGTCCAGGCCTTGGTGCGGACCGAGGGCATAGACGAAGTTGAAGTGTATCTGGGCCGTGACGTTGCCCCTGGGTTCTTTGCCTGGCTGGTCCCGACCGAACCCGGGTACGCCTTGGCTGGCCTATTGGTCCGCAAGAACGCGCCGGAGAGGTTCGCTACTTTCATCTCCGCCAGGCAGGCAGAGGGGAAGATTACCGAGATTGTGAACAAACCGGTCTGCTGGGGTATCCCGCTGCGGCCGCTGCGCAAGACCTACACGGACCGGGTGTTGGTGGTGGGCGACGCCGCCGGCCAGGTAAAACCGACCACCGGAGGCGGCATCTTCTACTCTCTGCTGGCCAGCGAGGTCGCCGCGGGCGCGCTGCACCAAGCCCTGAGCGAAGACAAGCTGTCCGCCAACCGCTTGGGCGCCTATCAGAAGGAATGGAAGAACCTGCTTTCCACTGAATTAGAGGTGGGCTACTCCGCCCGCCGGGTGTTCGAGTTCCTGGGCGACAGCCACATCAGTTCCCTGATTCACCAGGCCAGCAACAACGGCTTCATCGCCGAGTTGGCCGATTCCCCAGACGTTTCATTTGACTGGCACAGCTCGATGATCAGCAAGATCATGGGCCACCCGACCCTGGGTGGGGTGTTGAGGCTGGTCAACCCACTGCTGGCGCGGATGGCAAAGTCGCCCGAGCCGGCGGAGATATTCTCTCCCGAAGTATCGATGGCTGAGACCGGCACTCCGGTCTAACCCGTACACCGGCGCCGGTTCACATCCGATAAACGGCCCCCAACAAGACGGTGGATCGAATGACCCAGCGGCTCCGAATGGTCCGTATCTCCTTGATTTTTCTGTTCATTGGCATGCTGATCACCGGCATGCTTGGGCCGGTGCTGGCCCGCGCCCAACAGCCCAACTCTCCCCACGCCCTTGTGATGACCGTTGACGGAATCATCAACTCGGTCAAAGAGGGCTTCATCTCCAGGGCCATCGACCAGGCCGAAGAAGACGGCGCGGAACTGTTGATCATCCAACTGGACACGCCCGGCGGGCTGCTCAACTCCACCAGAGAGATAGTCGAACTGCTACTGGAATCTCCGGTCCCGGTGGCGGTCTTCGTTTCGCCCAGGGGCGCCAGGGCCGGCTCAGCTGGGACGTTCATCACGGCGGCGGCGAACATCGCGGTGATGGCCCCTGGCACGAATATCGGCGCCGCCACGCCCATTTCCGCCACCGGCCAAGACCTGCAAGACACCCTCGCCAGCAAGATCGAGAACGACACCGCGGCCCTGATCAGGAGCATCGCCCAGACGCGTGGCAGGAACCAAGACAAGCTCGAAGAGACGGTCCGTTCCGCGGCTTCCTACTCGGCCCAGGAAGCACTCGCCGACAACGTGGTGGACCTGATCGCCGACGACCTGGAAGACCTGCTGGCCAAGGTGGACGGCCTGATTGCGGAAACTTCTGTTGGAGACGTCGAACTTCAGACCAAAGGGTTGGACCTCCACGACTTTAACAAGAACATCTTGGAGCACTTTTTGGAGTTCATATCCGACCCCAACGTGTCGTTCATCCTGCTGACCGTTGGCGGCTTGGGCATAGTGGTGGAGATGTTCAACCCGGGGCTGATAGCTCCAGGGGTCGTGGGGGTGATTTGCCTGCTGCTGGCGTTCTTGGCCTTGGGCAACCTGCCGGTCAACTGGGCCGGGGTGGTGTTCGTCATTTTGGCCACGGTGCTGACCGTGCTCGAGATAGTTGTAGCCGGGTTCGGAATACTAGGCGTTGGCGCCGTCGTCAGCCTCATCGTAGGAGGGCTGATCCTGTTCACCCAGTTCGGAGATGTCTCGCCGACCATGCCGACTATAGAAGTGAGCCGGTGGCTGATCTCGGGCACGGGCGGAGTTGTTTCCCTGGTATTGGTGTACGTGGTGGGGTTGGCCTATCAGTCTAGAAGGCAGGGACCACCGGAGAAGGCGTTGACCTTGGCGGGCATGCAAGGCAGGGTGACTGGAGAACTGGCGCCCAGGGGGGTTGTTTTGGTGGGAAACGAAACATGGACAGCGATTAGTGAAGATGATAGCGTGATTTCCATCGGCGAACCGGTTGAAGTCAGGAGCGTTGACGGCCTGATTTTGACCGTTTTTCGACGGAGTGATCCGGATATGCAGGACAACTCGTAATATCGTTCAACGCCGGGTCTTGGTGAGCCGTTATATAGGGAGAATCAAATGGCAGCGGGAATAGTATTAGTACAGCAATACCAACGGATGATCGTTCAGAAATTTGGCACCTACGTGGGCACCAGACGGTCGGGGTTGCATTTCCTTGTTCCGTTCGTCTATCACGGCACCAAGGTTGACCTGAGAGAACGGGTGACCCGCGTCCCAACCCAGAAGTACATCACCGCCGACAACGTGGTGGTGGACATGGACTTTGTGATTTACTACCGGATCATGGAGGAGTATGCAGAGCGGGCAGTCCTGGAGATTCAGAACTTTGAATTAGCCGTTGTGAACCTGGCATTCGCTACATTGAGAGCGGTGATTGGCTCCACGACGTTGTCCGAGGCGCTGGCGGAAAGGGAGCGCATCAGAGACGCCCTCCAGGTGCGGATGGACGAGGTCACCGAACGTTGGGGTGTGAAGATATCCCAGGTGGAGATCAATGAGATCGATCCGCCCCCCGGCGTGAAGGCGGCCATGGAACGGGAGAAATCAGCCGAAGCCATCAAGACCGCCGACATCACTGAATCTGAAGGCGCCAGGCAGTCTCAGATTAACATCGCCGAAGGCGAGAAACGGGCGGCCATCCTATCGGCCGAAGGCGAACGTGAGGCGCAGATTCTAAAGGCGGAGGGCGAGCAGCAGGCAGCCGTGCTCAGGGCCTCCGGTTTCAGCGAGGCATTGGAAAAGATCAACTCTGTTGCCGCCAATGCTGACGGCCGCACCATGAGCCTCCAGTACTTCGAGACGCTGAAATCCCTGGGCGAGAGTCCGTCCACCAAATGGATCTTTCCCATGGAGTTCACCTCCATGTTGGGCAATTTCCTGGGCATGGGCAGCAGTGGCAACGGAGATAGCGACTCCAAATAGAACGGGGTTCATTAAGAACCTCCCACAGTCATTCCAGCGAAAGCTGGAATCCATTGCACAGGGAAAACCAGTTAGACGAAAGTAAGGGCACGGCATAGCCGTGCCCTTACTTTCGTCTGCGAACGTTGCCTAAATAATAGTTTCGATGTCAAGTGTGCCTGTCTGGATTCTGGGCTTTGCCGGTATGACGAGAAAAATCCCCTCCCCCGTCGCAACGAGGGAGGGTTAGGTCCGACGAAGTCGAGACTCTCGACGTAGTCGGAGGTGGGGGCGACGCTTTTGCACAAGTCATTCGACGGCCTTCAAACATCCCTCAGTAACATGACTCGTGCGGACCCTTCGACGGAGATCAGGACGAACGGTGGCGTTAGCCAGGTGATTAATCCAAGACCGCTCATGGTGAGCCTGTCGAACCACCGTTTATCAAAAAGAGACGTTCCACCGGAGACTTGACTGATGCACGCCCTTCGACAAGCTCAGAATGAGCGGACTAGTGGGCGGTTGATTAATAGCGGTCACCCACCCGTCATTCCAGCGAAAGCTGGAATCCAGGGCGCACTCCGGGATGACGATTGGCTGACGCGGCCATCCTGGATTCTGGCTTTCGCCAGAATGACGACGGCAGCGTTGCCCAAGTTCAGTAACCTTACACCGACTTGGGCTGGATCATTCCTTAGTTCCCGTCACCTCTTAGATACAGGACGCTATGCTTGTCGGTCTCGGAGTCTAAGAACATATAGAAATCGTGACTCAGCAACTGCATCTGGGCCGCCGCCTGGTCCACGCTGGTGGGCTCCATCTCAAACTCTTTCAACCTGACCACCTGGCCACCGGCGAATACTTCGTCCATCACCGCCGCGCTGTTCCTGGAATTTGATTCCGGCTCCCCGGCAAAGGCTTCCTCATTGGCGCCCCGGCCAGACAAGCGGCCCCGCCCGCTGCGGTAGGTCTGGCTCTTGAACCGTTTGATCTGCTGGTCCAGTGCCTTGGCCACCGAATTTATGGCGGTGGTCTCGTTGGCGGCCCGTTGTTGGGCCCGCAGCAGCGTCCGGCCCACGTGCAGGGTCACCTGCGCCACTATGCGGTCGTTGTGCGACTGGGTAGCCTCATAGGCCAACTCCACAGTCGCATTCGAGATTCCTGGAAGGTGGCGGTCGATCTGGTCCAGTTTGCTTTCTACGTGCTCCCGGGTCCTATCGGTAATCTCCAGATTGCGTCCATAAATGTGTAGTTCCAATTGTCACACCTCCTAAGAGTAGCCACAGCTTGCCGCCCGTCATCTGCCATCCTCTCTATTTATATCTACGGCTAGACCACCATAGGCGGCCCTATCAGGAGAGACAACCCACAAAGCTCCCCTAACCAGAGGGCCAACCGGCCTCAAAATAAAAAGGCCCCGGCCCGGACGCGAAATCCGGGCTGGGGCCTTTTGGATGGCCCTGTACGGGGTCCGGCGCCCCGGCTTAGTTCGGGAGCTTGGGCAGCACCAGGATGCCCTCTTCCGGGTCGCCCAGCACATCGGTATCGGACTGAGCGTGAAGCTGTCCAGTGTAGGCGTTGATGATCGCGTCGCAAGTGTTGCGGTCAAGGTCGTCGGCGTGTTTTTCCATCCCTGAGACCAGGGGTGTTAGATGGCCGATCATGTAGCTCACGCTGATGGAGCTATTCTTTGGCGGCACCTTGTCGCCAAAGAGCAATATCTTGGTGGCATGGGGATACACTTCGATCACGTTGTGGCCCGCATCCCTGAGCGTTTTGCTCAGGAGGATGCCGCGGTAGATGAGTTCTCTGATGATGGAACCCTTGTTGGTATAGAAGCAACTGATCCCCATCTTGGCCAGCTCAAGTTCAAGCAGGCGGCCCTTCCTGTTGGGCACCGAAAAGTGGCACTCACAGGTCTGGTCCAAGCAACAGAAACCAGAAGGCAGGTTCAGGGGAGCGCCGATGGCGACAAGGTCCGGTTTGATGTCGTCCACCAGCTTGATGAATTCGCTGTCTTCGTAGAAACTGCCTAGCTCGGTCAGATGGGATTGGGAATCCAATATTGCTATTGAGGAGGGCTTTTTACGTGAGGCCCTTAAATCGACGCCTAGAACTGACATTTCGATTCTCCACGTCCGTGAATCGGAAAGAATATTCTCCCCGGCCCCGCTGAAGGGGCGAATTTGCTCAGGGAAGATCCAGTGGAGTTACCCGGCGGCGCCCTCGTATATATGGATTGCCCCCTGCGAAAGGCACGCCTACGGTGTGTTTAGCCAGTCTGCCGAAAAAAGAGAAGACTCCAGGTACTCCAAGGCCGCGGAGTATGGGTCGGTCTCTTTCGCCGCTACCTGCTCCAAAGTAGCATTTAGGGCTGGGTCGTTTTCCACCTTGTCGCGAAGACGTTGCGCCAACACCTCTTCCACCGCCTCCAAAAACTCCCGTTTGCGCTGTCTTGCCCGGCGCTCTTCAAGCTCGCCGCTGGTGGTCAGAAATTGCCGGTGGTCCTGTATCTTCCCCCAGAGATCCTCGATGCCCTCTCCGGTATGCGCGGTTGTCAGCAATACCGGTGGGCTCCACCTGGGACTGGTTAAGGCCATGTGGAGCATCCCCGTGATGGCGGTAGCCATCTGGTTTGCCCCCTCTCGGTCCGCTTTGTTCACCAAGAAAATGTCGGCAATCTCCATCACCCCGGCTTTCAATGTCTGAATCGCGTCCCCCGACTCGGGGTTCACCGCTACCAAGACAGTGTCCGCCACGCTGATGATGCCCAGTTCGGTCTGCCCGACACCCACGGTCTCGACCAATATAAGGTCGGTTCCGGCGGCGTCCAGCGCCCGGACCATGCTCTTGACGATCCGAGGCAAACCGCCCGTTTGACCACGTGTGGCCACGCTGCGGATATAGACCCCGGGATCCAGATAGTGGCGTTGCATCCGAATGCGGTCGCCCAAGATGGCGCCGCCACTGAATGGGCTGGTGGGATCGACAGCTATGATGCCCACGGTTGAGCCTGTCGAACGCACCAACTGCGTCAACTGATCAACGATGGTGCTCTTTCCCGCGCCGGGGGGGCCGGTGATACCCACCGTGTAAGCCCTTCCGGTATGCCGGTCAACCACCTTCATCGCCTCGGCGGCTGCCGGGTCGCCCCGTTCCAGCAAAGTGATTAACCTTGATAGAGCCCGTTGCTCGCCAGCCAATAGTCTTTCGGCAATCTCAGACATCGGTTAGGCGCTCCGCCGGGCGGCGCCGGGGGGCAGGTGACCCGTCGTTTGATCTGCCCGGAATCTAGCACCGGCCAGGCACGGCGTCAAGCGTGAGTTTTGGATAATGGAAGTTGATGAATATCGCATGTCAAAGATGCAATCCGGTCCTTAAAATCGTGGGCGATTTGGTGAGAAATTAGATGTTTTACAACCGACTTTGGCGGCGGTAAATACGAATCGTTATGTAAAGTATGGCTTTGCCGGATAATTTTGGCTTGATTTATCCTGCGATGTTTGAGGGAAAATCGCACATTTCCATCAGCGGACTAGGATGCGGGCAACCACACATCGGGAACGGTTGGGCGAAAACAGATGAGGCTGGGCCGATTTCCTAAGAAGATGGCCCCGGCAGCCAAGACGCAATCGGTTAGGGTCCAGCTTCCCGGTCCCGGTTTAACGCCGGACCAGTGCTCGCTTAATGCCCGCGCTTAATGATGGAACTTCTGCTGGTTTTCAAACCCTACGGCGTCGGCGGCGATCAACAGGTCTGGCCGGTTGCCCCAGCGTTTCAGGAACCGCCCAAAGTTCTTCCTGCTCAGTTCGTCCCGCTGGTTGTCGTCCAACTCCGTCCATTGGCGGTGCTCATGGCGGACCAACGGCAGGCTGGAGTCCGCGACCACCCGGAAACCCTTGTCCTTGAACTGGAAGCAGTAATCGATGTCCAGGTTACGGTAGAACCGGAAGCACTCCCGCATCAGCCCCACGTTGTTGACCTCTTCACGGCGGAAAGCCATGCAATATGCCTGCATGGCGTCGGCGTCGCCGCTGTCGATCTCTTCGTGGAAATGCTGCATGTCCGGGGTGCTCAGTCCCCAGGGGCCAAAGATGCCCACCGTGGGGTCGCTCAGTTGCTCGTTTATGGAGTCTAGGATATTCCCGGTGATCTCGGCTGAGCCGTCCAGTACCACGATGTTCCGGCCGCGGCTCTGCTTCAGGCCGATATTCTTGCTGGCGGCGTCGCCGATGACATGGTCGCAGTGGACCACCCGCAGTTCTGGATGCTGTCCCAGCATCTCCTCCAGCAGTTCCCCGGTGCCGTCGGTGGAACCGTTGTCGATTACGATGGCCTCAACCGAGTGGTTGCCGGTGTGCTTTAGCATTCCATCTATACAGCGTTTCACGTCGCTGGGATACCCGTAGGCGTTCAATATGAACGTGAAGTCCACCTCGGCGGGCTGGTCCAGATAAGACTCAACCTCACGCGATGAAGACACCGAGGCCCATTTTTCCTGCCTCAGTTCCAGGGGAGTCTTGGGCCGGACCAGCGTGCCGCCGGCTGTGTCTTCCACCAGATACCCTTCAGAGGCAAGCTGGCCCCGGATCGAGTCCGCAGTGGCGTAGTCGGACTGTTCCCGGTGTCCGCCCCTGATCTTGAGCGTGGTGGTGATGTCTTCCGTCACGGTGTTTTCGACTGAGGCTTTGTCCAGGTCCAGGCCGAATATCTCGTCGAATTCCAGCAGTAGGTCCATCTTGGCCCGGCCGGGAAGTTCGGAACGCACCAACTCCCAGGTCAGAGAAAGCGCGCTTGGAAGGTCCAAGTCTGATTCGACGGCTTCCCAGAACCGGCGTTGGTATTCTTCGATCTGGCTTGCGTATCTGGCGGCCTGCCCATCGGCTGCCGGCTCTTGACTCCAGAGCCACATCCGATGCCGCAGGTTGGTTAGGGCCTTTTCCGCGGCCTTCAGCGATGTGAAGGTGAAGTTCATCCGGTGGCGGTACCGTACCGTCATGCACAGATAGCGGAACGAAAGGGGCGAGAACCCACGCTCGATAAGTTCCTCGATGAGGAAGACATTGCCGGCGGACTTGGCCATCTTGGCGCCGTCGGCGAGCAGGTGCTGGGCGTGGATCCAGTAGTTGACGTGCCGGTGGCCGAAGGCGGCCTCGCTCTGGGCGATCTCGTCTTCGTGATGGGGAAATACGTTGTCGACGCCACCGGTGTGGATGTCGAAACTCTCGCCCAGGTACTTGGAGGCCATGGCCGAACACTCGATGTGCCAGCCGGGGAATCCTTCGCCCCAGGGGCTGTCCCATTTGACGTCGCGGCCCGGCTCGGCGGCCTTCCAGAGGGTGAAATCCCTGGGGTCGCGCTTCAGCGGGTCGACCTCGGAACGAACGCCCTCAAGCAGGTCGCCGCCAACGTTGTTGGAGAGCTTGCCGTAGCCGTCGAATGAGGGAACATCGAAGTAAAGGTTTCCGCCCTTCTCGTAGGCGTGCCCGTTGGCCACCAGGGCTTCATTGATGGCGATCATTTCTGGGATGTGGTGGCTGGCCCAGGGGAAAACCGTCGCTTCCATGATGTTGAGACGGGCTTCGTCGCGGAAGAACCGTCCGGCATAAACGTCGGCGATCTCTTGGATGGTCTTGCCCTCGGCCAAGGCGGCCATGATCATCTTGTCGCCGCCGGTCTCCGCCAGTTCCTGGCGCATGTGACCAACGTCGGTGATGTTCTTGATGTGGGTTACCTGCATGCCGCTGTGAATCAGCGATCGGCGTACCCAGTCGGCCATGAGATAGGTGCGCAGGTTCCCGATATGGGCGTCGCGGTACACAGTGGGACCGCAGGTGTACATTTGGATGACCCCCGGCGTGGCCGGCTGAATCTCTTCAACTTTCTTTGCCAGGGTGTTGTAGATGCGGAGCAATGAGACCTCTTCTACCTGAGGTTACGCTCGCTGGCGATGGGGCAGTTTAGCACGTTCCACAGCTGTCCGCCATACGAAAATAAACGATTCCGGCCTCCCAGAGCCATCGGCGTCGAGACGGGCCAGCCATTCTACGCGGACATCACAGCCGGTTTCACGCCTGCGAAGTCGCTTAGCTTGAACCATTTGGGGAAGGCATCCACGTAAGCGGTTAGACCGTCTAACTTGATCCGGCCGCCATCCAGACAGTCCGCTAAGGATGCCATTCCCATCCAGACTTTATGGATGGCGATGGTATCGGCGGCAACGAACAGGTCAATATCGAACCCGGGGTCGTGCATGCAGACTGAAGGTTCTGGGCGTTCCAGCACCAGCCAAAAGTCTCCTTTGGATGCGCCGTGAAAAGTTAGTTGGACCACTACTCCTTCCTGCGGGAGGGCGTCCAGATTAACCCGGCGGTGCATGTCCCAGGTCAACAACCTCGGGTCCACATCGTTAGCTGTGATGTCGTGGTTGACCCACTTCTGACCCCACTCACCAAGCCCTTTGATCACATCCATCAACTCAGCGCCTGCCTCGGTTAGGTGATACTCCGCCCGCTTGCCGCTTCCCTCTGTCTTCCGTACGACCACTCCAGCGTCTTCAAGTCTCCTCAGACGCTGCGTCAGCAAAGAACGTGGAATATGAGCCATTCCAATCTCCAGCTCACTGAACTTCTTGCTACCCATCAGCATCTCCCGGATTATCAGAGGCGTCCAGCGTTCAGCGAAGATTTCCGAAGCTTTGGCAACGGGGCAGAACTGACCGTAAGTCTTCATGTTTAGGTCCTTTATTCACTTCCGATTTCAGGCTGATTTTCTGGCATAACCAGGTGCACTATTGCAATGTACAGGAGTGGCTATTTGGTTTCAGTTCATTAAATGGAGCAAAGCATAACATGGCCCAGAAGATTAAGCTCCACAAATTAGACTGATTTTTACCCGCTCTATCCGGCAAGCTGTTGCTACAAACCAATCGACCAGTGCAGAGGATGGAGAAGAAGCGATGGCCGCCACAACTAAACAGGGACAAATCACAACCATGGATACGCACAGCCGGAACACCGATCTAATGACCATCGTGGCCGAACTGGGGCCCAAGTTTGCCGCCAGGGCCGCCGAACATGACGCTGAGGGCACTTTCGTCGCCAAGAATTTCCAGGAGATGCGAGACTGTAAATTGTTCTCGGCGCGCATCCCAGTAGAGCTGGGTGGCGGCGGGGCATCCCCTGCCGAGATGTGCGAAGTACTGCGGGAGCTCGCCCATTACGACAGCGCCACGGCCCTGTCCTTCGCGATGCACTCCCACCTTTTGGCCACGCTCGTATACCGTGTCAAGCACGACATGATGCCGTCGTCGGAGCCGGCATTACGCAAGATCGCCGCTGAAGAACTGGTGCTGGTCAGCACCGGCGGCTCCGACTGGCTGGATGGCTCGGGCGAATTGACCAAGGTGGAGGACGGCTTCCGGTTCACCGGCCGCAAGGTTTTCGGCAGTGGCTCGCCCGCCGGAGACCTGCTGCTGACCATGGGTGTCTACGATGACCCGGAGTCCGGCCCGACAGTGATGCACTTCGCAGTCAACATGCATGACGACGGCGTCACGGTGCTTCAAGACTGGGACACACTGGGTATGCGGGGCATCGGCTCTAATAGTGTTCAGATGAAAGACGTTTTCGTTCCTGAGGCCGGAATATAGCTGAGCCGGGCCCAGGGAAATTGGCACAAGTTCTTCGACATAATTGCGCCTCTCGCATTCTCGTTGATCATGTCGGTCTACCAGGGAATCGCCGAGTCCGCCCGGAACATCGCGGTGGAGCAGGCGTCAAAAAAGCGGGAAGACACGATCGTCCAAGACCAGGTTGGCATCATGGATAATGAACTGCTAATAACCCAGACAGCCGTCGCCGAGATGGTCCGCCTTGCATCTGAGGACACTCCTCCTACTATTGAGAAGTCCAATCTGATCGCGCGCTACAAGACCATCTCCACCAATGCGGCCATCCGCACCGTGGAGCAGGCAATGGTAGTGGCCGGCGGCCAGGGATACTTCAAGGGAATGGGGCTGGAGCGCCGGTTCCGGGACATCCAGGCCGCCCGCTACCACCCCATCCAGGAGCCAAAGCAGCACCGCTTCAGCGGCAGGGTAGCGCTGGGATTGGACCCAGTCGGTTAGCCGCAGAGTTTGGCCTAATTAAAAGAAGCCTGGTTTTACACCGGGCTTCTTTTCTTTTCTGGGAATATATCGAGTAAGCCGGGTTAGACAAGCTGCACATATAGGGGCGCCGTGGATTCCTGCTTTCGCAGGAATGACGAAGAAACGCGCCTGGCGGTCGTTTGATGACTTGTTGGCAGCCGCTCGCCCTCACCTCCTACCAAGTCGAGAGTCTCGACTTCGTCGGACCTAACCCTCTCCCATGCGTGGGAGAGGCGATTACTCTCGTCTTTCCGGCGGAAGCCGGAATCCACGCGGCCTGCCTTTTGCGGAATGGCGGCGCGGGGATTCTTCAGGTTCTATCCAGCCTACTCGTCCGTATTCCTGGCTGGGGCGAACAGGTAGAGGATGGCTAGCATCAGCACTGTGCCACCGACGGACGCGATGTACAGCCCGGAACCCACGGCCATCCCGATGGCGGCGGTGGCCCAGATGGTCGCCGCGGTCGTCAGCCCCGAGATGCTGGTGCCGCTGCGCAAGATGGTGCCCGCGCCCAGGAAACCCACGCCGGTAACTATCTGGGCGGCGACCCGAGACTGGTCCGCTGTCTCAAACCCGAACGTGGAGATTATGGTGAAAAGCGCCGAGCCAACAGCGACCAGGGATAGCGTCCGCAGCCCCGCAGGCTTGTCGGAGCTTCTCCGATCGTAGCCCACCGCGGCGCCGAACACGGCCGCCAACAGCAGCCGGAGGGCAATCTCAATCTCCTCACGCGCAGTGAGTGTAAAGATATCTTCCGATCCGCGATTCCTTTACGCCTGGCGCTGGACCACCGCCCTGGACCGTTTCAGGGCTTCGATCTGGTCCCCGGTGTATCCGGCTTCGCTGAGAATATCTTCGGTCTCCGCTCCCAGCAAGGGGGTGGGCCGGCCGACCCGCATGGGGGTCTCGGAGAGTTTGGCCACGCTGCCCAGATGGTCGGCTTTGCCGTATCCGGGATGGTCCCGGGTCACGATGAGTCCGGCCTTGCGAATGTCGGGGTCGTCCCGGAAGTCCTCCACGAACCGGTTGGCCATCACGCTGACGCCGGTGGGATTGATCAGCTTCGCCCATTCACCCCTGGGCTTGCCCGATATGACCCCGGCCAACGACTGGGTAAGGGCATCGTCATTGCCCGCGGCAAGACCGGAGAACTCCGGGAGTTTCACCAGATTGGCCCAAGCTTCGTCGTTGGGACAGTGGAAGTACATCCACCCGTCGGCGGCCTCATAGAGGCGGGACTTGGCGGAGAACCCGCGCACTTCCAGACCCTCGGGTTCGTTTCGCTGATGGCCTTCGTAGTCAAGGAAGTAAGGTGATTGCAGCAGGCCGGCTGTCAAAGCCAGTCCGCTATTAACCGTCTGACCCTCGCCGGTGCGGTTGCGTTCGTGAACGGCCAGGGCCACGGCGTAAGCGCCCATGAGCCCGGTGCCGTAGTCGTTCATCGGATAAGGCAGTAGTTTTGGGGTTCCGTCACGGCCGCCGCGTCTTACCTGGATGCCACTGGTTGCTTGGGCCAACTGCTCCCAGCCGGCCCGCTCGGCCCAGGGGCCGTCATAGCCAAAGGCGTTCAGCGATGCGTGGATGATGTCCGGCTTGGCCTTTTTCATCTGCTCGTAGCTGATGCCCAACCGGGCCAGTGTGGCCGCGCGGCTGTTCTCAACCACCACGTCGGCGGTCTCAAGCAGCTTATAAAAGACTTTCAATCCCTCCGGATTTTTAAGGTTTATATTGATGCTGCGTTTGCCCCGGTTAACGTCGGTGTTACCCGCGATATCGTAGGGACGCGACGGGTCGTCGATCTTGATAACCTCCGCGCCGAACTCGCCCAGCGTGCGCCCGCAAGTAGGGCCAGCCAAGACGATGCACAGGTCCAGCACCCGGATCCCCTCAAGGGCGCCCAGGATATTCTCGCCGCTGTTCTGGAAGGTCACGGCCCGTCCCGGAGCGTTCACCTCGGCCAGAATCTCTTCCGTATGCTCACCCAATGTGGGCGCCCGGCCCTGGATCGCGCCGGGTGTTCCCCGCAGACGCACCTGGACGCCGGGTTGCTTCATCATCCCGTATTGGGCGTCGTCGACTTCCGTGACCATCTTGCTCTCGATGGCCTGTTCGTGGACCAGCCATTCATCGATGGTCTTGCAGATGGTGCCGACGCCCCTTGCCGCGGCGATATCGTCCTCCCATTCCTTGGCGGTCCGCTCCAGAAACATCTTCTCGAAGCGGTCCTTCCACATGGCGATGGTTTCCGGGGCGACATCGACAAAGTAGAGGTCTTCCAGGTCTTCGATCCACTCAGGACGGCCCGCCGCGGTCATCAACGAACCTACAAAAACCGGATACATGCCTTGGGACTGGATGTATCGGCCGTCGGCGCACTCGTATTGGTGCGCCATGACGTTACGTGGCAGTATAAATTGGTCCGGCGGATCGATGTCATGCAGCTTGACCAGGTGCCGCCCGATGGCCGAGAACATGGCGCTGTGCATGGGCACTTCGATGCGCTGGCCCTTGCCGGTGCGGTCCCGGGCCACCAGGGCCATGGTCACTGACACCGAGGCCACTATGGAGGCGAAGGTGCTGGCCGTCGGCAGAGGCAGGAACAGGGGTTCTTCGGTTTCATCGTACGGCTGGTAAGTTCCGGTAGAGGCGGACACTATGCCCTCCCAGCCGCGTTCGTTGCGGTGGGGGCTGTCCTCGCCGAAGCCGGGGATGGAAACGTAGAGCAATCCAGGGTTTTCTTTGGACAGGGTTTCGTAACCTATGCCCAGTCGGTCAGCCACGCCGGGCCGGTAGTTCTCGATGACGATGTCAGCCTTCTTGGCCAACGCTTGGGCGGAGGCCTGGCCCTCGGGTGTCTTTAGGTCGATGACCACCGATCGTTTGCCCCGGTTCCAGGTCGCGAAGGCCGGCTCGCTCCGGGCAGGGTCTCCGCCGGGACGTTCCACCTTGATCACGTCGGCCCCCTGGTCGCTGAGCAGCATGCCCAACAGAGGTCCGGGTATGTACTGGCCGAAATCCAAGACCTGCACGCCGCGCAACGCGCCCTGCGCCTGGGTCCGCTCTGTGGTTGTCATGTTATTTAGCCCTCTGATCGTTCGTTATGTTAGGCGTCGGAATCGTAGCAATGGGCACGCAGGCCCGTCAACTGTTCAGTTAGTTAGCCTATTTCACTGCCCGGTGCTCAACCTTAATCATCCGCCCCGTCTTAGCCGACTCGATGACCGCCGAGTTGACCTCTGTCGACCGCAGGCCGTCGGCGCCGGTGGCGGCGGGCTCCCGGTCTTCCTTCAATGCGGCGTGGAAGTCGGACAGCTCGGCGACGAAATTGGCCAGGTAGTCGTATTCGTAGCTCTCGGTCTGGTTGACCGTTTCGCTGACCACCTCGATGGTGCCCATGCGGGCCTCCCAGACGGTGGCGGTGCCGGTGAAGCGGCCGTCGGTGCCGTAGACGGTGAAATTGTTCAGGGTGTCGGGCAGCATCCGGCCGCAACTGACGTTGGCTATGGTCCCATCCTCCAGGCGCAGCGACATGCTGGCGATGTGCTCCAGTGGTTGGGCGTCGGTCTGGCCGTCGGTCATGGCCATAGCCTCTGTTATCTCCTGACCCATGACGTAGCGCACCAGGTCGAACACGTGGACGCCAAGCCCCATGATCACCGACCCACCGCCCATTGCCGCCGGGTCTTCCCACCAGCCGCGCAGGCCGGACCGGGGTCTGTGCTCCGGCTCGCCCCTCTCGCCGCGCCCCCAGTGGCCTTGGAGCAGCCGGATGCGGCCCAGTTTGCCCTGGGAAACCAAATCTCGCGCCAGCAGGTGGGCCGGATGAAAGCGCAGTTCAAAGCCCAGTCCCAGCTTCACTCCGTTAGCCTGGCATACCTGGACCATGGCCAGGGCGTCGTCCACCGATGTGGCCATTGGCTTCTCTGACAGTACGTGTTTCCCGGCCTTGGCGGCCTGAGACGTATGCCCCAGGTGCGAGGCGTTGGGCGAGGCCACGAAAACGGCGTCGATGCGGGAGTCGGCTAGCAGGTCGTCCATGCTCGAATACCCGGCCAGAGCCCCGTGGGTCTCGGCAAAGGCGTCGGCCCGCCCCTGGTCTCTGCTTAATACTGCTATCAGCTCAGCGTCCGGCGTTATTCCGATCGCCGGCGCCACCTTTTGATGTGGGTGCATCCCTGCCCCAATGATCGCCCAACCTAATGCCACTTCGCGCCTCCTGTTTTTCCGGCCGATGCTGTTCTGGCCTGCGCCAGCCTGGGATTGTATAAAGCTGGAAGGCCACTATAATACCGCCAACGTAAAGAGGATTACAGCGTAACGGCAAGCAATCCCACAGGAGACAATCATATGGGTTCGGTATTGGAAAAGGTCCAGTTGGTCAAAGATGAGTCGGCGCGGATCGGGGTTTACTTGAAAACCCTGAAACCTGATGCCTGGTCAACCCAGAGCGCCTGTGACGCCTGGGAAGTCCAAGATGTGGTGGCTCACCTGACCGGCGCCGTCGATAGGTTCGGGCCCAACATCACCCGGGGACTCGGGGGAGATGGCTCGGCTCCAGAAGGGATGCCTCCCGCCGGTGAGGGCGATATGGCGGCCCGGTTGAGGGCCAACGCCCAAGTGGCCATCGATTTCAGGACCAGTCTGGGCAACGAAGTCCTGTCCGCCTATAACGACAGCCGGGTCAGGTTTGACGAGGTGTTCGCCCAGGTGACGGAGTCAGACAAGGACAAACCCTGCTACCACGCCGCCGGCACCATCTCGGTCGTAACCTACCTGAACCTGCGTCTTACTGAACTGATCGTCCACGAGTGGGACATCCGGTCGAAGCTGGAAGCGGACCCGGTGATGTCCGCGGAAAGCCTGCCGTCGATAATCGAGATGTTTCCAGTGTTCGTGGTGGGGCGGCTATTTGACCCAGGGGAAAGCATGCCCAAATCAGCCCGGCTCCGGTTTGAACTAACCGGCACGGTTCCCGGCAGCCATGACATCGTGGCCGGCGGAGGCCAGAAGGCGTACATGGAGTCGGCCAGCGACAAACGCCCCGACGCCATCTTTGGTTGCGACACCCAGACATTCGTCCTGCTGGTTTACGGCCGTTACAACTTGGAGAAGGCCATGGCCGACGACCTGATCGCCGTATCGGGCGACACTAGCCTGACAGCCCATTTCGGAAGCTAAGGACAGCCACAGGAAACCGTTCGTCCTGAGCTCCGTCGAAGGGCGCGCATAAGTCATATACAAGTCGGAAACCGCGATTGCGCAATGGTGGTTCGACGGAGCTCGCCACGAACGAGAACCAGAACTACCATTAGCAGATAAGTAGACTTATCATTACCGGGCGAGCGTTGAAACAATCCGTTCGTCCTGAGCCCCGTCGAAGGACGCGCATAAGTCATACACAAGGCGGAAACCACGATTGCGCAACGGTGGTTCGACGGAGCTCACCACGAACGGGAGGCTAAATGTGGATGCCAAACGGCAGGGCTGTCCACGCAGTTCGCTCTCGCGCCTGATTAGGCCAGTCGGGTGGCGAACCGGCCGGGGGAGTAGCCCTGGATGGACAGGGTGGTCTCGCCGGTGGTCATCAGGTCGGCGACCGACTTGCCGATGCCGGGGGCCAGCAAGATACCCTTCTTGCCCGCGCCCGTGGCCAGATAGACGTTCTCCCAGCCGGGCGCCTGCCCCAAGACCGGCAGCCAGTCGGGTGTGACCGGACGCAGACAGGCCGTGTGCTTCGCCAACTTAGCGTTCGCTAAGGCTGGGAAGATGCGCGCCAACCGACTGCGAATCAGCTTTGCTGTTTCATCTAATGTCTCCCGGTCGAAGCCGTTCCAGTCCTCCGTGGTGCCGCACCAGTTCAGGCCGTCCAGCTTGGGGTAGATCGACGCGCCGCCGCCGGAGATGTCGTATTGGATGCGGTCTCCCTCCAGTTCCAGCCTGAGAATCTCGCCCTTGAGAGGGTCAACCGGGATGTAGATTCCCAGCCAGGACTCGGCCCGGCGCGACCATGGCCCCATGGCCATCACCACCTGCCCGCAGGAAATCTCTCCGTCGTCCAAGATCACGCGGTCTATCTTGCCGCCGCTGCCTTCCAGTCCCTGGACATTGCCTTCGCGGATAGTCGCGCCGGACGCCTGGGCGAAAGCTTTGGTCAGCTTATAGCTGTCGGCCGCGGTGTTCCCGTGGTCGTACATGCCGCCCAGGATGCCGGGAGCGATCCGAGGCTCAAGCTTGGCGACCTCATCTGGTTCCAGCCAATGGGCCTCAAACCCTTCGACCGCGTCCATCCGCAGCGCAGTCTCTTTCAATGCATCGATCTCCGGCTCTTCCAACGCCAGGCCAATCTTGGCCACGGTCCGGTGTTGGTAGTCGATGCCGGTCTGGTCTTTCAGGCCTTGGTAGATGTCGGCGTGGAGCTGGAAACACTCCCAGCCAAAGGCGGCTAGGGGGCCTGGAATGCCGATGCCGGTTAGCGGGTTCAGGCCACCGGCGGCGTTTCCAGAGGCCTGATTGCCCAAGCCTTCGCGCTCGATGATGGTCGACTTCACCCCGGACTTGGCCAGGTAGTAGGCCACGGCGCAGCCCGCCGCCCCGCCGCCAATGATCGCAACATCTGTGGTTTCAGCCATCATCACTCCGCTTTTGTCTTAAGTTAGTCTGTAATCCCCTCTCCCTTGCGAGGGGGAAGGGATTTTTGTTATCTGTAACCTGGGGCGATAGAATGGACATAGAATCAGGAGGTATCGATGCCCATCTATGAGTATTACTGCCCCGGTTGCGGCCTCGATTTCGAGGTGATGCGGCCCGTTTCGCAGTCTGGAGATCCGGCCAACTGCGAGAAATGCGGCAAGCCCGCCGAACGGCAGCTATCCAATTTCGCCTTCAAGTCCAATACCTTTACATCCCCCAAGTTCAAAGCGTCTCTGGAGAAGCCCTTGCGCAACAGAGACAAACGGCCCGCCAAAGACTCAGGCTAACCGGCCTCGGACTCGCCGCTCGAGCCGTTACTGGAATTCTTGGCCGAGGCCCTAGCCTCCCCGCAGATGATGCAGGGACAGGCTGCGCGCAACACCTTATAGGTGTAGATGCCAGTGTAATGGGCATCGCTCCACAGGAATTGCACCCCGTATTTCCCAACGGGCATCTGGTCCACGGCCTTCACGTCGTTGGGAACCGTGTCCGGGTCCAACGTGCGCTTGCCGCTCATCTCGTCCACGCAGTTGGCGCAGGGGCAGGCCAGCCGCAGGTACCGGTGGGGAAAGGGACTGCGGTGGGCGTCTTCCCACAGAATCACCACGGCATCGTCTTCCAGGTTTATGGCGTCGGGCAGAATCAGTTGTTCCATCTTTCTATCTCAAACTTTCTATCTGAAACGGCTAGGCCGTTGGGGTTTTTCCTAGGCGGGGGCCTGGCCTTGGGGCGCTTGCACTTCGGCCAACCGGGCCGGGCGGGGCATCTCGTCGGGGTCGGTGGGTATCTCGATGATGCTGGGTTTGCCGCAGTTCAGGGCTTCCTGAAGCGCGTTTCCGATGTCCTCGGGACGCTCCACGTAAAACCCGGCGCCGCCGAAGATCTCCGCGTACTTGTCGAATCGGGGGTTGACGACGTCGGCGCCCACGTAGCGCTCATCGAACGCGTAGCGCTGGTAGGCCTTCTCCGAACCCCAGATGCCGTTGTTCATTATGACCGTTACCAGTGGCACGTTGTATTGCACCGCCGTCGAGAACTCCTGGGCGTTGAACAAGAACCCGCCGTCGCCGTTGAAGTTGATCACCGGCCGGTCGGGGGCGGCGAACTTGGCACCGATGGCCGCCGGGAAACTGAATCCCAATCCGCCCAGGTCCAAAGAAGTTAACAGGCTCCGGGGCTCGTAGTAGTTCAACCGGTCCTGCCCGTAGTTGGGGGCCAGGCCTGCGTCCAAGGCCACGATGGCGTTCCGGGGCATGACCTTCCTGAGTTCCGCGTAGACCCGCTGGGGCTTGATCGGCAGACCGGATAGTTTCTCTTCGTCTTGCAGCCGAGATGCCCGGCGGTGGTTCCAATCTCCGATCTCCGAGACCCATTGCTGGTTGGGACGGGGCTCACGCTCCCGAACTTTCTCCAGCAGGCCTTCCATCACGGCTTTGGCGTCGCCTTCGATGCCCACGGTAACGGGATAGTTGCGTCCGATCTCCTGAGGGTCGATCTCGATCTGGATGATCTTGGCGTCCTCGGGGATGAAACGATTGTCGTAAAAGGTCGTTGACTGGCTGAGCCTGGTGCCCACGGCCAGGATCGTGTCGGCCTGGCGCATCGCCTCGATGCCCTCCAGCGACCCCAGACGGCCCAGATGTCCCAGATAGTTGGGGTGGTCGTTGGGCACGGCGTCGGCCCGTCCGTATGAGGTGACGATGGCCGCGCCGGTCAGCTCGGCCATGCGGCAGACCTCGTCGCCGGCGTTGCTCCACTGCACTCCCCCGCCGGCCAGGATGACCGGGCGTTGGGCGGCGGACAGCACCGCGGCGGCCTTGTCGATCAGGCCCTGGTCTCCCCTGGACCGGGTCTGGCCGGGACGGTAGGCGTCGGGGGAAAGCAGGTCCAGCTCGATCTCCGCTCCGGGCAGCAGGTCACGGGGTATGTCGATCATCACCGGGCCCATCTTGCCCGAGGTGGCAACGCGGAAAGCGTGGCGCAGGGCTTCTGGCAGCACCTCAATCTTGTTGATGGAAAATGCGGCCTTGGTGATAGGCTTGAAGAGGGCGACTTGGTCAAACTCCTGAGTGGAGTCGCGGTTCTGATGGCTGCGGGAGGCTGAAGGCGCCAGCACGACCACCGGCGAGTGGGCCACGTAGGCCGAGCCGATGCCGTAGGTCAGGTTCAGGACTCCGGGCCCATTGGTTACCAGACAAACGCTGGGTGAGCCGGAGATGCGGCTGTAGCCGTCGGCCATCAGGGCCGCTCCCTGCTCGTGGCGGACGCCGATGAATCTGATGTCGTCGCGGTCGTAAAGCGGGTCAAGGATGTCTAGGAAGGACGAGCCCACGATGCCGAATATGTGGGAGACTCCTTCCTGACGCAGCATTTCAATGATGGCTTCGCCGGCCTTCATCTTCTGAGCCAATTCAATTACCTCCAAGGCACGCCGGGGAATATAGTGGTGTTTTGAGTCACGCCTGAGCGTCGAAAGGTCCGCCGGGGCTATAGTTGTATTTCGAGCCACGCCTGAGCGTAGATGGGAGTTTATCATAAGCAGGGACCCGGTCAGGCTAAATTGACTGGGCGTGAACCTCACCGTAGAATCGAGTAGCAAAGCAAAGATTTAATAGTCCCTTCGCCCTCGCAGGGGGGAAGGTTAGGTCCGACGAAGTCGGAGATGGAGAGGAACATGGCTTACGAAACGATCCTGGTGGAGAACGAAGAGGGCGTGGCGGTCATCACCATGAACCGGCCCGAGGTCTTGAACGCCATGAACCACGTTGTGAATACAGAACTCCACGACGCGGTGGTGGCGGCCAACGCCGACGACAGCATCGGCTGCATAGTCATCACCGGAACCGGCGACAAGGCCTTTTCCGCCGGTGGCGACATCCACGAGCAACGGGAAGACGCCCGAAACCGCACCGAAGAGGAGCGGGACACCCGCGGAGAGGAGCACTCCCGTTGGATGTACGAGTTGTCCGCCTCGCCCAAGCCGGTCATCGGCATGATGAACGGGCTGGCCTACGGCGGCGGCGCGGTCTTGGCGTCCTGTCTCGACATCCGGGTCGGTTGCGAGAACACCAAGTTCCGTTTCCTGGCGGTGGCTTATGGCCGCATCAACTGCACCTGGACCTTGACCAACCAAGTGGGCTGGCCCAAGGCCAAGGAACTGCTATTCACCGCCCGTGTTGTGGAAGCTGAAGAAGCCTTCCAGATCGGCCTGCTGAACCACCTGGTCCCCGCGAGCGAGCTTCGCGCCAAGACCATGGAAATGGCAACCCTGATCGCCAAGAACAACCAGGCATCGGTGATGGGCATCAAGAAAATTCTGCTTCAAGACATGACCGCCGACCTGGAAGGCATGTGGCAGAACGAGAAAGACTTCACCAAGGTCGTCAAAGGCTACGGAGTGGAGGACGCCTTCCCCGAGTTCATCGCCAGAAAGGGCCGCCCAGCTTAGCCCTCGCCATCGGCGAACGAAAACCCCTTCCCCCATGCATGGGAGAGGGTTAGGTCCGGTATAAACCGGGGACATAGGTAACAGATAAACCGGGCACATGGGTGACACTTTCCTAGAGGATGGAGGAAACAGCCATGAGGAGGAAAGCAGTGCCTTGGAAGAATGTAAGCCCCGAGATAG
>Ga0066376_10000838_pt1 | contig 29387 bp, 25 predicted proteins | sample Knorr_S15_td_Bot_FD_77009 | JGI IMG/M metagenome (GOLD analysis project Ga0066376, IMG submission 77009) | Marine microbial communities from Southern Atlantic Ocean transect - Knorr_S15_td_Bottom_ad_5009_LV_A | ecosystem: Environmental > Aquatic > Marine > Oceanic | place: Southern Atlantic... | reverse complement strand
CGGGCTTCTCCGAAGTAGCTGCTCGGGGTGGCGCCGGGGGCGCCCATGCTGGCGCAGCCGGTGCCGATGCCGAGGGAAAGGATGGCCAGCAGGAGGATTCCGAGGAGTTCGTTTCGCATGTCCTCAGGAAACCATCTGGAGCCCCCCTCGATATATGAAGCGGTTCACCGGAACGGGTGGTTTGGGGCCGGGCGAGGGCGAATTTGCGGGGTTTGGGCCCGGCGGAGACCAGGAACGACCGCCGGAGGCCGGAGGCACCCGGCGGGCCGATGGGGACGGATCGTTCTCCTGCGCCGGATCCGGGTGGGTACACTCGCGGCTTCAAAAAACGCCGCCCGGGCTGGAGGAATCGATGTACGAGCAGATCCTGTACGAGGTCACGGACCCCATCGCGACCATCACCTTGAACCGCCCGCAGCAGCTCAACGCCTGGACCACGCGCATGGGGGACGAAGTCCGCCACGCCATGGCCCAGGCCGAAGAGGACCGGGCGGTCGTTGCGGTGGTGCTCACCGGTGCGGGGCGTGGCTTTTGCGCCGGCGCGGACCTGAAGGGACTGCAGGCGATCGGCGACGGGAACGCCGCCGACGCGCGCTCGGACGAGCTTACGGCGGAGCCCGGGGATGCCGAAGCACCGGCGGGATTCCGCAAGACCTACACCTACATGCTCTCGATGCGCAAGCCGGTGATCGCGGCGATCAACGGGCCGTGTGCGGGAATGGCGGTGCCGATTTCGCTTTTCTGTGACCTGCGTTTTGCGTCGGATCGCGCGGTCTTCACCACCGCCTTCGTACGTCGCGGGCTAATCGCCGAGTGGGGGATCAGCTGGATGCTGCCGCGGCTCGTAGGCCCGGCCCACGCCACCGATCTGCTCCTCTCCGGGCGCAAGATCGATGCCGAAGAAGCGGCGCGGATGGGGTTGGTGAATCGCGTGGTGCCCCACGACGAGTTGCTCCCCTTCGTGCGCGCCTATGCCGAGGATCTCGCCGCGCACTGTTCGCCGACGTCGATGTCGGTGATGAAGCAGGAGATCTACCGACACCTCTCGATGGATCTCGGTGACGCCCACGACGAGGCCGTGCGGCTGATGCTCGAGAGTTTCAAGCGGCCCGACTTCAAGGAGGGGGTCGACTCCTTCGTCGAGAAGCGCGCGCCGCGATTCGATCGGATCTGAGCGCAGCACGCGATCACGTCCCGGTTATCGCTTCCCCGCTACGGGAAGTACTTCTGGACGGCGGCGTGCTGGCGCGCGGCGGCCTCCCAGCGCGCGATCAACTCGGCGGCCAGTTCGGCCTTGCGTTCAGGAGCGAGGGCGAGCGGTTGATCATCGGGGCCGCGGGCCTCGAATCGCGCGCGCTCGAAGTCGTAGTGGAACGATCCGTCGACCCCGCGTAGTGCGATTCGGCTCGGTGTGCGGAGGTCGGGAAGGTATTGGAAGAGCCGGCGTTCGGGGTCGGTGCGGAAGCGCAGGCTTCCAGGCCCCGAGGCGACCTCACCCCGCAGGAGCGCAGCCCCGAGGCGGCCGCGAATCTCCGAGAGTCCGATGGGCTGGGGCCACTCGCCGTCGAGCCCCCAGACGATCAGCGGGACCCGCGACTCCAGGTCGGCGAGGCGTAGCCCGTGGCCCAGCGAGCCGTTCTCGAAGAGGCTTTCGCCGTGGTCCGCGGTGACGACGATGACGTGGTCTTCATCGCCGATGGCCCCACGAAAGTCCGCGACCAGTTCGGCGACCGCGGCATCGACATTGGCGGCCGCATTGGCGTAGGTGGCGCGCACCGCCTCGGCGTTGGCGGGAGTGATCTGGTCGCGGGGCAGGGCTTCGACGCCGAGTCGATCCTCGAGTTCGGCGTGATGATAGGGGTAGTGCGTGTCGTGGAAGTTCACGTAGAGGAAGAGCGGGCGCTCGTCTTTGTACCCGGCCAGGAACTCGCCGGTCTTTTCGAGCAGGTGGTCGGAGGTCACTGCGAGATTGCCCGAGCGCTTGTGAAAGTAATAGTTCCGGTCGCGGTCCTGTCGCGCGTCGTAGAAGACGTCGGCCTGATCGAGAGAAAGGGTGGCCTCGGCATAGGCTCCGAGGGACTCGTCCTGGCCCGAGAAGTAGGCGACGAAGTAGTCATTCGCTGCAAAGTCGTGAAGCATCGTGGTTTGGCCGGGGTAGGTAGCGAGGCGGCCGCCGAAAAGTTGATTGCGCGCCGCCACGGTCTTGGGATACGCGCTGTGGGCGTGGTCGCTGGCGCTGCCCTCGGCGGCGAGGCGATTCAGGAAGGGCGTGACTTCGCGCCCGCCGAGGCGTTGCCCGAGGAGGTCGGCCCGAAAACTCTCGAGGAAGACGAAGAGCACGTGGGGGCGCGCTGCGAAGCGAGGCGACTCGTCGCGGCCGGCCTCGATCACGGTGGCGATGCCATCGCCGCCCAGGCCGTTTTCGTCGCGCCCATTTCCCGGAATTTCGAGGGCATAGGGGTGGATCTCGGCATCGAAGGGAGCCGGGTCGAAGGGCCGCACGCCAAAGCCATAGCCGTCGCGGTCGAAGTCGGTGGCGAGGCGCAACGCATGGGCGACGAGCATGCCCGAGGGTTTGTCGGTGACCGCGGTGCAAAGCCCCCCACCACCGTGGCACGCGACACTCCAGCCGACGAAGACCGGAAGAAGCGCGCCGGTGGTGGCCCAGGCGACGGCGGTCCCGGGCGGCGCTTCGAATTTCGCAGCCGCTTGGGCCCCGCGCATCGACTGCCGCCGGCGACCAAGCCATGCGATCAGCGCAGCAGCGAGGAGAAGCGCCGCGAGGAGGGCCCATACGACCGGCGCCTGGTGGCCCTGGGTCTCCCCCAGCAGCCGCAGTGGTGCGCCTTCGGCGAGCCCAAGGAGCGCATCGAGGTTGAGTCGCGGACCGAGGATCATTTCGATCCGGTAGCGGACGAAGCTCGCGACCAGCGGACCCGCCAGCCCGAGCATCCCGGCGAGCGCCCACTTCTGGGCGGGGTGAAGGGGCAGGCGCCGGATCCCCGGAAGCGTCAGGCACCACGCAAGGCCTACCGCGACGAAGTCGAGGACGAAGGCCAGCCCGAAGTAGCCAGCGAGCCGGCCGACGCTCCGCAGCGTATAGGCCGCCGCCATGCCGCCACTGAAGGGGTGCTGGGTCCACTCGAGGAGCATGGCGTCGATGCCCGCGAGGAATCCCGCGCAGGCGAGCCAGAGAACGATCCACGCCGGTCGCAGGCCGTGGAGCGAGGGCCTGAAGACCGCTCGTTCTGCGCTCATGGGTTCGCGTTCATTCCCGGGGCTCGGTGGGGCGCACCAGGGGGAAAAGGCCGCCGTCGAGTGAGCGAATCGACTTCAGGTACCAGAGCGCCACCAGCGTCGGGAGCGCGTACTTCTCCCAGGCGAGTTGCGCCTTCATGTTCATCGCGAAGGTGACAGCGATGATCCAGAACGCGGCGTCGAGCCTTTGGAAGCGCAGGCAGGTGGTGAGGGCGAGGAGGTAGTAAAAGCCCATGCGCACGCCGTCGCTCGTGGCCAGCGGGCGAACCACGCGATCAAGTGCACCCATCGGCACGCTGTACGAGGTGGGCGGAAAGAGCGCGTAGGCCGCGCCGAGTAGCGCGGCGGTGACTATCAGGCGCCTCGGCGTGATGCCGAGGGGGTCGCGCCAACGCCGGAAGAGCAGAAACTCGGGCACGACGAAATAGGCGCCGATCAGTGTCAGCGAATACATCCCGTATTCCGGGATCACACGCAGCACTTCCATCATCGGTGCGGGAAACAGCGGGACCCATTTATCGATGCCCGAGGGAGGGCCGAGCCCCCCGAAAACCCAGAACCAACCGAAGATCGTGGCCGCGGCCGCTGTGGGGGCGATCCATAGGGTTGCGCTGGCGCGGCCGCGGAGTCGCTCGATCAGCGCCCACACCGCAAGTCCGGTGGCGAGTGCGAGCAGGTATTGGCGGGTGGCGATGGCGAGCGCGAGGAACACGGCGGCGACGGCGAAGCGGCGATGCGAGTAGAAGGCCAACCCGGCAAGGCCCAGAAAGGCCGCGAGCACGTCGGTGTAGAGATGGATGCTCAGCGGCAGGAGGTAGGGGTAGAGCAGCAACCCGACGCCGCAGAGCAGTGCGGTGTCGTCCGGCCGGCGCCGTCCGGCGATGATGGCAAGGAGCCCCAGCGATAGGACGAATTCGAGGCCGCGACCCGCGCGGATACCGGCGTGGGTGACGTCCTCGATCCCGCTCCAGATGATGTACGAGAGGGGCGTGACGACTTCGGGGTAGGTGCGGAGTTCTTCGAGGGTTGGCGGCACCTGGTAATCGACGAAGCGAAGGGTGGTGCTCCAGTTGTGCTTCTCGTCTTTGTAGAGCGACTGCGAGAGACCGCCGGTGAAGACCAGCGCGGCGCCGTAGATCACGAGCACCGCGAGGGCGAAGAGCAGGGCGTTGCGAGGCCGACCGGACCCGGGAACGGTTGCGCTGGCGTCGCTCACCGGGCGCGTCTCCTCTTCGGGCAGGTCATTGCGGGCCTTCCGTGGGGGGGATCGACCGCGTCGCGTCGGAACGAGTGGGGAGACGCGAGCCGAGGGTACCCTTTGCCCTTGCCGGTGTCTCCCGCGGCTGCAGGCGGAGGTGCCAGGGAATCGGTCTGCGCTGGGGCCACACCTCCAGCCGACGACCCGGGTCCTGCCGCCAAGCGGCGACTTCCTCGCGCCAGTTGGCGCACGCTACCCAGCAGTCATGCGGGGGCCTGAGGCCATAACTCGCGGCACCGATCACGAGACTCATCACTAAAAGCCCACCGAGAACGAGCCTGCGTCCGCCCGAAAGCTGCGGGCGCGTGTGTTCGAGCAACAGCAGGCCGAGTGCAAAGCCCGACAGCACCGCGTAGCGCCCGCCCGCGGTCCCCGCCTGGGCAAAGATCAGGGTGCCGAGCCACAGGCTTCCGAGCGCGACCAACAGGGTGTGGGAAGGGGCGTCGCGCCGCCGCTCGAGAAGCACTCCCATGAGTCCGGCCCCGCCGAGCGCCGCGAGTGCGAAGGCGGCTCGGGGGAGTGCCTCGAGGAGCCGGGTCGCGATCGCGTGAGCGAAATCGGGACCGAGCAGCGGTACGAGTCCCTGGGCGTAGACGGTGTGCGCGATGGCGCGGCTCCAATCCAGCGGGAAGCCCTGCCAGCGGGCCCCGCGGATGCCGTCGACGTCGGCGAAGAGGACCGTCCCCAGCTGAATCGCGGTGCACGCGACCAGAACCTGGCACGCGACCATCAGCCGAGGCGTTCGCTCGCGGGCCGCGCGAAAGATGAACGCCGGAAGCAGCAGATTGGTGTAGGGCCCCGAGAGCCCGCCGAAGGCGAGCGCGGCCACCGCCCACGGCCAGACTCGCGGCGAGTGGGCTTCGAGGTCTTCGCAGAGCAGACACAGGCCGACGAAACCCCAGTAGACCTGCGAATTGATCGAGTTGAGCCAGACTTCGCCCGTCGCCGCGGGCGAAAGCAGCAGCACGGCGATCCCCGCGATCTGTCGCGCGGGCGTGTCGAAGACCTGCGATCGACCAAAGAGGATGATGACCATTGCCAGCACCAGCGGGATGGCCGCGGACAGCGTCGCTACGAGGGCTGCATTCTCGAGCGAGACCGCGTGTGCGCTGATGGCGCTGGGCAGCGTGGCCGCGAGGTTCCAGTAGCCCGCTGCGCCCGGTTCGACGTAGAAGACTCCCGACCAGAAGGAAACGTGAAAGGCGTGTTGCAGGAACGCCGATCCCTCTTCGGCCCACAGCCGGGGCTGCAGGAGGAGCTGCGGCGCTCGCAGAAACCCGAGGATCAACCCCGCGGCCAGCACGACCCAGCGTCCCGCCTTCATCGGAGCAGCCCCGAGCCGAGCAACTCGGCCGCGACGCGTTCGGCGGCGAGAGCCTGCCCGGCCGGGCTCCAGTGGTCGTCGCCGCCGCGATAATAAAGTTCGGCGCGGCCCTCGAAGTCGTCGAAGAGGTCGATGGTTGGAAGCTTTGCGTTGCGAGCGGCTGTGACGGCGGCTTCCGAGAGAGCGCGCGCGCGGTAGTCGGGATCGAGGCGCGCCTCGATGGCCAGCGCGTCGTACTCCGGCACGGCATCGACGGCCGCGGGGAGTACCACGACCTGGACCGGGACCTCGGCGCGCTCGGCGATTTCGCGAACCTCGACGAGCACAGCCTCGAGCAGCGCGCGCTTCTCGCGGGAGGAGCGGGCGCCGGGATCCAGGGCGATGTCGGCGTCCCAGGCGTCGGCGAAGAGGTTCTCGACGCGGTTGTTGCCTTCGTCGACGAAGCGGCGGTGGTCGCGGCGTGCGCGTGCGAGGAGGTGCTCGGCCGAGTGCGGGGTTTCCGGGTCCCCGACGCCCAGGAGGAGGAAGCGGAGCCGCCGCCAGGCGGCCCGGGCGGTCTGGGCCAGGCCGGAGTTCGCGGGAAATCGCTTCGCAAAATGGGCGTCGAGTCGCGGGTCGGGGTCGGGCTCGTTGCGCAGCGCGCGTCCGTCGTGCCCCAGTCGGTAGAGCTTGTTGCGCATCAGGTCGCCGGCATCGTTTCCCGAGGTGACGGCCAGCACGACGAGCGCCGGTTCGAGCACGGCGAGTTCGGTCTCCATCCGACGCGCAACCTGCCCCGGACCAAAACCGACCACGCCCGCGTTCACCACTTCGACCGGACGCGCGAGGCGGGCTTCGAGGATCGCCTCGAGCCGTTCGCCGAAGCTCTCCTCGATCGGCGCGAACTCGCTGGCGATGAACGAGTCGCCGTAGACCACGATGCGGAGGGCCGCTCCCGGGGGCTCGAGTGCGTCGCCGCGAAAACCGTCGCGGTTCACGTCCACGCGAACCCAATCGCCGCCGTTCTCGGCGCGGTGAACGAAGATCTTCGAGGCACCCGGGATGTAGGCCTGGTGAAATTCGGGGGTGAGTCGGTAGACCATGGCGCCGACCGGAAGCGCCGTCCGCAGCAGCCAGTCGGCGGCCACGAGACACGCGGCCAGGGTCGCTCCCGCCAGTGCAAAGCGTCGCGTCCGCTCACTCATCGGCGCCCTCGAAGGGAATCGGCGCGTCGCCGAAGAGCAGGGCGGGGGCGCTGGCATCGGTGCCCTCGGCGAGGGCGATGCGAGTGACCTCCGTGGTCCGTGCGTTTCCGGCATCCCAGCCGAGTGCCCCGGAATCGATGCCGAATCCGAAGTGCCGAAGCTGACCGGGAGCCGGTGCCGCCGCCCGGGGATCGTCGCGCCGCAAGCGGCGCAACCAGGCCAGCGCAGTCCAGCCGACACTGAAGCGTGCGTTCACCTCGACGAGGGGGCGCAGGACCTCCCGGGACGGTGAATCCGGTGAGCGGAAGCAGAAGGCGTCGATACACAGCGGGCCGCGGTGGCCCGCGCGGCTGGCGGCCTGGGTGACTTCGGCCGATACCTCGCGCAGCGGCTCGTCGAGCCGATGCCCGGAAGCCACCCGGCCGCGCGAATCGATCTGGCCGCGGTGCCCGAGGCAGAGACCGGCACCGTTGGTGATGGCTTCGAGGGTTCCGAGGAGGCGGCAGTCGCCGTCTTCGAAGATCCACCAATGCGCCGAGAGGTCGCCGCTTCGTTCGAGCCAGGGCTCGAGAATCGCCCCGCCGCGCCGGGCGAGACGCGCGAGCCCACCGCAGATCTTTTCTGGCTCAAGGCGCGAGCGCAGTCCGCCGAGGCGACCGCGTGCGTTGCAACCGAAGCGCGGCTTCAGGGTGAAGGCGTCGAAGCGGTCGGCGGGCCAGGCCGCCAGCCGATCCCGGATGGCAGCAAGGGCGTGTTCGGGGTCCTCGAGTTCGGCGGGTTCGAGCACCGAGACGCAGCCCCGGAGTGTTTCAGGCACCACCCCGAGGTCTTCGGCGAGGCGCACCGCGAAGGCCTTGTCGTGCACCCGCGCGACGACTTCCGGAGCAGCGCCGTGGAGGGGCACGCCGAGTTCGCGTGCGCGCTGGCGGGCCTCGTCGTCGGCGAGCCATGCCACCAACGCCTCTTTCGTGGGCAGGAAGTCGAAGGCCGGCTCTGGCGGCCCGGGTTGCGGCACGGCCAGGGTCCGCGCGTCCCCGAGAATGCGGGCGCCGGCACCAAAGCTCAGGCTCCAGAGCTGTGCCAGGGTGTCGCGTTTCGGGTGCGCGCCGCCCGGGAGCGTGACCGCCCCCTCTTCGGCGCCCAGGTTCGGCCACACGAAGAGGTCCGACGGCGTCGTGGTCGCGGCGGTACTCATTTTTTGGAAACCCCGCGTCCGAGACCCGTTTCCTGGGTGGATCGAGCGGTGCGCACGGCCTCGATGAAGGCCTCGCTGAGTCCCGCACGCTCGCGGGCCGTGCGATCGAAGCGCCGCGCCTTGGCGCGGGCCAGGGAAAGAGGGAAGGGGACCGCCATCTGGTAGGCGTCGAGATCGCTCTCGGCATCCGGCGAGAGACGCGTGATCCAGACGGCCGCCGAGCGAACGTGGCGCACCTCGTCGTCGTGTACCTGCTGACACACGACCGCGCTGGCCTCGTCGCCGCCCACCCGGAAGGCGTCACGGTAGACGAGCGTAAAGTCGAGGTTCGCCTGCTCGAAGGTGAGACCGATGGCCGCGAGAAAAGCACAGGGCCCGTTTTCGGATTTCCCAATGGCGGTCGTCTGCCGCCAGAAATAATCAGAGTGGGGGTGATCCGCAAGGCGCCCGTCGTGCGCCGCCAGGCGCTCCAGGTAGAGCGAACAGTGGCGCTGTTCGTCGCGGAGCGTCGCCGCCAGCACGCGCCGCAGCGCCCCGGGCAATTCCGGCCAGCGCAAAAGGGCGAAGGCGAAGAGTTCAACGGCCAGCAGTTCGTGGTGGGCAAAGCGCGCCAGGCAAGCCGCCCGCGCGGGGGCCGCTACGAGGGCGCCGGGGCGGGGCAGTGGCTCGCTCGAGGCGACCAGTTCGAGGCCCGGGTCGCGCGCTGGGCGCTCGGGTACGGCGACGGCGTTGGAATCGCGGCGGTCGGAGATTCCGGCCCGCGCAGGCGCGAGCTTCGCCGCGAGATCCCCCGACTGTAGGATCCGCAGGCAGAAGGCGGAGAGGGTGTCTGCGGGTGCGGAAGGCAGCATGGTTTCGGCTGGCTCGTTGCGCGAGAGGGTCCCCGGGCCCCCCAGTATAGGCCGCGGCGTCCGCCGTGCGTCCCAGGCGTCTCCGAGGCGCCCATGACGGATCGGGAGGTCTCTTTACCCGCGAAGTGAAACGTGTTTCAATACCGCCCCCGATGGAAGAGCGAGCACAGCGAATCGTCGACACGGCCGTGGAACTGGCCGAGCAGGGTGGTTTCGAGGCCGTCCGACTGCGCGACGTCGCGGCCGAGGCGGGCGTCGCCCTCGGCACCCTCTATCGGCGCTTTCGCAGCAAGGAAGACCTGCTCGTCGCTGCGCTCGAGATCGAGATGACGGCCCTCGAGGAGCGCCTTGTACAAACGCCGATCCGCGGCACTTCGGCCTTCGAGCGCGTGGTCAGGTTCTTCGATTTCGCGACGCGTGCGCTCTGCCGTCGTCCGAATCTTGCGCGCGCCTGCATCCGCGCTTCGTCTTGCGGCGACCCCGAGGTCGCCCAGCGCGTCGCGAATTTCCATAAGCGCGGCCGTCGGTTGATTCGCACGGCACTCGCGGGGGATGATCCCAAGACCCCTCGAATTGCGGCCGATTGCGCCACCACCCTTCAGCTCGTGTGGATGGGGTCGCTGGTGGGTTGGTCCGGGAATCTTCACAGCCAGGCCGATGTCATCCGCCACACGCGCGACGCCGCGGCACGAGTCCTCGCCTCCGGCGACGCGTGACATCAGCGGGGCCTCCGGTGGCTCCAGGAATCCGCCCTCTTCGAACCATGCACATCGCCTACACCCCCGACCAGCGCAAGCTTCGCCAGGAAATCCGCGACTACTACACGGACCTGTTTACGCCGGAGCTGCGCGCGGCCTTCGACGCTGAGCGCGAAGAGATGGGCGGGCCGGTCTTTCGCGAATTGGTGGGGCGCATGGGGCGCGACGGCTGGCTCGGGATCGGCTGGCCGAAAGAATACGGGGGCCAGGGGCGCAGTCCCCTCGACCAGTTCATCTTCTGGAACGAGACCTGGAAGGCCCGCGCGCCGCTGCCGATCATCATGGTCACCACCATCGGCCCGACGCTGATGCAGTACGGGACCGACGAGCAGAAGAAGGAGTTGCTGCCGCGAATCCAGCGCGGAGAGCTGATGTTTGCCGTGGGCTACAGCGAGCCCGAGGCCGGGACCGATCTCGCCTCGCTGCGGACGCGTGCCGTGCAAGACGGCGACGAGTACGTGATCAATGGCCAGAAGGTGTGGACCACCCACGGCCAGGACGCTGACTACATCTGGCTGGCGGCGCGCACCGACCCCGACGCCCCGAAGCACAAGGGGATTTCGATCCTGCTGGTCCCTACCAGCGATCCCGGCTTCTCGGTGACGCCGATCTACACGCTGGGCCGCGAGCGGACCAACGTCACCTACTACAAGGACGTGCGGGTTCCGGTGACGAACCGGGTCGGGCCGGAGAACGCGGGCTGGAGCCTGATCACCTCGCAGCTCAACCACGAGCGGATCGTATTGGCGATCCCCGGCGTCGCCGAGTCGGCCTTCCAGCACGTCTGGGATTGGTGCGGCAAGACGCCTGCCCGAGAAGGTGGAACGCTGCTCGATCAGCAATGGGTGCAGATCCTGCTGGCGAAGGTCCACGCGAAGTTGCAGGCGCTGATGGTGCTCAACTGGCGCTCGGCCTGGGCGCTCAGCGAGGGCATCCCCGACATGGCCGACGCCTCGGCGCTGAAGGTGATGGGCTCGGAGTTCTTCATCGAGTGCCAGGCCACGCTGCTCGAGATCGTCGGCAGCGCGGGGCTGGTGGTCGAGGGCGAGGCGGCGGCGCTCTTCGACGGAAAGCTCGAAGCCGCCTACCGCAGCGCGGTGACCTTCACCTTTGGCGGCGGCGTCAACGAGATCCAGCGCGACATCATCGCGATGGCCGGCCTGGGAATGCCCCGGAGCCGGCCGCGTAGCTGATTTCCGAAACGAACGATTCCCGGCGACGGGGAAGAACAGGAAGACGGCGTGTCGAAAGTCGAAGAACGGAAGAGCGAATTCGAAGCGAAGCTGAAGACCTACGTCGGCCTGCCCGATGGGCCGGTGACCGTGGGCCGCGATCCCGTGAACGAAACCATGATCCGCCACTGGTGCGAGGCGATGGGGGACACGAACCCCGTCTATGTCGACGCCGCCGCCGCTCTTGCTCATGGCTTCGAGGGCCTGGTGGCGCCGCCCACCATGCTGCAGGCGTGGATCCTCCCGGGCTACGAGATGCACGACCGCAGCACGATGCAGTCCGAGAACAAGCAACTCGAGCTGCACTCGCTGTTTGACGCCGAGGGCTACACCGGAGTGGTCGCGACGAACACCGAGCAGGAGTACACCCGCTATTTGCGGCCGGGCGAAGAAGTCCACGCCGAGACCCATATCGAGAGCATTTCCGAGCAGAAGACGACCGGTCTCGGGGTCGGTTACTTCATCGTCACGCGCACCCTCTTTACCAACCAGGAGGGCGACGACCTCGGCTGGATGACCTTCCGGGTGCTCAAGTTTCGACCCAGCCAGCCCGCGGCAGCGGCCGACGCCGAAGCCGCGCCGGCAAAGCCTTCGCGGATCAAGAGCCCGCGTGGCTTTGACAACGCCTGGTGGTGGGAGGGGATCGATGAGGGACGCCTCCTGATCCAGGCGTGCAACGATTGCGGCGCGCTGCGCCACCCGCCGCGGCCCGTCTGCGGCGCCTGTCACTCGAGCGAGTGGGGCTCGATCGAGGCCAGCGGGCGCGGCACCGTTCACTCCTACACCGTGCTGTACCACCCGCCGATCCCCGGCTACGACCTGCCGCTGCCGGTGGCCCTGGTGGACCTCGAAGAGGGCACGCGGGTGGTTGCCAATCTCAAGGGGGTCCCCCCGGACGAGATCGAGATCGGCATGCCGGTGCAGTGCCGCGTCGAGGACGCGGACGAGACGATGAAGCTCCCCTTCTTCCACCCTGCCGCGGACTGAATAAACCGGCGAAGGGTAGGAGGCTTCGAGTCGAGAAAATGGATTTCAGGTTCAGCGAAGAAGAAGAGGCCATCCGCGGCCTGGCGCGCGAGATCTTCGAAAAGGAGAACTCGCCCGAGCGGCGCAAGGCCGTCGAGAGCCAGGGCAGCGGTATCGACGCCGACCTGTGGAAGCAGCTGGCCGAGGCGAACCTTTTGGGGTTGGCGATTGCCGAGGGCAACGGCGGCATGGGGATGGGCTTCTTCGAAGTGTGCCTGTTGCTCTCCGAGATGGGACGCGTGGTGGCCCCGGTGCCGCTGCTGCCGGCGCTGGTCGGGGCGGCGCTGCCGATTGCCGAGTTTGGAAGCGACGCCGCCAAGGAGCGCTGGCTCGCTCCGCTGGCACGGGGCGAGGGGCTTCTCAGTGCAGCCCCAGGCGATGCTCCGGCGCTCGCAGCGAAGGCGAATGGCGCTGGCATCCTGCTCAGCGGCGCGGTCGCGAACCTGCCACTGGCGGCGGGAACCCGCGCGGTCGCAACGCTCGCGCGCGACGGCGAGCGCGAGTGGCTGGCGCTGGTGGACCCCGCGGCGCCCGGAGCCGTGGTGGTGTCGAGCAAGACCTCGCTGCAGCAGCCCGTGGCGGCGATCGCCTTCGACGCGGTCGAGGTCTCGGGCGATTCGCTGGTGGGACCAGGAAACGTGGGGGACTGGCTGGCGCCGCGGCTGCGCGTGGCCCTCGCGGCGGTCCAGCTCGGCGTCTCCGAGCGCGCTCTCGAAATCACCGTCGCCTACCTGAAGGAGCGCGAGCAGTTCGGAGCGCCGCTGGCGGTACTTCCGGCGGTACAGCACCGCTGCGCCGACGCCTACATCACCCTCGACGCGATGCGCTGGATGACCTGGATGGCGGCGTCGCGCATCGCCGCCGGGAAGGACGCCCGGCGCGAAGCCCTGGCGGCGAAATACTGGGCGGCAGAGGGCGGTCGTTCGATCGCCTCGGCCACGCAGCACCTGCACGCGGGAGCGGGAGTCGACATGGACTACCCGATCCACCGCTACTTCCTGTGGAGCAAGGCGCTGGAGCTCGAAGGCGGCTCCGGCACGCAGCAACTGATCGAATTGGGGCGCGATCTCGCGCGCACCGGAGCGGAGGAATTCGAATGAGTGAAAGCGCACTCGTGGACATTGCAGTCGGTACCGAGTTGCCCGAATTGCCGATCAAGATCACGACGAGTCTCGTGGTGGGGGGGGCGTTGGCGTCGCGCGATTTCACGCCGGTGCACCACGATCGCGACGCCGCGAAAGCCGCCGGGATGCCCGACGTCTTCATGAACATCTTGACAACGAACGCCCTGGTGAGTCGCTATGTCACGGACTGGGCGGGGCCCGGCGCGGTGATCCAGAACGTTTCGATCCGCCTGGGCACGCCCAACACGCCCGGCGACACCATGACCTTCCGCGGTTCGGTGGTCGAAGTCGGCGACGACAGCGCGACACTGGAAATCAAGGGATCGAACGCCTGGGGCGATCACGTGACGGGCCGGGTGCGCCTGGCGCTCCCCCTTTAGCGAGGACCGAAAGCATGGAACGCAGTCTCCACAACCAGGCCGTCATCGTCGGCATCGGCCAGACCGAATTCACCAAGAATTCGGGGCGGTCGGAGCTGGCCCTGGCGGCCGAGTGCGTGAAGAACGCCATCGACGACGCGGGACTCTCGCCCGCCGACATCGACGGCATGTCCGCCTTCACCCTCGACAACACCGACGAGATCGAACTGGCTCGCACCCTGGGGATCCCGCAGCTCACCTTCTGGGGACGCATCCCCTACGGAGGCGGCGCCGCGGTGGGCATCGTGCACCAGGCGGCGATGGCGGTGGCCACCGGCGCCGCGAAGTACGTCGTCGGTTACCGCGCGCTCAACGGCCGCTCGGGGCAGCGCTATTCGATGGGCGTCTCTGGCGACATCGTCACCTCGGACCTGGTCCACTGGGGCTACTACATGCCTTCGGGTCTGCTCACGCCGGCCAGCTGGGTGGCGATGTTCACCCAGCGCTACCTGTACGAGACCGGCTGCACTTCCGAGGATCTCGGGCGTGTCGCGGTGGCGACTCGGAAGCACGCCGTCAACAATCCGAACGCCTTCTACCATGGGCGCGAGCTGACGCTGGAAGACCACCAGTCGTCACGCATGATCGCTGACCCGCTGCGCCTCTACGATTGCTGCCAGGAAACCGATGGCGGCTGCGCCTTCGTGGTGACCACGCCCGAGCGGGCCCGGGACATGCAACAACCGGGGGCCGTGATCCGTGGCATCGCCCAGGGCTCGACCGATGACCAGGAGCAGATGACGAGCTTCTACCGCGATCGCATCGCCACGCTGCCGGAGATGGACCTCGTGGCGAAACAGGTCTACGCCATGTCGGGGCTCGGGCCCGAGGACGTCGAGGCCGCCGTGATTTACGATGCCTTCACCTCGATCGTGCTATTCCAACTCGAAGCCTTCGGCTTCTGCAAGCCCGGCGAAGCGAAGGATTTCATCAAGGACGGTGCCCTCGAGGTGGGGGGCCGCCTGCCCAGCAACACCCACGGTGGGCAACTTTCCGAGGCCTACATCCACGGGATCAATGGCGTCAACGAAGGCGTTCGGCTGGTCCGCGGAACCTCGGTGAACCAACCGGAAAAGAACGATTGCGTGCTCGTCACCGCCGGAGTCGGGGTGCCCACGAGCGCGATGATTCTCGGGAAGCTCGACTGAGCGAACCTCAAAGGAGAGAGACATGTCGGAAGCCGTCATCGTAGAAGCCCTGCGCAGTCCCATCGCCCGGGGCAAGGCGGGCAAGGGAAGCTTGTCGGGGATCCACCCCGCGCACCTTCTGGGAACGCTCCAGCAGGCTGTGGTGGAGCGCGCAGGGATCGAGGCCGTAGAAGTCGAGCAGGTGATCGGCGGCTGCGTCACCCAGGCCGGCGAACAGGCCGGGAACATCGCCCGCCACGCCTGGCTGTCGAAGTCCTCGGGCTGGCATACCGGCGGTACCACCGTCGATACCCAATGCGGTTCGGGGCAGCAGGCGAACCACCTGATCCAGGCGCTGGTCCAGTCGGGCAACATCGACTGCGGCATCGCCTGCGGCGTTGAAGTGATGAGCCACGTGGGCCTTGGCGCCAACGTGATCCACGGCCCGGGCTTCTTCCTGCCCGAGGGTTACCCCTGGGACCAGGGTCACAGCCAGTTCGAGGCCGCCGAGCGGATCGCCAAGAACCGCGGCATCACACGCGAGGACGTCGATCGTTTCGCCCTCGAGAGCCAGCAGAAGGCGGCGGCGGCGCGGAGCGAGGGACGCTTCAAGGCAGAGATCCTGCCGATCGAAGCGCCGATTCCCAGTGCCGAGGAGGCCGACAGTTCGAAAACCCGGTGGGTCGATGCGGACGAGGGCATCCGCGAGAGCACGCTCGAGGGGCTCGCCAACCTGCGGCCGGTGGACGAGGGTGGCATCCACACCGCGGGCAATTCGTCGCAGATCTCTGACGGTGCGGCGGCCGTCTTGTGGATGACCGAGGAGAAAGCGCGCGAACAGGGCCTAAAGCCCCGCGCGCGCATTCGGCATGGTGTCGTGGTGGGCACCGACCCTCACTACCTGCTCGACGGCCCGGTCGACGCCACCCGGGAAATCCTGAAGAAGACCGGGATGACGATCGACGACTTCGACCTCTTCGAGGTCAACGAGGCCTTCGCGGCCGTAGTGCTCTCCTGGGAGCGCGTCTGCAAGCCCGACATGTCGAAGGTCAACGTGAACGGTGGCGCCATCGCCCTCGGGCACCCGGTGGGCTGCACCGGCTCGCGCCTGATCGTGACGGCTCTCCACGAACTCGAGCGCCGCGACGCCAACACGGCGCTGATCACCATGTGCTGCGGGGCCGCGGTGGGCACGGCCACGGTGATCGAGCGCATCTAGCCTTCGCCCGCGTCCGATCCATCGGGCGCATTCAATCCCCTTCGCATTCTGGAGTGAAACGCATGTCCCTCGACGGAAAAGTGGCGGTCGTGACCGGCGCGGCCCACGGACTCGGGCGCATCCACGCCCTCGGGCTCGCGGCCCAGGGTGCCAAGGTCGTGGTGAACGATCTCGGTGTGGCGGTCGATGGCTCGGGGCGCGACGAAGCCCCGGCCCAGAACGTGGTCGACGAGATCAAGGCCGCCGGCGGCGAAGCCGTCGCGCACTTCGGCGACGTGGCCGACTGGGAGAGCGCCCGCGGCATGATCGGCGCCGCCGTAGAGACCTTTGGCGACTTTCACATCCTCGTGAACAACGCGGGCTTCACCCGCGACGCCACGCTCTTCAATATGACCGAAGAGCAGTTCGACTCGGTGGTGCGGGTGCACCTGAAGGGGCACTTCTGTCCGACGAAATTCGCCGCCAACTACTGGCGCCAGAAGTCCAAGAGCGAAGGCGGCGAAATTTACGGTCGCCTGCTCGCCACCGCCTCGGAGTCCTACTTTTTTACGCCCCCGGGCCAGCCCAACTACTCCGCGGCCAAGGCCGGCATCGTCTCGATGACCATCGGCGCCTCGCAGTTGCTGGCCAAATACGGGGTGACCGCCAACATCGTGCTGCCCCGGGCGCGCACGCGGATGACGCTTTCGGGGGCGACCGCCGCGATGTTCGAGAAGCCCGACGACGGCTTCGATCACTTTGCACCCGAGAACGCTTCGCCGCTCTTCGTCTACCTCGCCTCGCCCGAGGCAAAGGGCATCTCCGGCCACGTCTTCGTGGTGTGGGGGCGCGAGGTTTGCGTGGTGGGCCGTCCCGACCCGAAGAAGAAGGTCTTCCAGTCCGACGAGGCGTGGACCCTCGGCTCGCTGCACGACGCGCTCGGCCCCTTCTTCGCCGGCCTTGACCCGGTGAGCGATACCTACAGCGTCCCGCCGATGTAGCTCCCGGCCCGGGGCCGGGCGCACAGCGCGCTACTTCGCGGAATAACGCAACAACTCGAAGATGTTGGTGCCGACGACCTCTTCGCGCTGGTTGGTGTAGGTGTTGAGCTGGGTCTGGAAGTAACCGGGGCCGAGCCGCGTTTGTTTACGCGGGGAGCAGTTGACGATTTCGGTACTCGAGAAGACCCGGTCGCCCGGCCGCAGCGGAACCCCGTAGCGCTGGATCGAACGCGACGCGATGGTGTCGGTGGTGCCGGGCGGGGTAAAGCGCGTGCCCCGGGAGGCTTCGCCGCTCCGGGCGGGCCAGGGAGCGCGTTCGGGAACGTCGACGTCGGGCGCCTGAGGGTCGACTCCGCTGTGCCCGCCACGCCCGGACATCCAGGTGATCAGCGCCATCGGTGGTGCGATCACTCCGCCGTGGCGTGACTGCTGGGCGTAGTCGCCCATCGTGTAGAGCGGGTTGGCGTCCTCGACCATGTCGCACCAGTAGAGGATCTGCACCTCGCTGACGGGGTAACCGCCCTCGGTTCGCGGGGTCGCCTGGCCGAGCCATTCGCGGGCGAAGTCCGGCATCTCGGGGTGCTCTTCGAAGTGCGGCTTTTCGAGCCGTGCGAGGGGCCTTACCGGGCCGGTCTCGCGCGAGGGCATCGCCAGGGTCGCCGAGGCCCGGGCCGCCAGGCCGAGTGCGTTGGATGCCGAGAGCTCGACGGTGATGCGCGGCTCGCCGGCTTCGCGCCCACTTTTTGCAACGACACCTTCGAGGACCGCCGTGTCCCCCGGACAGATCGAGGCGACCATCTGCAGGGAGGTCTCGCGAAAATCACTCTCGGGGCCTAGCCAATCGGTGACGAAGCGGCCGAAGAGCGCCTGCTCGAACATCGTATTGACGAACATGTCGCGGTTGCCGAGAGACTTCGCGTACTCGGAGTGGTGGTGGTAGGGCATCAGATCCCGGGTGCCGCAGACCGCGAGTGCCATCGTCTTGATGCTGATCGGAAACGCCAGGCCGGGCAGGGTGTCGCCCTCCTTCACGTCCTCGAAATACAGGAAGGGGGTGTCCATCGGCTCCTCAGGGGCTTTTGCGATCGGCGATTTCGCGGCCGAGTGTGGCCAACTGGGCCGACGCCGACCCCAGGCTGTGTTCGTTCTGCATCGACCAGAGAAAATAGCGGTGCAGGGGGTAGTCGACGTCGATGCCGATGCCCCCGTGCAGATGCTGGCTGGCGAAGGCGATAAATTGCCCGCCCTCGGCGGCCCAGAATTTCGCCGCCCCGATCGCGCGGGTGGCTTCCATCCCCTGGGAGAGACGCCAGGCGGCCTGCATGAAGGTGAGCCGCATGGCCTCGAGCTGCGAGTAGGCGTCGGCGACGCGCTGATGCACCGCCTGGAAGCTGCCGATGGGGCGGCCGAATTGAACGCGCTCGCGGGTGTAAGCGGCGGTGCGTTCCAGGCTGCTTTCGGAGACTCCGAGTTGCACGGCGCAGTAGCTGACCGTGGCGTGGTCGACCATCCAGCCAAGGGTTGTGGCCCCGGCGCCTGGCGGGCCGAGGCGATCGGCTTCACCCACGAGAGCGCCATCGAGATCCAGCCAGGCGTGGGGTTGTCGGTCGCCGGTCTGCTGGGGGCGCTGGGAAAGCCCGTCGTTCGTGGTCTCGACCAGAAAGACGTGGACCCCGCCGCCGTCGTCGCGAGCGGGCACGAGCACGGCATCGAGGAGGGCGCCGCCAGCGACGTTCGTCTTCGTCCCCTCGAGTCGAAAGCCGGTGCCATCGGCTCGGCAAAGGGTGCTGGGTGAGCGGGGGTCGTCCGAGTCGGGTTCGGCGAGCGCCGCCCCGATGCGGGCCTCGCCCTTTGCGATGCGCGGCAGCCAGGCCGCCTTCTGGGCATCGCTGCCAAAGTGCGCCAGCGGGGCTGCGCCCTCGGCCAGACAGGCGCGCAGCGGGACCGGCGCCACGGCGCGTCCGGCTTCGATCAGCAGCAGGCAGAGTTCGTAGAAGCCAAAGCCACTGCCGCCGTAGGCCTCGGGGAGCGCGAGCCCGAGGAGGTGGGACTTTGCGAGTTCGCGCCAGAGTGTTTCGTCGAAGACCGGGTCGAGGGCCTCGACTTCCCTAAGGCGTTCGTTGGAGGCCAGATCGCCGAAGATCTTCCGCGCGAGATCGCGCAGGGCTTCCTGTTCTTCGTTCAGGGCGAAATCCATCTGCGGTGTGCTCCGGGCTCGCTTCGCCTTCCGGTCAGCCGAGGGCGAGCGCTTCAGTTCTTGTAGTGGGGCAGGCCGAGGCCCGCCATCGCGACGATGTCGCGCTGGATCTCGTTGGTGCCGCCCCCAAAGGTCAGTATCAGCGAATTGCGGTAGCTGGCGTGGATGCGGCCGCGCAGCACGGCGCCGGGCGAATCGTCCATCAGCACCGCCCGGTGTCCGAGGACCTCGAGCAGCAGCCGGTAGGTCTCGACGAAGAGTTCGCTGCCGTAGACCTTCACCGAGGACGAGTCGGCGGGACCGAGATCCTCGAAGGTGGCCGACCAGGCATGGCGCCAGTTCATCAGCCGCAGCGCTTCGAGTTTGACTTCCACGCGGGCGAGGTTTGCCTGCACGTAGGCTTCGTCGATCACGCGCTGGCCCGTGGCAGTTAGGGTGTTGCGTGCCCACTCGGCGACCTGATCAAGAAGGTGCAGGACGGGTCCGCTGTTCATCAGCGAAACCCGCTCGTGGTTGAGTTGGCCGGTGACGAGCGACCAGCCGTTGTTTTCGCCCCCGACGAGGTAGCGGTCGGGAACCCGCACGTCCTCGTAGAAGGTGGCGTTGGTGCGCGCCATGCCCATCGTGGTGATCGGCGAAATCGAGAAGCCGGGAGCATCCGTCGGTACCAGAAAGATCGAGATGCCGCGGTGCTTCGGTGCGTCCGGGTCGGTGCGCGCCGCCAACCAGATGTAGTCGGCGTAGTCGGCAAGGCTGGTCCACATCTTCGAGCCGTTGATCACCCACTCGTCGCCGTCGCGAACCGCCCGGGTCTTGAGCGAAGCCAGGTCGGTCCCGGCTTCGGCTTCGGAATAGCCAATCGCGAAGTGGACCTCGCCCTTCAAGACCTTCGGCAGGAACTCCGCCTTCAGCGCATCGCTGCCATAGCGCCGGATCGTTGGCCCGACGGTGTTGAGTGTGAGGAAGGGCAGCGGGAAGCCGACGCGCTGGATCTCGTCGGCGAAGATCCACTGCTCGATGGGCGAACGCCCCTGTCCGCCGTATTCGACCGGCCAGCCCACCCCCAGGTAGCCGTCGCGTCCCATGCGCTGCAGAGTCTCCCGATAGAGCGGGCCGCCGCCCTCGCTGTCCTTGCGGATCTCCTCGACGACTTCTTCGCTGACGACGTGAGCGAAATAGGCGCGGAGTTCGGCCTGGAACGCCTTCTGCTCGGGGGAGAAGTCGATGTGCACGAAAACCTCGGAAGGGCGCGACGTAAGGGCGTTGGGGGCCGGGAGCACGCATTCGGACGTGTTCCACGCGCAGGGTGACGCGAAATCCGCTCGCTGTAAAGACGTGGGCGGCCGGCCCGCGCCCGGTTTTCTGGTAGTCTTCGCGGCGGCCGCGCAGCGGTCCCCTGGCCACCGTTACCCGGATGCAAAGAGGAGAGAGCGATGAAGGTCGTCGTCGATTACGACTTGTGTGAATCGAATGCGCTGTGCATGGACTGTGCGCCTGAAGTCTTTCGAGTCGAAGACGACGACACGCTCACGGTGTTGATCGAAGAAATTCCCGACGACCTGCGCACCAAGGTCGAAGAAGCCGTGCGTCTCTGCCCGCGGCAGGCCATCGCCCTCGAAACCTGAGCGTAGCCCCGGGCGTGCTCTGCCTGGAGTGGCCGGCTCATTCCGATTCTTGCAGGACCCGCTGGTCGCGGAAGCGCTGGGCCACCGGAATGAAGAGCGCTGCGGCGGCGGCCATCAGCCCCGCGAAAAAGAGGAAGTAGGCCGCACCCTCGAGGAGCGGCGGCTCGCCCGGGCGCTGGATGACTGCGTTGACCATCGACGTGAAGAGATTGCCGATCGACGCCGACATCAAGAAGAGCGCCATTACGAACGATTTGAGGCTGCGCGGCGCCTGGGTGTACGAGAACTCGAGGCAGGTGATCGAGACCATCACCTCGGCGGCGGTGAGCAGGACGTAGGCGAGCAGTTGCCAGCCGATGCTCGGCTGCTGCCCCGCGTCGAGGGCGACCTCGAGGCCCGCGAGGATCAAGAAGGGCAGGGTGGTCCCGAAGAGCCCGATGCCGATCTTCCGCAATGGCGTGAGCGAAAAGATCCGATCGATCGCCGGGTAGACGACGAAGGTGAAGAGCGGGATGAAGAGCATGATCAGCAGCGGGTTCATCGCCTGGATCTGCGAGGGCAGCCATTCGATGCCGAGAAAATGGCGGTCGAGGTCGCGGGCCTGCAAAACCCACGACGAACCGGTCTGATCAAAGAGCGCCCAGAAGACCGCGACGAAGACGTAGAGCAGGGCCAGGCGCCCCAGCGAGCGGAGCCCTTCGCGGCCCCTGAGTTCGCGCAGGAAGAGGCGGCCTCTGGCGGGGATGTGGACGAAGCGGTGGCGCCCCATCCAGAAGATCCCCGTCGCGGCGAACATCAGGACGCCCGGGACCCCGAAGGCCACGTGCGGGCCGACATTCGCCAGCAGCCAGGGCGTGAGCAGCATCGAGACGAAGGCGCCGGCGTTGATCGCGAAGTAGAACCAGCCGTAGGCCCGGGCCAGCAGGCCGGCATTCGTCTCCGCGAACTGGTCGCCGAGGTGGGCCGAGACGCAGGGCTTGATGCCGCCGGCGCCGAGCGCGATCAGCCCCAGGCCCAGCAGGAGCCCGGTGTTGCTGCTGTCGAGGGCAAGGGCCGCGTGCCCCGCGCAGTAGACGAGCGAGAGCACGATGATCGTCGGGAATTTCCCGAAGACGACATCGGCGAGCAGCGCGCCAAGGATCGGTGTCAAGTAGACCGCGGAGGTGAAGAGGTGGTAGAGGGCGGTGGCCTCGGTTTCGTCCAGGGTGGCCTTCGCCCCGGAAGCATCGAGCATGTGCTGGGTCATGAAGACGATCAGGATCGCCTTCATGCCGTAGAAGCTGAAGCGCTCGGCGGCTTCGTTGCCGACGATGTAGGGGATGCCCGCGGGCATTCCCGCGCGCGCTTCCGGGTGGCTGCGGTAGCGACGACGTTGCGGTGCTTCGGCGGCCATCCTGGCGCGATCCTCGTCAGCTGCGGGGGGCGGGTTTGGCGGGCTTGGCGGCGACAAGCGTGCGCGCGCGCCCGGGACTTAGAATATCCCGAAACCCGCTTTTCGCCCTGATCCGTGTGCGGGGGGGGCTTGCTGCCGAACCCGGCAGCCCCCATCCTTGCGCCCCGCCTGGCAAAGGTGCCGAAGGAGGAAGAGATGCCCCGAGCGTATTCGATCCGAGCCGAAGACATTGCCGCCGAGCGCGAGCGGGTGGGGGGAGACTTCGAGCAAGTCGACGTCTCGAAGGTGATCAAGCTCGACGACCTCGAGTTGGCGCCGGTGGGCGCTTCCGATGTGCGCATCCGGGTGCTGGCGGTCTCGGCCGAGCACAACATCGCCCACGCGGCGCTCGCCGATACCGTGAACATCACCGAGATGCGCGGCGGAAAGATCTATCCGGGGAACTCGGCGGTGGGCGAGGTGATCGAGATCGGCGCTGCGGTCACGAAGTTTTCGGTGGGGGACATCGTCGCCACCCACTGCAACGGGGGCCCCGATGCCTATGGCTACCCGATGCGCATCTGGGCCTACGACCAGCCCGATTCGGTGGGCTGGTACGGCGAGGAGGCGGTTGTCGGCGATTGGCAGCTGATCCCACTGCCCCTCGATTGCGGTCTCAACCTGTGGGAGATGGCCGCGCTGCCGCTGCGCGCTCCCACCGCCTATCACTTGTGGCGCCGGGCCATTGGCATCTACCGCTTGAAGGTGAGCCGCGAACAGCGGGCCAGCGTGAACGTGCTGGCCTTCGGCGGTGGCGTCTCGGAACTCTTCCTGATGCTCGCGCGTCACGAAGGGCATCGTGCGTTCTTCTGCTCGGGCAGCGCCGAGCGGCGCAAGGCGCTCGAGGCATTCGGCATCGAGGGGTTCGACCAGCGCGCCTACAACCGCTTTGCCGATCGAGATGGCGTCAAGTCGTTCATCAAGGACGCGAAGGCGGCGACCGGCGGCGAGGGCATGCACATCGTCTGCGACATGCTGCGCGGTCCGGTCTTTGCGGCGGGGATCGCCGTCGCGGCTCGCGCGGGAGTGAACGTGAGTGCGGGTTGGCAACTCGACACCGGCGTCTCTTACAACAGCGCGGGGGCCTCGACGAAGCAGCTCACCCTCGATCACGTCCACTACGAGACGCTGGCCGGTTGTGCGGCGGCCACCGAGCTCTACGGCAGCGTTTTTCGGCCGACGATCCACAGCGAGATCTACGCCTTCGAGGATCTCCCCCGGGCCATGGCCGAGATGCACGAGAACGTGCAGACCGGCATCCCGATCATCCGCGTCGCCAGTGAGATGCCAGCGGCCGTGGCGGAGCTGATCCCGTAGCGGGAACCCCGGGAGCGGGAGGGCAAAAACGGGGACGTTGTTTACTTTTGAGCATTCGGCAGTCGAATCTGCCGAATGCTCAAAAGTAAACAAGTAAACAACGTCCCCGTTTTCGTTGTAAACAACGTCCCCGCTCTGGGAGGGCGGGTGGTGGAGCTGAGGGGAATCGAACCCCTGACCTCGTGAATGCCATTCACGCGCTCTCCCAACTGAGCTACAGCCCCAACGGGAGGCGAACCTACCGCCGGGGGCCCTGGCTGTCAAAGGGGGCGGGGTGGGTTTCAATCCGCCCCAGGGCCGCCGGGCAGGGGGGAAATCGACACCTTGAGACGCGCTGCCGGAGTCCCCATACTCTGCTCTCTATCGAGTCGGTCCGCTCTGGAAGCGAAGAAGGAGTCTTGAATGATGCGTTCCCTTTTGCTGTGCGCGGCTGCGCTGGTCCTCTGCTTGACCCTTGCCTGCGCCGGCACGCCCCAGCGCACCGCTAGCGGCGAAACCACCAACAAGCCCCGCGAACACATGGTCGTCCAGATCAACAACATGGGTGTCCAGCCGCGCGTGGTCCGCGTGCAGGGGGCGAAGAATTCGATCGTCTGGACGAACTATTCGCACTTCTACGCGACAGTGCACTTCCCGCTCTCGGCGAAGTCCGGCTTCACCTGCGACGAGTTGCGCCCCAATTTCGTGGTCGACAGCGCGGGCATCGAGTCGGTGATCGCCGTGGGGGACAACGAGGATCTCGTGACCCCGTGTCCGATGAAGCCGGGGAGCTACGACTACACGGTCTATCTCTTCAACTCGCGTGCGGATCGCGAGAACCCGCAGCTCACGGTGCCGGGCACGATCGAAGTTCTCGAATAGCATTGGGTTCGCGGCGTGTCCGCGAGCCCGCGCAGCCGTGCAAGTTGCAGGGCCCTGCAGCCGGAGTGGCGGAACTGGCAGACGCAGGGGACTCAAAATCCCCCGGGCCGAAAGGCCCGTGAGGGTTCGAATCCCTCCTCCGGCACCATTTCTTGCGTCCCGAGGACGCTCCCTTAAAATCGTGCCCGAACTTTCGTATTCTGTAGGGCCGCCGTTCTGGACGACAATCTAAATGCGGAACCCCGGGGGGCGCCGCGGTGTTACACCCGGGGGCCCTTGGGGTCGTCGCGCCTTTACAACCAGGAGTGGAGAGTCCGTCATGAAGAAGCTCAATCGAATCCTCGTTCTGCTTGCCTTGATCGGCTTCGTGGGGGGCGGCCTGGCCCTGGCCCCGGAGCCCGCGGATGCCCAGATGCGCGAGTTCACCGGCCGCATCGACAAGCTCAAGAAAAAGAAGTTCATCGTCGACAACCGCATGGGCGACAAGGTTTCGTTCAACAAGATCGACGACACCGAGGTGACCGGCGAGAAGGATTCCTGGAAGAAGCTCAAGAAGGGCGATTGGGTGACCGTCTCGTGGAAGTTCATCGACAAGCCGCGCAAGGCCTACAAGATCGTGGTCCTTCCCGACAAGGAAGAGGCGGGCGCCGAGCTGTAGCCCGCCGCGCTTCGGCCCGCGGCGCCCCGAACCCGGGTCCGGCAAGCGGCTGCTTGTCAGCGCAACCCGGTCCGATAGCCTTCGCGAATGGCTGAGCAGAACCCGCCTCTCTCCGCGGCGCAATTCGAGCGCTACCGCCGCCATCTATCGCTGCCTTCGTTCGGGCTCGAGGGGCAACTGCGGCTGCGCGACGCGCGCGTGCTGCTGGTGGGGGCCGGGGGACTCGGCTGCCCGGCTGCGCAGTACCTCGTCGCTGCGGGTGTGGGGACCCTCGAGATCATCGATCCCGACGTCGTCGATCTTTCGAACCTGCAACGCCAGGTGCTCTACGCCACCGCGGACATTGGGCGGCCCAAGGCGGAGGTCGCGGCCGAGAGGCTGCGGGCGCTGAACCCCGAGGTACAGATTTTGCCGTGCGTCGAGCGCTTCGAAGCGACGAATGCCCTGGCAAAGGTGAGCGCGGCCGATCTCGTGATCGACGGCACCGACAACTTCCCGGCGCGTTATCTCAGCAACGACGCCTGCGTCCTCGCCGGACGCCCCAACGTCTACGGTTCGATCTCCCGCTTCGAAGGCCAGGCGAGTGTCTTCGATGCCGCGCGCGGCCCCTGCTACCGCTGCCTCTTCCCCGAGCCGCCGCCGCCCGGGTCCGTGCCCTCGTGTGCCGAAGGCGGCGTGCTCGGCGTGCTGCCGGGGATCATCGCGACCATCCAGGCCACCGAGGCCGTGAAGTGGTTGGCGGGTATCGGCGAGCCGCTGGTCGGTCGGCTGCTGCTCTACGACGCCCTCGACCTCTCGTTTCGCGAATTTCGGATCCAGAAGGACCCGGAGTGCCCGGTCTGCGGGGTGGCGCCAAGCATCACCGAATTGATCGATTACGAGGTTTTCTGCGGGGTCGAGGTGAGCGACGTCGTGCGGCGGGTGTCCCCCGTAGAACTGGCGGCGCGGCGTTCGGGCGGCGAAGCGGGCCTGCTGCTCGACGTGCGTGAGCCCGAGGAGATCGCCAAAGCCTCGATCGAGGGCGCCGTCGCGATCCCCCTCGGCGAACTCGCAGCACGCCTCGCCGAGCTTGCCGGTTACCGCGAGCAATCCGTGGTGGTGCACTGTCACCGTGGGGGCCGCAGCGAGACCGCGGTGCGTCTGCTTGAAAATGCGGGATTCTCCCGGGTGGAGAGTCTCGACGGCGGCATCGAGGCGTGGTCGCTGACCCTGGACCCCGCGGTTCCACGCTATTAGGAGACTTTGATGGCCAAGAGCAAGATCCCCGACGCCCTCGAGCGGCGACACCTGATGGAACGCCAACTGGGAAGCACCCAGGCGCTCGCGATTGGCGAAGCCTATCTCGCCGAAGGCCGCTCCCTCGACGCCGTGGCATTCCTGGTGAAGGCCGAAGCGGTCTCGGCGCTCGACGCGCTGACCGAAGAAGCCGTGCAGAACGGCGACGCCTTCCTGCTGCGCAACATCGCCGAAACCCGCGGCATCGAATTCGATGGCGCGACCTGGGAGCGGGTGGCGGATGCGGCTTCGGACGCGGGAAAGGACCTGTACGCCGAACTCGCGCGGACCCAGGCCCAGCGCTGCCACGATTGAGGTCTCGGGCGATGCCGCTGCGCCCGCTGCCCCGGATCGAGATTCGCAACGCGCGCTGTCACAACCTCCGGGGCTTCGACTGCGAGTTTCCGCTGGGCGCGATGACGGTGGTGACCGGCGTTTCGGGCTCGGGAAAGTCGAGCCTCGCCTTCGACACGCTCTACGCCGAAGGGCAGCGGCGATTCGTGACGTCGCTCTCGACCTATGCCCGCCAGTTCCTCGAGCGGCTGCCGCGACCGGCGGTGGATTCGATCTCGCATCTGCCGCCGGCCATCGCCATCGAAAGACGCAATCGCGCGGCGAGTGATCGCGCCACCGTCGGCACCGCCAGCGAGGTGATCGACTCGCTTCGCGTGCTTTTTGCCCGGTGCGGGCAGATGCGCTGCCCCGAATGCGAAACCCGGGTCGTGACCGGGGGGGCCGTCTCGGTGGCCGAACGCCTGGAGGCGCGTTTCGATTCCCAGCGCATCCAGTTGGCGGCTCCCTTTGGTCGCCACGGGGTCGCCGGGGACGCCGTCGCCTACCGCGATCGCATGGCGGCCGCGGGGCATACCCGGGTGCTCGACCTCGAGAACCGGGTCGTCGATTGGAGCGCGGCGTCGCCGTCCGAGGTCGAGAGCCTGCTCGCCGGCGGGCTGCTGCTGGTGGACCGGCTCGTGCCCGATCGGGGAGCCGGGCGACGACGCCTGCTGGAGGCCGTCGAAGTCGCCTTCGATCTCGGCGCGGGCGAGGTCGTGGTGGTCGACGCCGCCGGGCACCGCGAGAGCCTGCGCGATGCCTTTGGCTGTCCCGGTTGCGGGACGTCCTATCCCGAGATCTCGGTCGAGCTGCTGTCCTTCGATCGTCCAGCGGGCGCCTGTGGCACCTGCCATGGTCTGGGCCGCGTTCCGGTCCTCGACCTCGAACGCGTCGTTCCCGACCCAGGCCGCAGCCTCGAAGGCGGAGCGGTGGCACCTTTTGAGAGCGCGACGGGCCGCGAGCCCCGCTACGAGATGCTGCGCCACGCCAGCGCGCGCGGCATCTCCGGGGACCGGGCGTTCTCCGAACTGTCGGACTCGCAGCGCGAGTGGGTCGTCGAGGGCGATGGCGTCGATTGGAAAGGGGTGCGCGGGTTCTTCGCCGACCTTGCGAAGACGCCCCAGCGTCGCGCGGCACGCACGCTGATTGCGCGCTACCGGCGCTTTGCGGTGTGCCCGGAATGCCAGGGGACCCGGCTTTCGCGGGAGGCCCGCAGCGTCGAAGTCGAGGGCCAGTCGCTGGCGGCCATCGCACAGCGATGCCTTGCGGAAGTGGCGCAGTGGGTTTCGAAGATCGAGCCGCCGACCGACGACGCTCCGGTGCGCCAGACCCTCCTGCGTCTGCGCGCTCGCCTCGCCGACATGCAGGCGGTGGGACTCGGTTACCTCGGACTCGATCGCTCGCTGCAGACGCTCTCCGGCGGCGAGGCCCAGCGCCTGCAACTCGCGACGGCGCTGGGCGGCGGCCTGCGAGGAGTGCTCTACGTGCTCGACGAGCCCTCTGTGGGGCTGCACCCGCGCGATCGCGGCCAATTGCTCGCGGTGCTGGCGTCGATTCGCGCGCGCGGAAATACCGTGGTCATCGTCGAACATTCGCCCGAGGTGCTGGCGGCGGCGGACCACGTGATCGAATTGGGACCGGCCGCTGGGCGACACGGGGGCCTCCTCGTTGCCGAGGGCACGCTCGACGCGGTGCGCAAGCAGGCCGGGTCGTTGGCGGGCCGCCTGCTAGGCGGCGAGTTCGCGGTCCGCGCTGCGGGCGGCAAGCGCGAGCCACGCCGCGCGGTGGGAGAAATTCGCGTGGTGGGCGCGCGCGAGAACAACCTCGCGAACCTCGATGTCGGCTTTCCGCTGGGGGCCCTGACCGTCGTGACCGGGGTCTCCGGTGCGGGAAAATCCTCGCTGGTCCACTCGGTGCTCGTCGGCAACCTGCTCGGCAGGCCCGAGCGCGGGGCCTGCGACGCGGTCGAAGGCGCCCGCGTGATCCGCGGTGTCGAAGTCGTGGATACCACCCCCATCGTGAAAAGCGCGCGCTCAAATCCCGCCACCTACTCGAAGGCCTTTGACGCGATCCGCCGGCGCTTCGCGGCCACGCGCGAGGCCCGCGCCCTCGGCGCATCGGCGGGCTGGTTCTCCTTCAACGTCGCCGGCGGTCGCTGCGACGTCTGCGAGGGCGCCGGCGAGGTGGTGATCGACATGCAGTTCCTCGAGGACCTGCGCGTGCCCTGCGACGCCTGCAACGGGCTTCGCTATCGCCGCGAAGCGCTGGGCGTGAGGGTCGAGGGCCGGAGTATCGTCGAGGTGTTGGCGCTCGAGGTGGACGAGGCCCGGGAAGTCTTCGCCGACGATGCGGCGATTGCCACGAAACTCGAGCCCCTCTCGCGCCTTGGCCTGGGATACCTGCGCCTGGGCCAACCCCTCTCGACACTCTCGAGCGGCGAGCAGCAGCGGCTGCGGCTGGCCCTCGGGCTCGCCGCCGACCCGCGCGATCGCCTCTTCGTGCTCGACGAGCCGACCACGGGGCTCCACGCGGCCGACGTTGCCGTCCTACTCGAAGCCTTCGACGCTTTGATCGCCAGCGGGGGGCACGTCGTCGTCGTCGAGCACAACCTCGACGTGGTTCGACACGCCGACTTCGTGATCGACCTGGGGCCCGAGGGCGGGCCCGGGGGAGGGCGCATCGTGGCCCAGGGCACGCCCCTCGAGGTCGCCCGGGTGGAGGCCTCGCACACCGG
>Ga0066376_10000837_pt1 | contig 29400 bp, 30 predicted proteins | sample Knorr_S15_td_Bot_FD_77009 | JGI IMG/M metagenome (GOLD analysis project Ga0066376, IMG submission 77009) | Marine microbial communities from Southern Atlantic Ocean transect - Knorr_S15_td_Bottom_ad_5009_LV_A | ecosystem: Environmental > Aquatic > Marine > Oceanic | place: Southern Atlantic... | reverse complement strand
TTTCAGAGAAGGCGTCGGCCATCTTGCTGCTGACGGCGAGCGTGCCATGCGAGAACGGCACATCTACGACAGCGTTGACGCGGCCCTGGAAGTGCTGGAATTCGTCGTAGGGATCATCTTTGGAGACATCGGGGCGATAGACGATGTTTTGTCCCTCCCAGAACATCAACACATTGCTGGCGACGGCGCCTTCGGTGCGGCGCCACTCCCCCGACGGCGCCATGCTGTGCGTGATGACCGTTGCCGGCGACGTTCCGGTATATCGATGACGTTGACGCCGAGATGCATCAGCGGGATCTCGAGCGCCTGCAGGCTGAGGTAAATGGCCTGGAGCAGACGCTCAGTGTCCTCGCTGGTCTCCATGCGCCAGATCGCCTGACGGACGCGCTCGCCGGCCAACTGACGCTCGACGCCGGATAGATCGACGCCTGCCGTTTTTTTGCGCTCGGCCTCCAGCTCTTCGATGAGCTGTTTCCTGGTCTTGCTCTCATCCTTCATTAGCATCACCGGCGTCGGATTCCGACGGATATCTTGACCCGATCACCTTTTGGATTTCCTGGCTGATGCGATCCAGGGAAAACGGCTTGATCACCATGGCCTGTACTCCGTGCTGAACCAGCTGGTCGCCAACTGTTGCGGTGACCGAGCCTGAAATCACGATGGAGGGTATGTCAAAGCCGCGTTTCTTCATGGCTTTGAGAACATCGAGACCGCTCCCACCCGGCATGTCGATATCCAGCAGGACCAGCTGGATCGATTCTCTCCCAAGAAGTCGCAAAGCTTCATGTTCTCACGTGTTCTTCATCATCCACGACCAGAATACTCAGCGAATCGTCGGTACTGCTCTCATCCCGGTCGACAAGAGGTCATCCCTGCTGCCGGCTGTCAACTCCTCTATCATTACTTTGAGTTCACTGAGAATGGTCTCTATATCTGAAACCCTCTCCTTCACCTCTCGCAGTTCGGTGAGTATCTCTTGCTGAACTTGATTGGAATCGCTCATGCGTGCGCCTCCATCCGTTCGCCTCTAACCGTTCACCTCTAACCGTTCACCTCATCTGGGTGGTCGCGGTGTCGCAAGGCCCCAGATTGGGGCACCGGCACACCGAGGTTATCCGCCAGATCGGTCAGTGCTTTCCAGTTGCCTGCATCGAGGGGAACGCCATCCCGTCGGCGGGTCTCCAGCATTTTCCGCTCCGGGTCTCCGGGCAAAGTGACCCCGGAAACACCGTCGATGAGGGGGACGCCGCGCACGTATTGTTCTACTTGGGCCACTTCATCGGACAGATGCGAGAGCCCGGCGAAGAGGGCGGGATCAGTGACGATGAAGACGACGGCGTTGCCCAGCGGTGGGGGTGGGTCCGGATAGGCGCAACGGCCGCCGGACAGGCCGCCGCACAGGAGTTCGATGGCGAAGGAGAGGCCGAAGCCTTTGTAGGCCTGGTCTCCGCCCATCGGCAGGATCGTTCCTGGAGGATCCCCGTATAGCTGATTGGGGTCGGTCGTGGGATTGCCCTCGGGGTCGAGGATCCACCCAGGAGGGACTTCTTCGCCGGCGATCCGCTTGACGCGGACTTTGCCCTCGGCGGTGGCACTGGTGCCGAAATCGAGGATAAACGGTCCGTCTTTGCCACCGGGGACACCGATACACAGCGGGTTGGTCCCGAGACGAGGTCGCTTGCCGCCCACCGGAGCCACACGTTGGGCGGCGCCGTTGGTGTTGGCGAAGATCAGGGATCCCATCCCCGCAGCGGCGGCCATTTCGGCATATTCGCCCAATCGACCGATGTGCGCCGTGCGGCGAAGGGTACCGGAGACGATGCCCGACGTCCGAGCCTTCTCAATCAATCGGACCATCAGATCGCGCGAGAGCACCTGACCGAAGCCCCAACCACCGTCGCAGACGAGCACACCGGGTAAATCCTTTTCTACCTGCAACTCCGATTCCGGCTTGAGCGCTCCGGCCTCGAGGCGATCCAGGTAGAAGGGGATGCGCATTACCCCGTGGGAATCATGACCGCGCAGATTCGCCTGCACGAGGCTGTCGGCGACGATCTCCGCCTGTCGCTGGCCGGATCCCCCGGCGGCCAGCAGCGCTTTGGCAAATTGGTAGAGCTCTTCTTCGGAGAGGACGGTCATTTTTTGTTGCTGGCCCAGTAATCGGCCATCACCTGCTCGGTGCGTCGCAACAGCAGCTCGTCCTTTTCGCTGCGCACCGCGGTGGGGTCCTGCCCGGTCCAGTCGTAGTAGCCCTTTCCCGATTCCAGGCCGGTTTCGCCGCGCGCCACCATCGCTTGCAGATAGGCCAGCGGCTCTTCCCATCCCCCCAGGTTTTTCCACAGGTGCTCGGCGACCGAGACGTGCATCTTGAGGCCGTGGATGTCGCGCTGTTTGAGCGGGCCCGCTGTCGTGAAACGGGGGGCCAGACCCAGCTCCACGGCCTTGTCGATGGACTCGGCGTCGGCCACGCCGGTAACCAGCAGGTGGACGGCCTCTCGAATGATGGCGTGCTGCAGGCGGTTGACCAGGAAGCCGGGGCCATCCTTGTTGACGCGCAGGGTAACCCGGTCCAGCCGTTCCCAGATTTCACAGGCTCGGTCCATGGTTGCGTCCGAGGTCTTGTCCCCTCTGATGACCTCCAGTACCGGGACGATGTGGGCAGGCTGGAAAAAGTGAGAGCCGGCGATGCGATCCTGGTGCACCATGCGCTCACCCAGAACGGTAATCGGCAGACCGGACGTATTGCTGGCCAGAACGGTATCGCGCGGCGCGGCGGCATCCATGCGCCGAAAGACTTCCTGCTTGCCCTCGAGGTTTTCCGAGATGGACTCGACGACGAACTCGGCGGAACTGACCGCATCCTCCAGGTCGGTCGTCGGGCGGATGCGCGCCAACACCGCCTCGGGGGTCTCGCCGCGCAATTGCTGGTGGCGATGCAGATCGCCGACGTATCGTCGGATGTTCTCCATGGCGCGGTCCAGGGTCTCCTGCGTACGGCTCACCAACAGGGTTTCTCTACTGCCCTGGGCAAGGACCAGGGTGATCTGACTACCCATCAGGCCGCCGCCGATGACGACGGTGCGGTCGAGGAAGAGGTCGGGTTGCATCTGGTGGATATGTCCTTTCTACGCGTGGGTCAGGTGTTGACGATCTCTTAATAAGCGGCCGCACTCTCGGCTGAACGCGAGATCCAGTGGAGTGATCGGGAGTCTGCCCACAAGACGGGGTGTACGAGATCGTTTAGGAGGACTTTTTACAATAGAAGTCAGGTGTTTACCGTGTCTTTATCATCGCCTTGAGCGACTCTTGGGCCGCCTGCAGCGTCTGGTCTACGTCCTCATCCGTGTGCACCAGGGAGAGGTACAGTTTTCCCGCCGGAGCTACGAAGACTCCGCGGCGGATCATCTCGATTCCAAAGTTGCGGGCAGCTGCGGCATCGGCCTGCAGCGCATCGACGTGGTTGCGGATCTGCGCCCCGGTGAAAACAGGCTGCAAGACCGGTCCCTCGCCAATCACCTGAAGGGGAATGTCCAGATCTCTGGCTATCCCTTCGAGGCCGTTTCTGAGGCGATCGGAAACTTCAAAGAGTCGCGGGTAGACTCCCTCCTTCTGCAGCTCGTCCAGAGTGACCAGACCCGCCGCGCAGCCCACCGGATTGCCGTTCATGGTGCCGCTGGCAAAGACGTAGTCGGAAGTGGTGGCCTTGCGCCGCGGATCCGCCCACGCCATCACATCCTCCCGGCCGCAGACGGCGGCGAGCGGATAGCCGCCGCTGATGGTCTTGCCGTAGACGGCGAGGTCGGCGACGACGCCATAACGCTCCTGGGCCCCTCCCCAGGCGATGCGGAAACCGGTGACAATTTCGTCGAAGATCAGCAGTACATCGTGGGCCCGAGTCGCCTCGCGCAAGGTCTCGAGGAAGCCGGGCTCGGGAGGAGTGGCCCGCTGCAGGGGCTCGACGATGACCGCGGCCAGCTCCCCGGCGTGCGTCTCGATGGTCCGAGCGGCCATCTCGGGGTCGTTGAACGGGGTGACCAGCACAGACCGCGAGGTCGCGGCGGGAATTCCCCTGGTGTCTGGGGTGGGTAGCGGGTAGTCGGCAGCGCGGGACGGGGCGGCGCTCTGCATGGCATAGTCGTGCGCCCCATGCCAGCCCCCCTCGAACTTGAGCACCTTCTCGCGGCCGGTAAAGGCTCGAGCCAGCCGCAGAGCGGTAAACGTCCCCTCTGTTCCCGAGGAACCAAAGCGGAGCAGGCCGCCGCAGGGGGAGGCCTCGACGACGCGCTGGGCCAGACGCACGGCAGGCTCGTTGAGTCCGTAAAATGTGGAGCCAAGCCCCACCTGTTCGCGCACCGCGGCGACGATGGCCGGGTGGGCGTGGCCCAGGATCAGCGGGCCGGAGCCGAGGACGTAATCGATGTATTCTCTGCCGGTTACATCGAAGATGCGGCTGCCTTCACCGCGCTGAAAGACGGTGGCGACTTCGTCGGGCAGGCGGAACATACCCAGGCAGCCCCCAACGAGGTAGCGATTGGCTAGATCGAGCAGGTTTTCCATGGCCAAAGAGTCGGGAAACCGTGGAGTGAACACAAGTGAGAGGCCTGGTACTTGGCGCGTACCGGCGTCGTCTGCAAAGTGTACGGCAACCTGTGCGACTCAGGCGACTCAAGCCCACTCGATTACCACTGGCGCACCTAACCTATGCTGCCTATCTTCACTGCTTACCTGCGCCAACCCGCAAGGGGGTCTTTCGGATCTCCAGGCAGGAGGCTGGCGTCGTCTCCTCAGGGGTAGCTCCCCAAATCGCAAAGGGCAGCTCCATGCACAAGATCCTTCTGGTCTATCCGAAAAACCCGGTGACGTTCTGGAGTTTTGATGAGTCTCTTGCCATGGTCGGCAAGAAATCGGTCTATCCGCCGCTGGGGCTGCTGACAATCGCCGGAATGCTTCCCGACAGCTGGGAGCTGAAGGTCGTCGATGTCAACATCACCCCGCTCGAGGACGCCGATATCGCCTGGGCCGACGCGGTCCTCACTTCCTCCATGATTATCCATTGGCCGTCGCTGGAGGAGATCATCGCCAGTTGCAACGACATCGGGATACCGGTACTGTGCGGCGGGCCGCTGCCGACGCAATACTGGAAGGAGATCGCGGGCCGAGCGGTCTTCTACCTGGGCGAGGCCGAGAACGGCTTCGTCGATCTAGTGGAGGAGATGATCCTTCAGGGCCCCGAGTGTCCCAGCTCATCGGTGGATCATCGGGGTAGTTTCAAGTCGCTGGACGAGACGCCCCTGCCGCGGTGGGACCTGGTCGACTGCGAAGATTACCTCGCCATGGTGGTCCAGATGACCCGGGGGTGCCCCGAGCACTGCACGTTCTGCAACATTCCCGCCCTATACGGCAAGACGACGCGGTTGAAAGAGTCCAACCGTACCGTGCGCGAGCTCGATATGCTCTACGAGAAAGGCTGGCGCGGGGGGGTGATGGTGGTGGATGACAATTTCATCGGCAACAGCGATTCGATCCGCGCCACGCTGAACGATGAGATCATTCCCTGGCAGAAGGAGCGCGGTTTCCCCTTCCAGTTCCACACCCAGGTGAGCGTCCGTCTCAGCGACGACGAGCCGTTGATGGAGGCGATGTTTAGCGCCGGGTTCTTCAAGGTCTTCTGCGGCATCGAGTCCCCGTCCAGTGAGAGCCTCAAGTTCATGGGCGCCCAGAAGAACCTGCAGGGGGATATGACTCTCTTGGAAAAGGTGCTAAAAATCCAGGATTTCGGTTTCGAGGTGCAGGCGGGATTCATCATCGGTCTCGACGCCGATCCGGACGACATCGCCGATCTCATGATCGATTTTATCCAGGATGCAAACATCCCGATTGCGATGGTCGGCATTCTGGGCGTCGTCCCCGACACCCCCGACTTCAAGCGTTTCAAGCGTTCGGGAAGGCTGGTGGAGAACATCCGCTACACCGGTGACACCGGCATTTTCAGCCGCACCCTCAGCTACGTACCCACTATAGATCCCGATGAGCTCTTCGCCCGCCATCGCAAGGTGGTGGAGACTATCTACAGTCCGAAGAAATACTTCGAGCGCTGTCACGCCGTGCTGAGTAGAAAGGGCCGACCCGCGGTGGGGAAGGACAGCTCAATCGGCGTCTGGCACGTCAAAGCCTTCGCCTCTTCGATCTGGAATCAGGGGCTCCGGAGTTCCTACAAGGGCGAGTACTGGCGTCTGCTGGCCGCGGGTCTGAAGCGTCCCAAGCGCTTCCAGCAGGCAGTGCACATGGCCGTTGCCGGCCACCATCTGATCACCGCTACGGAGCGGGCCCTCCAGGCAGACGATGTGCGGTCCTTCCTCGATCAGGCGCTCGAACGCTTTGAGGAATACTGCAAGGGAGCCCTCGATGCCTTTCAGACGGAACTGGGCAGCCGGACGGCCCGGTTTGACGGTTTGGTTCACAAGCGTCTCCGCGGCCTTCGCGACGATCTGGATGCGATGCATCGCAGCGCCGCCGTGCTTATGGAGGTAGCGGACGAGAACTGTTCGCGGTACATGGATGACTTCGAGAGCCACCTCCAGGAGCCGCTGGCACGACTCAGGCAAGGGGTCGATCAGCTACTGTCGACCCACTCGAGATCCATGGGCTAGTGCCTGTCGCAGTTATACCTTGCCGTTCGGAGTCCGGGCGCCCCGTCCCGCGTATCAGGCAAGTTACTTCTGCGACACAACGCCAGCAAACCAGGTCGGACTTGCCGTTGGCGCAGGGCTGCCAACGGCAAGTGACCAGAAGCTGTGACTGGAGTCGGCGTGTTCTGGGCTCGTGTGTTAGCCGGCGCAGTCCGTCGTCACGCAGATGATTTCTCGTCGTCGAAAATCAAGCTTGTCAGCACGACTGCTTTCAGTCGCTAAAGAACTCGCCTCACGACTTCCTCGGCAGGCCTTCCCTTGGATGAGGGGCTGCCTTCCCTGGGCGGCGCCAGGATTGCCATCTGGCCGTTGCGGGGTCTGAGTCTATTTCGACTGTAGCGGACGGGAGATCAGCCTACCCCAGAGATCGCTGTAGGGGTGAACGTCATCCGTGATTTCGCCGTCGATGTCGTAGACGTCTCTGGCCTCGCTATACCATCTGAAGATGCCGCCTCTCAAATTCAGGACCGAGCGGGCGCCGCTATGGTGCGCCGCGGCACTGATTCGCTCCACCACGGTCGAACTGCGGTAGCCGACCGAGCAGTAGAACACCAAGTGCTTCCCCGCGATCCGATCACTATACGCATCCAGGAATGCCGCCGCGTCCAGATCAGGCCTTCACCCATACCTCCTACAACGACTTCGAGATCGTCGCCGCCAATGTGTTCGACAGCGATCCCCGCCGCGTCAGCGACCGCATCCAATGTTACGGCCTGTTTGTGGATCCGCCCCTGGGAAGGGTGGGGATGACCGAGCGAGAAGCGCGGGAATCGGGCCGGGAGGTGCTGATGGGCAAGATGCCGATGGCCAGGGTCGGGCGTGCCCGAGAGCGGAGTGAAACCCATGGGTTCATGAAAGTGCTGGTCGATGCCAACCAAGGAAATCCTGGGAGCGGCGATGCTGGGGATCAACGGGGACGAGGTCGTCCACATCCTGCTGGATATCATGTATGCCAAGGCGCCCTACACGGTCATCCAGCGGGCGATGCACATCCACCCTACGGTGGCCGAGCTTATCCCCACCCTGTTGGGAGACCTCGAGCCGTTGAAATAGCGACGAGGACACAGAGGAGACTGCACGTGGTCCCAACCGTGTCCAACGGCCATGGGAGCGCTTGTAAAGCAGGTGTATTCACTTATTACCTATCTGGCCCAACCAAGTCCATCCACTTACCTAGAGGGAGCAGATCACTATGGCTGTCAGCAACGCGAGCGCGGTTTGGAACGGTACCCTGAAGGAGGGCACCGGCACAATGAAGTTGGGCAGCGAATCCAATGAATTCGCCTTTACCTTCGCTTCCCGTTTCGAAGAGGGCAAAGAAACCAATCCCGAAGAGTTGATCGGCGCGGCCCATGCCGGCTGTTTCTCCATGTTTCTGTCTGCCGTCCTGACGGGCGACGATTTTCTTCCCACGCGGATCTCCACCAGCGCTACCGTTCACCTGGGAGATGGGCCGGCCATCACCACCATCGAGCTCAAAACCGAGGCCGCGATCCCCAACATCGATGACGCCAAGTTTCAGGAATACGTCACCAATGCCAAGGAGAATTGCCCGGTCTCCAAGGCATTGGCCGGAGTTGCCGAGATAAAAGTCAACGCCAAATTAGTGTAAGCCTTCAGTCGATTTCCAGCCGGCGCATGCTGCGGTGACCGCTCGCTCGATCTCACGCAAGAGTTCGCGCACATTGCCCGGCCAGTTGTAGGCCTGCAAGTGCGACATCGCCGCACGGGTGATTCCCGGGCAGGGATCGCCCTTCTGCCGCGTCTCCCACTGCGCCAGTGCGTAGGCGAGGTGGGGGATGTCTCCCCGGCGGCGGCGCAAGGGCGGGACATCCAGCACATTTCCGCTCAGACGGTAATAGAGATCCCGCCGAAAAGCTCCCTGTGCCATGCTGGCGTCGAGGTCGCTGTTGGTCGCGGCGACAATGCGCACGTTCACTTTTCTGGAGCGCGCGCTTCCCACCGGGCGTATTTGCCCCTCTTCAATGGCCCGCAGCAGCGCCGCCTGCAGCTCCGGCGACGCCTCACCTATCTCATCCAGAAAAAGAGTGCCGCCATCGGCTGCCTCGAACAGCCCTCCCTGATGGGTATAGGCTCCTGTATAGGCCCCTCGTACGTGACCGAAGAGCTCGCTGGCGATCAAGTCGGGGGCCAGAGCGGCGCAATTGATCGGGATGAAAGGGCCGCGGGCATGGTGGCCGAGTCGATGCAGCGCCCGTGCCACCAGCTCTTTACCGACACCGGATTCGCCTTGAATCAGGGCGGGGGCATCCATCCGTCCGGCGCGTTGCACTTCCTCCATTAGTTTTTTCATCGAAGCACCGGCCACCACCATCTCTGGCATGTACTCCGCGCTTTGCGGAGCGGGGCGCGGGTAGAGCGGCAAAGGTGCATCAGCCGAAGACCCCAAAACCGGGGAACGCATTTGCAGGCCGATATCGATAAACCGGGTCTCGGCCAGTTCAATATGCCTGTAGAGGTCGACCACACACTCGGCGAAGATTCCCACCTGTGTATCTTCCCAGCCCACCAGCTCGGTCTCGCCACACAGGAGCCAGCCACTTTTCTCCGGTGGCCGCATAGGCGCTGACCAGGTTTCCCCGCCGCTCCAAGCGCAGGCGCACCGGACCGTCGTCGGGCAACACTCCCCGTCCCAACAGCTGATCTTCCTCCCCCTGACGCATGGTGCAGATTACATCGCCCGGGCGGCGAAGGTGGACGAGAATGCGCAGCGCATCGCGTTTGTTGCGGAGCAGCAGCAAGCCGCCGCCACCGAGAGCGCCTTCGGACCTCTGTCCGTGTGAGGCCAGGTCGTAGCAGCGCTTCAGATCTCGCTGCACCGCACGGGTGGCAGGAAGTCCAGCCTGCAGAACGAAGTCGCCCTCGACCGGGCGTACTAGACGCGGCATGTCCATGCGGAAGAAGCCCCGAACTGGAGGGGCGCGCATGGTGAGTCCATCACGACGGTCACAGACGGACTCATCGCAGCCCGGTACCCATTGCCAGCCGTTCAGATCTTCCTCAACGCCAATTTCCGCCAGGTCTCGTGTTTCGCGAAGAGACCAGATGCCTTCGGCGCGAAAGCCCGCCTTCTTCAGCTTCTGGCGGGCCCGGTCGAGCCATTCGGCGAAGAAGACCCTCTGACCCCTTTCCAGCAGGACTTGCTCGACCGGACCCAGAAGCTGAAGGTTGTAGAAGAGGCGTCCTTCATTTGAACTGGGATAGCTGAACTGGAAATTCAGCCAGGATTCCAGCATGCACCTGGCGTCTTTGTCAGCCTGGGCGTGGTTGTCGAAAGCGGCAAGCATACACAGCCACCGGTAGACAACCATGCGCAGTTGATCACTGGCCGAGGGGTCTTCGGCAGCGCGCATATACAGGGCGCAGCTCTCGGCATAGTGACCGGTTTTCATGCGATTACTGCCGATGCTTACTACCATGTTGGCCGCCAGCTGGGATTGCTGGAGTCCTTCAAAAATGGTCAGGGCTGTCTGACAGGAGGACAGCGCTTTGTCGAAGTCCCCTGCCAAGTCGTAGGCATTGGCGATATTGGACCAGTGAATGCCGGCTCCCAGACTCCGGTCGCGGACGTCTGTCTGGTGCTCGTAGGACTGAATATCCTCAACGCGGCGCTCGAGTCCGGCGGGCTGGCACACGATCCGCCTGGCAAAAAGTCGCATGTCCTGGGGGAGCTGGGACTCGGTGGCCATGGTCTTGTCGATCAGCTGATGGGTCATGTGCTGGTCATTGACGCTGAGGGCCTCTGCCGCTTTGAGGCAATTTACCCAGGACTCCGAAACTGGTCCGGCACCGTGCCCGGCTAGCGCGTCTGCCTGCCGGAGGTAGCGCTGGAATCGGTTCACGTCGAGAGAACGCCAGCAATGGGCCACGCGGCACATCAGGCGCACCTTCTTGTCTGGGGTGTCTGCCCCTTGCAAGGCGGCCTCGTAGTATCCCATGCCGATGTGGGGCTCTCGCGCTACCAGCAGATGTAGATCACCCAGGCGCTCGAAGACCACGGCCCGGAGTGGCCCTGCATCGCCATCGAGCAGCAGGCTCTGGGCCTCCGTTGTAGAACCGCAGAGCATCGCGCCAGTCGTGCCATTCAAGGGCCTGGTCGCCATCCCGCAGGAGCGCTTGGACGCTGGTCTCGACATCGCCGCTCTGCACCAGGTGGAAGGTGCGGACCTGCTCGGGCAGGTGGCGACTTTCGAGCAGACGGCGGTGGTAGGCCTGTTCGACATCGGACGGCAATTCAGCGAGGAGCGCCTCGCGGTAGCGGCTGTGGGCGAAGCGGCAGCCTTCGCCATCTACGGCGATCAGGCCCGTCTGCTCGGCCAGCTGCCGCAGCTGTTGGTGTGTTTCGAGCGGATCCTGTTCCAACGCCTCGGCCAGCGGTTCCACCGCAAAGCGCTCACCCAGCATCGCGCCCATGGTCAGAAGGATACGGTCCTGTTGAGTGAGTTTTTCAGGCGTCGGGCGATAAGGTCCTGGCTACTTTTGCCAGATACAGGCGCCTCGCTGTAGGCGCGCACTTCCTCCACGGCGAAGAGGGGCAGTCCTTCGCTTTTCTCCCAGACGTGCCGCGGTATTTCGTCGCGCCATTCCTGCTCCGGGACGAGTTGGCGGCACAGGGTTTCGATCTCTTTCTCGCCTAACGGACCGAGCTCCAGTTCGGCCCATCGGTCATCCCGGGTCCAGCGCTCGCCGCGTTCCAGTAGCGAAGCCAGCGCCTCCTTGTCCTCCCGCCGGTAAGCGCCGAGCCACAGAATGGGCGTGTTGCCCAGCTGGCTGAGAGCAAAGTCCAGCCATTCGAAAGTGCCTTCGTCAGCCCACTGCAAGTCGTTGAGGAAAATGCACAGGGGGTGGTCAGCGGAGCGCAGCAGCTGCGCCAGGGCGCGGAAGAGAAGGTCAATGGGCACGGGATCTGCCTGCGACTCGGTGGGCGGGTCGAGCAGTACGGCCAGATAGCCGCCGAAGGCCTGCACTTCGGGGAGTTGGCGCAGTTCGGGGCGCTGCTCGAGCAGCTGGCGGACCGCTTCGCGCACGGGTTGGAAGGGTGCCGCGGCCTGGTTGTCCCAGCCGCGTCCCTGCAGACACGTAAATCCTGGCGCCGCCGTCTGGATGAAGCGCTGCACCAGGGCGGTCTTGCCCATGCCCGAAAGCCCGGAGATCAAGGCGAGACGGGTGCCGTGGCGTTGCGTCTTATCCAGCTGCTGGTCGAGAAACCGGAGCTCTCGATGGCGGTTGACGAAGGGAGGGGAGGCGGTCATAGACCTGGTTCAGCTGAGTGAATCAACATAATGCTTGAGGCTGGGACAAATGGCGATTTCGCCAAAAGGGGCCGCACTCTCGTCGGTGGCCGAGATGCTGGGTGAGATTCGGATCACGCACAAGAAGGCGTGACCGAGGTCATTTGAAGGACCTGTGACGATTGAAGGTTGGGAATTTTTAGAGCGGAGGCAAGGCCGTAGTGTCGCAGCCGTCGCAGTTGTCGCGAGCGACAGGTGAGTCGCCTGCGACAACGCGGCCCGACAATCTCTTAAGTGTCTGACTATGAAGTCTTTAAGGGGGTTCAGCTGGTGTGCATACAGGCGGCCCTCATTTTGCAGCTTCGGCTTGGTGGCGACTCGAAATCATCCTCTCTTTCCAAGGAGACTGCGTTATGCCAGAGCTGTTGCACTGCCGAATTTCATGGAGGTCGACCTTCGCGGCCCTGTTACTGTGGTCGGCGGCCGCCTTCGCCCAGCTCCCTCTCTTCGACAGCGGTTCCGACGGCAGCGACGGCGCCCTCGACTTGACCGGGCTTATCACCGGGGGTGGTATCGTCTTCGATCCAGCCGGGTTCGACCCGCCGCTGGATACAGACGGCGACAATGCAATGTCTACCACTTCACCACGATCGATATCCCGGCCGGGGTGACGGTGAAGATGGCGGGACCGATGCTGAATATGCGGCCGGTGTATTGGCTGGCCTCCGGGGATGTGGCCGTCCGTCACGGTGAAACTGACAAAGTGCTCGCCGTCGTAGCGGCTGAGGCCTCCCCCCGTTCCGATCCACAGAATGCCGGCTTTGTCCACCAGGAGGGCCGTTACTTCATTGTGAGCCAGGCCGTCAGCCGTAGTGAAGGTGCGGAGCTCGTTGCCGTCGTAGCGCCTCAGCCCCTCGTTGCCCTCCCCTTCCTCGGTGCCGCCGAACCACATGCGTCCCTGGCTGTCTTCGGCAATGGCCGGCACCCCCCAGAGCATGAGACCATCAGGTGCCGCGAAGGTCGAGAATTCTCCATCTTCCAGATAACTGACGGGATCCCACCGGCGGCCGCCGAACCACAGGCGGCCCCGACTGTCTTCCAGGAAGGTCCAGATGTGGTCGGTGGCGGCGAGGCTGTCGGTGGTAGCGAAGTGTCTACCGTCGTAGTAACTCGTCCCCGTCCACGAGCCGAAAAACAGCTGGCCGTCTCTATTCTGGCCCACGGACATTGCCGCGCCGCCCAGGAGAGCCTCCTGCAGCGTGAAGTTATGGAACTGCTTGCCCTCGTAGCGGGTCAGTCCGCCACCCGTGCAGAACCACAGACTGCCGTTGCGATCTTCGAAAGCGCTGCGTATCGCATCGTGCGGCAGGCCGTCGGCGGAGGTGAAATTGACGAACCGCGAGGGGGGTGACTCCCCGTGCGAGGCGCCAGCTTCCACGCCGTTGTAGCGACCTATGCCGCCGTATGTCGCCGCCCAGACATCGCCATCCCTATCTACCAGGACATCGGTTACCGCAGAACTTGGCAGTCCGTCCTCGACAGCGTGAATGTTTCGCCGTCGTAGCGCGTCAGGCCGGAAGTCCTGGCGCCGATCCAGATATTGCCTCCGCGATCCTGGAACAGGCGACTGACATCGTCCAGTGCCGGGCCAGCTGCCGCGTCATCACCGGGACCGTCGGCGATGTCGAGGTCCGCAAGACCGTGCTGCTGAACGGCTTTCTGTTGCTGGCGAACGTGGTCGCCGACACCCTGAAGATCGCCTTTGCCGGAATCACAGCCGCCCAGGGAAGCGGTGCCTTTGCGGAGATTCTGGTGGCGGATTCAAGGGGTGGGCGGCAGCCGCATTTTTCTCTGCTGTTGGTATCGCTGAACGGCGACCAGATAGCCGTCGATTACGCCCTGCCGACGGTCGTGACCGAGGCGCGCGAAGAATCGACGACCACGCCGGTGTTTCCCCTCGCTCAAGGCGATCGGGGCGTGGACGCAGTGGAGAGATGGACGAGCCACGAGCAGATCCGCGATGGCGTGATGAGCGAAACGGTTGGCTTTCTGCGAGCCTATCTGAACCCCTTCAACAGCGAAACGGTGATCTGGATCGGCCTCCGCCACGAACGGGACCTACGGGTCAGGATTTACGATGTGACTGGACGGCTGGTGCGTATCCTGTTCGAGGGAAGCAGGCCGGCCGGACAGCTCAAGGTGGTTTGGGATGGCATGGACGGGCGCGGTTGGCCCGTGGCCACCGGGAGTTACCTGGCTGAGCTGGCCGGTGAGGGTTTTCGTGCCACGGTCGGCTTGGCGTTCGTGAAGTAACTGTCTTCAACTCCCCGTTGGAAAGTGGCGGACCGGCGGATCGCCCAGCGTCGGGTGGTCACTCGCAAGGGTTTGGCAAGACGCCCAAGGCCAAGAAGCCCAAGAAGGGCAGTAGCGACGACGACAGCGGCAGAAAAGATGATGGTTCGAGCGACGATGACAGCGATGACGGGAGCAAGGACGGCAAGAGTGGACGCGAGGTCTCCAGCGGTCTGTATCTCTATCGCTCTGCCAGTCAGGCGAGTGCTCACAGGGCGCATGCTGTGGGTGAAGTAGACTTGCCATAGCATGGCTCCCGTGTTACTATGCTATTGTGATCAAGTCCTTCCGGAAGTTGGGCGCCAAGGACATTTTCCACGGCCGAAATACTCGGGCAGCCCGCAGTGCATGCCTCTCGGCGATCTGGTCTGTCGCTGGCAGGAAGCTCGATCAGCTGGATTCCGCTGATGAGTTGCGCGATCTGCGCAATCCGCCTGGGAACCGGCTCGAGCGTCTGCGCGGAGACCGCGCAGGGCAGTATAGTCTTCGAATCAATGACCAGTTCCGCATCTGCTTTTCGTGGACCGATGCCGGGCCTGAAGGTGTAGAGATCGTCGACTATCACTGAGTAATGAAGACGGGAGTTTGAGATGGTACGCGTCCCTACAGATCGTATCCCCACCCACCCAGGTGAAATGTTGCTGGATGAATTCCTGGTTCCAGCCGGACTTACCCAGCGTGAATTGGCCAACGCCATTCGCGTACCGTACCAGCGTGTCAATGAGCTGGTGAATAGACGACGCGGCATGACACCAAGCACGGCCTTGCGCCTGGCGAAATATTTCGATGTCTCTCCGGGATACTGGCTCAATCTTCAGACCCGTTGGGATCTCTACCACGCCAGGAGGCAGGAGGAGCTGGAGTTGAAGGCTATTGTTCCGAGGACGCCCGCTTTGGCACCGGAGGCCTGAGGCCTGTCGCACCCACTGCACTTGACCCAGTCATCGCGATAGACCGGCGGTGATCTTCACCCAGGCTGCGGCCCGGGTCCAATCTGATTCGCGGCCAGCATCGCGAGCAGGGCGGAATCGTCGGTGTCGAGAGGAAGCTCAATACGCGCCCTACGGCGCGATGACTCGTAGGTAGCGAAGATGAGCTCGGTGGCGCGTAGGGCCTTGTGGCTGCTGAGCTCAGGTTCCTCGCCGGACTCCAGGCAGGCGACGAGGTTACGCACGCTTTCGATGGTCTGCAGATCGCCATGGACCCCCTCCGTCAGCGGTGGGGTTTCCCATTGGCCGCCCCTCAGGATCCGCAGTGGCTCGGATGCCTCGATCTCGATGACGCCGTCCCTGCCGACGAGGCGAATCTGCAGTCGCACGTGGCTTACATCGCCCGTCGCCATCAGCCCCTCCACGCCATTGTCGAATCGCGTCAGACTCAACCCGCTGGTTTCAACTCCGACGCCGAAAACGCTGCTCTCAGAGGCCACATCGATCTGTCCCATGACCCATTGCGCTGGGACCTCGTTGTTGTAGAAAAACATCATGTCGAACCAGTGGGTGCCCCAGTCGTACAGATTGGGACAGGTGCCTTCGACGCGATGGAGGTCACCGATGGCACCCTCGCGCAGGAGTTGGCGTGCGGTGCGGAAGGTGTCGCCGAAGCGGCGCTGGTGACACAGCGTGAGGATGGTGTCGTTGGCCACGCACACTTTATGCATGGCGCGGGCTTCGCCCCAGGTCGGGGCCATCGGTTTCTCCGCGTGGATCGCCCGGACTCCGCTCTTGTGCGCGGCGGCTTCGACCATCGGAAGGTGCATATGAGGCCAGGTACAGACGCTGACGATATCCAGCTGTTCGGCCTCCAGCATCTCAATATGGTCCGAATACTCGGCTTCTACGCTGAACTGCTGGGCGAAGGCTGAACGCGACTCGGCGACCGGATCGGCGCAGGCGACGATCTGGGTCCGCGGATTGGCCGTATAGCCTTCGGCGTGGGCCTTTCCCCGTCCGCCGCAGCCGATGATGCCGACGCGCAGTGTTTCCATCCGGTCGCGATGTTGATCTGTGGTCATGTAATTCTCGCAGTGAGGTGAGTGAGTGAATACAGTCAGGAGAGTGTGAGACTGGGTCTCTTTGTCGCTTCCCGGGGGTTCGTCCATGAACTCGCCGGCGATTTCGAGCATTGGACAGCTAAAGGGGTTATCGTTAGTGGGTCAAGTCTCATACTTACACCATCAACCCGCAACCGTGTGTCAGCGAGCCAGCCATGCCTTTTGCCTTCGCCTATAGCGGCCTCCATTGGAAAGAACCACACCTGGAACGTCTACTGCCGCTCGCCCGCGGGGCCGGCTGGCAGGGATGGGAGGTCCGCCAGTCGCTGGACTGGCTTGGATCGCCGCGGCGGATCCGAGGGCTGTGTCGCGACGCCGATATCGAAGTCGCGGCCGTGTGCGGGCCCAATGCCACCCTCAGTACCGCCGATCCGGTCCACGAGATCGGCAAACGGCGCATAGAATTCGCCGCCGAGCTCGAGGTGTCCACCTTCATGACCAAGGGGCCAGGGCGAGGTCAGCTGGTGCCCGAGGGGGAGAGCGCGGCCAGCGACGAGCTGCTCGATCGCATGGCCGTCGTCTACGAAGACCTCGCCGCTTACGCCCAGCCTCTGGGCGTTACGGTCACCTTCCACCCTCACGTGCGTCACCTCGTGGACAGCGCCGACGAGTGGAAACGCTTCATGACCAGACTGGATCAATGCCGTCTGTGCATGGATATGTCTCACGCCGTGTTCTGGGACTACGACCCGGTAGTCGCCGTCGGCGACTTCGCCGAGCGCATCAGCTATGTGCATCTGCACGACGATCGCGATGGGGTTGGCGTCGATCTCGGCGAGGGCCCCATGTGCGACTATGCGGCTTTTCTGGCCCGGCTGGAGGAGATCGGCTACGACGGCTGGATCACGGTGTGTCCGGGTCTGGCGGATCGACCCGAGGAGGAGCGCCTGCGCATCAACCGCGAGTACCTCGCCGGTCTCGGGTATTGAGCTGAATATCTGCTGACCTATGCGTGCAGGCTGCTATGACGCGCCATTCAAGGAGCTGCCATCCTACCGGATGCGCCTGGAGGAGCTGTGCCGTCTCGGCTTTGTCACCGTCCGTCTGGCCGTCGGCTGGGCCGACCTCCCCTCGGACCAATCGCCCGAAGACGATGCGGCCACAGGTGAGCTCCTGCGGGCCAACGGCGCCGAGCTGCGGCTGCATCCCGACCTGGGCAAGCTCGAGCAGCGGTCGCGGAAGGCGGGGGAGGAGTTGCTGCCCTACGCGCGTCGCCAGTTCGATCCGCTGATCGACTGGGCGCTGCGCCACGGCGTGCTCTCCATCTGCTGCGACAGCATCCGAGCCGACTTCGAGGCGACGGTGGCGGTTCTGCGTCTGTTGATCGAGATGACCGCCGGCACTAGGCTCAAGGTAGGCGTCGAGAACAGCCAGCGGGGCATCATCAACTCCGCCGACAAGATGAACGAGGCGGTAGAGCGGGTGGACGATGAGCGCATGGGGCTACTGGTCGACGTTGGCCACATCAACACGACGATCACCAACGGCTGGATCGCCTGCGGCGACCCCGCTGAATTCCTCGGCGGCCTGCGCGTGCCCATCTGGGACACGCACATCCACAACAACGACGGCCGCACCGATGGCCACCTGACCGTGCGAGACCCGGCCGGCACCCTCGATATGGTGACCATCGTCGAGGGGCTGTACGGACTGGGCTACAAGGGGCCTCTCAATATGGAATGCGCACCCAAGGCGCCGCGCCTGAGCCGGGCGGAGCTGGAGGGGCGGCTCGTCGAAGACCGGGAGTACCTGGAAGAGCTGATCGCCCGGGTCGCAGCCGTGTGAGGGTTACTTACGTGAAGGAGGAATGGAGTTCAGCCTGTCGGCTGGTATGGCCTGACTTCCACTTCCAAGCGCTCGGCGAGCTCATCTCCGGCTACATCGAGCTCATAATCCATCTGCAGGCCCATCCAGAATTGAGCGGATACGTTGAAATAGCGCGCCAGTCGCAGGGCAGTATCGGCTGATACGCCCCGCTTGCCCAGGACAATTTCGTTGATCCGACGGGGGGGAACTCCGATAGCCAAAGCGACTCGGTTCTGGCTTAAGTTCATCGGCGTGAGAAATTCCTCGGACAGCACTTCGCCCGGATGTATTGGCGATAGTTTTCGTGCACTCATAATTCGCACTCCTAGTGGTAATCCACCATCTCTACCCTGTGCGCTCCGCCATCCCGCCACTCGAAGCAAATGCGCCATTGATCGTTAATGCGGATGCTGTACTGACCGGCACGGTCTGCGCGCAATTTCTCAAGCCGATTGGCTGGAGGTACGCGAAGATCATTGAGTGTGGCGGAACGATTCAGCATGCGAAGTTTGCGTAAGGCTACCCGCTGGATGTCGAGGGGAAGCTTGCGTGAACCGTGGCGTTCAAAGACGCGTTTCGTTTCGGGGTCTTTGAACGATTCAATCACAGGCCAACAATATATAACGCTAATCGTTAAACAGCAAGCGTTATGGAGAACTGAGGAGAATCACCGCCGGGTCAGGTCCACCGTAGGGTGCCGGTCAGGGTCCGCAACACGGGAGAGAATACGAAGTATTCACGACTCGGGCGCAAGACTCACCGCCGGGTCAGGTCCACCGTCGGGCGCCCGTCCCACATCGGTTGCAGGAAGATCCGACCTGTCTCGCCCTCGGCCTCGAAGCGCACGTATGCCTCGCCACTCGCACGGTATTCGAAGCGTGTTCCTTCACTCTTCGCCAACTCCTCACCACCGGGGCCAATGAAGGCGCCAGCACAGACCGCATCCAACTCTACAACGATATCTCCCCGCTCCTCTGCCAGCGTTTTCAGGAGCAGTCCCGTGGAGGCGTAGCATCGTCCCGCTTTCGCTGCCGTTACGATCGCTTGCGGGGATTCATCGTCAACCAGGACCATGTTGAAGGCGTTGCCGAAATCGTCCGGGTCGTGGAAGTCGTCGTTAGCGTATCCCCAGACGCGGTAATTTGCGGTCAGCAACTCGTCCCAGAACCTGGTGTAGAGAGGCCAACGTCCGTTGGCGATGGCGGTCTCGATGCCGTAATGACCGTTGTAGACTTCGATGCCGTCGGGTCGGGTGCCCAGGGCTTCCAGCATGGGCAGGGTCCAGTAATCGCGTCCGTCCGCGTGCGGCCGAGGGTGGCAGACAACGGTCAGGATGTCACCGGCCCGGGTAAGCGCCTCCTCGAGTGAAAGCTCGTAGAGGGGGCCAACCTGTGCTCCGACGAAGATGACATTTTCCCGGGAGCTGTACTCGAAGCCCTCCAGGAATATCTGGTCCGGATAGCGCTCCCGCATCTGGGACAGATCGGTGACCACGTCGTGGTCGGTGAGGGTTACGAAGCCCACTTCCAGCTCGCTGTAGCGACGCACGCTCTCCGACAGCGGCACGGACGAGCAGCGACTGTTCTCGGTGCAGTGTCCGTGGAAGCTTCCACGGATCCATCGCCCTTGTTGATTCCTGTACGGGTTTATCAGATCGACTCCCATCAGTCCTCTCTATGATAATTGAAGCTCAACACTTGGTTGCTGTCCGAAGCCCTGCAATTCCAGGCGTCCGTCCGCGTGGATGGAGACGATCGCGAAGGCGTTGTTCGCCATCCCAGGACCCACCACCATTGCCCGCAGGCCGATGTAATTGATGCCGTTCATTGTGGTCTGCATGCCAGGATGGTAGTGAGCCTGAATCACGGCGCGCACATTGCCGGCAGCTTCGAGCACGCCCCGCACCTGGTCGGCGTTGCGCAGGATGTGCGGATCGAGCTCCTCATTCCAGAGACGATGGTCGAGGTTTTCGTGGCAGAGCACGATGCTCTTCCGATCGGCGTTCTCGGCCAGGTCCTGTGTGAGCCACTCGAGCTGGGGGGCGGATACCCAGGCCTCGTCCCAGACGAAGTTTCCGGCGCTGAAGTCGCTGCCGTCCTGATGGCAGTTGCCGTCGAGTACGGTGAAATGAACGTCGCCCACATCGAAGGAGTAATAGGCGGCGTGAGCAGTGCCGGACTCCTGCAGGAACTCATTCTTGGTCAGAGTTGCCACGTCGTGATTGCCGATGACGTAATGCCGGGGGCCACTAAAGCTGGCGAAGATTCCCCTCATGCGAACGAGATAACCCAGCTCGACATCGCGGTCCTCGGACTCGTCGATGATGTCGCCCATGCAGACCACGAAGTCGAGCTCGCTTTGCTCGAAGGTGTCGATACAGGCGGTCAATTTGGCGGGTGACTCCTCGCAGTGACGGTCGCCATATACCATCTCGGCGTAGTGGGCGTCGGCGAAGAGGCCAAACCGGGCCGTCATGAATGGCACACCGCGTCGGCTTCGATCTCGATCAGCATTTGTGGGTCGATCAGAGATTTCACTTCCACCATGGTGGTAGCGGGAGGATCGTCGTATCGCCGGCCCGCAGGGAGCGACAGTAGCCCACCTTCTTCTCCCAGGGCGCTCCTGAGAAAGCTCGTTTGAACTCCATGCGAATCTCCTTGAGGCACGGCAAGAATAGAGAAGATCCTCGACCCGGGCGAATGCCCACAGTGTGCGCTGTGACGCAGGTGGTCTGGTGGCATCGGCCTGATGGGAGGCTATTCCCGGCAACTGGGAATCGGGGACGCCTTGGAGGAGGTCGGTTTTCAGCGGCTAGCCACTCGACGGCAACGCGCGCCTCAACCCATAGGATTGGATCGCTCGCCGTATACATTCGTATCACAAAGTACGCGACGTTCTTGCCTGGGCAACCTGTGCCAGAAGCATTAGCTCGAAGGATATTGGCGGTGGTTGCACGGGGTTCCGTGGGGCGTCGCAGGTATTGACGTGGTGAAATCAATGCTGGTTCATTGATCAATGGTTGCATCCCGGCACCGCAGACCGCATTACGCTGCAGGCCGTCTCCTGGAGGAAAGCCAATGGCAAGCATGACCATCCGCAACCTGGATGATAGCCTAATAAGAAGGCTACGTGTCCGCGCTGCACAGCATGGCAAGTCGATGGAGGAAGAGGCCCGGGAGATCCTGCGCATTGCACTTTCGCACGAGGACGACGAACTGCACAGATTATCCAGTCAGATCCATCGGCGCTTCGCCGAGATTGGCGGGGTGGACCTCAGGCTCCCTGAGCGTTGAGCCGGTGCGCAGCCAGCGGAATTCGGGCGATGACGAACTGTTGTCGCAGCTGTTGCGAAAGGCGCCGGAACGAGTTGGTGGTCCAGTGGATGGACGGCCAATCCAACGCCAGTCTGTTCACGACAACGGTCACCCAGGACGAGATCCTCTACGGTGTGTTCACACGTACTGCCCGAGGGACTCGATCCAAGCGGCACCTCATCCCCGTGTCGATGAAGTGGCCGAGGGCGAACCCATGTTGACCGTCTCCCTGCAGGCGTAACCGCCGAGCGCGCCGAAAAACGCCGCCTGCGAGTGTCCTGTCTGCATCTGGCCGGCGCGTTGCCGCTACGAGCAGGTTAGATTTCCTACCATTTCACTCGCCTGTTGCATCCTTCTGATGAAAGGAGCCGATCCCTCGAGTGACGAGTCTTGCCGACACACTGTCCCACGCCCGCGCCGGCGACAATTATGCCTTCGCCGACCTGGTTCGTCGATTCCAGGACATGGCGGTAGGCTACGCCTTCGCCCTGCTGGGTGATCATCACCTGGCGGAGGACGCGGCACAGGACGCATTTCTGGTGTGTCACCAGCGACTGGAGCAGTTGCGCGAGCCAGCCGCTTTTGCGGCTGGTTCCGGACCATCGTTCGCAACACCTGCGAACAGTCTCGAAGACGGCGACCCAGGCACGAGCCGCTCGACGAGGCTGTGGTTGTCGCCGTTGGTCCGACCCAGCAGCAGTCGTTGGAGTGGGACGAACGCCGACGCGATGTCGCGGCCGAAGTGGGTGGTTTGCCAGCCGAAGAGCGTGACGCCATCAGTCTCTTCTACACCGGCAGCTGCTCGCATCTGCAGATCGCGGAGTTTCTCGGCATCGACAAGGTGACCGTCAACAATCGCCTGCGCGCGGCAAGGGGTCGCCTGAAGCAGCGGCTGGCCTGTCCGGTGCGTCGGGCACTACGGGATCGAGCTCCCTCCCGTTCATCAACCTTTTTGAGAGGAGTTCAGAGGATGATTCAGCCCGAAGAGATGAAAGTGGAGCGCACAATCCAATTGGATCCTGGCGAATTGGATCCAGGCGAACTGAATCCCGGGGTGGAAACGACGACGACTGACGTCTGGGCGATGCTGATGGCCAGTCGCCAGGGAGATCTGGCAACCATGGAACGTCTGGTTGCGCTCCAACCAGCCCTCGTCCGCTGCGAATACAACTACACGCCGCCGATCCATTTTGCCGTGCGTGAGGGCCACGCGCAGGTCGTGTCCTGGCTGATCGAGCAAGGCGTCGATCTGGCCTACCGCAGCTACAGTTTCGGCGATTCGCTGCTGCAGATGGCGAGAGAGCGCGAGCATCACGAGATCGTTCAGATCCTGGAGGATGCCCAGCAAGGCCAATCAGCGACGACCGGGCTGGACGATCTGCTGGTGGCGGCCGCTAAGGGGGACGTCGAGGAAGTTACGACACTCCTCGCACGCACGCCGATCTTGATCAAGTCGAGCAATGACACAGGGGAGACAGCCCTGCACGCAGCCTGCTATGGCAAGCACCTGGCCGCCGTGCGCCTACTTCTCGATAAGGGAGCCGACATCGACGCTGTACGGGGAGACGGAAAGCGGCCGATTCACTCCGCCCTTGACCGGCATCACCACGACTTTTCGGGGTCGCTGGCCGTAGCCGGATACCTTCTGGGACGAGGCGCCACGTATAACATCTTTCTGGCGGCCGTGTTCGCGGATCGCTCAGCCGTAGACGCCTGGCTGAGTGAAGATGCTCAGTTAGCCAACTTCCAGGATACCCACGGCAGTCGCCCGTTGACAGCAGCGGCGATGCGGGACGATCTCGACATGATGCGGTCCCTGCTCGATCACGGCGCCGATCCCAGCCTCCCTGACCAGGGCGCGCCTCGTGGACTTGCTCTGTGGCAGGCGGCGCGGTCAGGCAATCTGGAAATGGCGAAGCTGCTGCTGGAACACGGCGCCGATCCGGAGGCCAACGCCGAGTCGGGCGGCAAGGCGATCGATCACGCGCGCAAGCATCCGGAAATCTACGACCTGCTGGTCGCGCACGGCGCGCAGGAACGGGTCAGCCCACAGGAGCAAGTCCAACAGGCGATCGTCGATGACGACGGTGAAACCGTGGACCGTCTACTCACCAAGCACCCGCATCTGGCGACCGATCCGGAGATGTTCTGGGGGGAGGGGATCCTGGTGATGGTGGCCCGCGACGGCAACATGGAGATGATCGAGCGGCTGATGAAGCATGGAGCGAAGGTCCCCGAAGTGAGCAAATGGGGCGCCAGCTACTACTTCAGCAAGCTCGACGTGGCGCGGTTTCTCCTCGAACGCGGCATGAATCCCAATCATCAGAACTGGCAGCGGACGACGCTGCTGCACGATATGGCCCGTTACAATCTGTGCGAGAAAGCGGGGGCTCTGCTCGAACATGGCGCCGAGATCGATCTCGTAGACGACGAGTATCGATCGACGCCCCTGGGACTGGCAGCGCGAGCTGGAAACGCTGATATGGTTGCCTGGCTCATCGAGCGGGGCGCCGACGCAAACAAGGCCGGCACCCCCTGGGCGACGCCGCTCGCCTGGGCGCGAAAACGCGGGCACAACGCGATCGCCGCGAAACTGACCGCGGCAGGGGCCCTGTAAGCCGGATCAGATACACGGGAGAGAATTCGCAGTATTCACGACTCGGGCGCATGAATCACCGATCGGTTCAGGATAGCCGCGGGCGCCCGTCAGTATTGAGATTCCGGTGTCGTCACCGGGCACCACCGAGCCGTAAACAGCGCATCGAGCAGGACTTCCCGCGCCGCCTCGTTGTCCATGCGACGCAGGGCCAAGCCGGCGTAGAATCGATTGTAGCGGTCCTCGTCTTCCAGCACCTCGCTCAGCGCTTCGACAGCGCCGTCGAAGGATCGGCCGATCTGCGCCAGAGCCAGGGCGGCCATCCGCCGCACCCGCCGGTCTTCGTCTCGGAGGCGCTCGGCCAGCAAAGGCACGGAGTCCCCGGCTTTCATGCGACCCAGCGCCTCAGCAGCGCCGCGGCGCACCCACCAGTGGTCGTCGCCCAGGCACTCTTCAAGCGCCGGTATCGCCGCACTCGCCTGAGGTCCGAGGTTGGCTAGCACGTCCACCAGAGAAGCCCGCACCAGCCAGTGGTCATCCTCCAGGGCTTCGACCAGCTGTGGGACCGCGGCGACGCCGACCGCCATTAAAGCCTGAGCCGCGTGCAGCGCCGTCGGGTTCGTTCCATGCGCGTTGGCGGGGGTCTTGTCCTCGATGTGGTCGACTGCCTCCGTCGCCTGATACCGCAGAGCCTCCAGTAGATCCGGCACTACCTCGATGCCCGTGCTGCCCAGTCCGAAGGCGGCGTGAAGGCGGGTGGCTTCATCGGCGCTACGCAGATCCTGCAACAGCGCCTCCCTGTGCTGGGTCCCATTCGCCGCAGGTGGCCCTGTTGGCGCGTTAGTCCCACAGAGCCAGCGCCAAACATCGAGCGAAACAGGGCGTTCCTCGTCTGTTTGGGGAGGGCTCCATCCGCAGCTGATCGAGTTCCAGGTGGGTTGCTGCGGCTCCACCATGCGAGTGAACTGAAACTTTATCATGTAGCGCTTCCGGTCGCTTCTGTTCTCGCACGCCCGATGCCAGGCATCGAAGTGCGTCAGGGCGATGGTGCCGGCGGGTCCGATGATAGGCACCGCCTTCTCCGTCGTCCTCGCGGGGTCCGCGTCCGAGATGAGATCGTAATTCTGATGTTGCGGCAGCACCGCCGTGGGTCCCATCTCCTCGGTCACGTCCTGGGGGTAGTAGAGAGCGAGAATCCAGTGGAACCGCGGCTGCCGGATGTTGTGGTCGAAGACATAACAGTCCTTGTGCCAACCGCCACCTTTGCCGCCCGGAGGGTTGAGGTGACCGTGGCGGTGCGGATTCATGATGTACTCCGGTCCGAGCAAACTTGTCAGCGCTCCCCGCACAACTGGATGGTCGAAAACCTGCCGAATCTCGGGGACCCGTGGCAAAAGGTTGTTGCCGACATTCCCCTCCTTTTCGAACACCTCGTCGATCTTGCGATATATCCCGTCGTGCATCGGTGTGGGGAAGTCCGCCCGTACCGTAGTATATCCATCCACGATAAAACGCTGCACCTCTTCATCACTGAGCAAACATGCCATGTCTACCATGTCTCTATCCTTGTTAGAATACCAGTGTGTTCGGTTGGCGTGCCTGATTCACCGCTCGGGAGAGATCCCCTCAAGAGCGCCCGTCGTCCTATAGATCTCCTGCCCATCCGCGAGTTCGATGGTCACCAGATGACCTCCGGACTCATGCGCTCGAATAGCGACCGACTTCACTTGCGAGGCCACACCGCGGGCTCTGGGCTCGATGACGGCGGCGAACAGAGCACTCGGACCTCGGCGTGTCACGGCGATCAGGGGAACGCGATCGGTGATCGATTCGCCCACTCCGGTGCCGATCAGGACATCGGTCCCGCGCTGCGCATCCACGATCACATCTACTTCGCCCTCGTCGAGCTGCACGGTGGCGCGGATCCCGACGTCCGTCGTGCCGGTGAGCACGTCTTCCAGGTACTCGAATCCCTGACCCTCGGGGACGCCGGTGGGCGACACAGCCATCGGCGAGGAGATCGTCCGTCCGCGGTTGTGGTAGAGCCAGTCGTAGACGTGTTCTGTGCCGTCGGTCGATTCCATTATGTCGGCGACGATGAGGAACTCTGGCCGCAGCAGGATCAGGCGGTTGTGCAGGACGTTGGCGTAGGCCTCGTGAACGGAGGTTCCCGCAGCCGACATCTGATCCGACTGCACGAAGAACTCGTGCTGACCCGCGACACCCTCCTGCGAGGCGCGGTCGACAAGTACCGTGTTGTGACTGGTGGTTGCCCGGTACCAGTTCCGGTGGATCGGGAGACGATAGGCCTGACTCCTGGCGCGCCCGGGATCGTAACCCAGCTCCTGCCCAAGCGCGAAGTAGACAAAGGACAGCTTATCGAAATGGCCGTGGAAGCCGCCGAAGGGTCCGAAGGTCATCACCGCGCTCGACGGGCCGGCGGGGCCGTCTGCTCGCAGAATGGCGTGGCCGGCGCCTTCCTTCAGATAACTCTCAAGTTCGCTGTTCGCTTCCGCGCCGGACGCTTCGGTGCTGGCCGATTCCTCCCTGCCGTAGAGGATGGAATCCCACGTCGGTGCAGCGGCAGGAGACAGGACCGACAACAGGTCCGCGTCTCCCCACACTGCGTGGGCCGATTCGTAGCGCTGCGCGGGTATCCCCGTTGTCGTCGCGTCCCCGAAGCGGGGTAGGGTGCCGTCCACCATCCGGTAGTCGAGAGCCACGGTATACATGCTCTTCACCCGTGGATGGCCGTAGAGGTCGATCCCCAGGCGCCGGGAGATCTCCAGAATTCGCTCGACGGCGGCCAGTGTATAGAAATGGTAACCCCACGAGTTCTCATACCACATGCCGCCTGGGAGGACGGAGACATCCATCTGGTAGTAGAATCCGTTTTCCGGATCTTCCAACGCCTGCCGGATGAGATCGGCATCGTGCAGGACGCCGCCGATAGCCATGAAAGCGGCATTGTGGTAGGTCTGCCAGTTGCTCTTGCCGGCCCGGTGTTTGTCGATATTCCGGTAGACCGGCAAGAGGAAGTCTTCGCGGATTTTCCTGTGGTCCTGCGCCGAAAACTCGTCCGACAGTCGAACGAGGTCGTAGGCTTCGCAGACGCCGTGGATCCAGCTGGCCTCGGTGAGGGTTTGTTCGAAGACATGCGCACCGGACTTTGAGGCTTTGTCCGATCTCTTTCCCTGATTGGCGCTGTGATAGGGGTAGGTCGTGTAACGCTCGGCGAAACCGATGAGGATGTCTCGCGCGTGAGTGGCGTAATTCTCCTCCTCGGTCAGCGCGTGCGCCCAGGCGCAGGTGCGCAGATCGTTCGTCAGCTGCTGGAAGCGACGGCTGTAGATGACGTTGTCGTACGGATATCCGGAGTAAACCTCGCCGCATTCGGGACACTCGTGATGGGTGTCGTCGAGCGTCTTCAGAGCGATCTGACAGCGGTCGCACTGATACCACTGATTGTGCTGGCCACCCTCTGGTGGAAAACCGATTTCCTGTCGCAGGGACTGATCGGCGCGTTGGACTTGCCGGGCCACGACCTCGTGAGTGGCTCCCGAGTTTCTGTACGCTACCCGAAGCCGCTCGAGCTCCTGGGCCGTGCAGGTGATGGAAGGCCAATGCTGCGTCCCGGGCAGCTTTACTTCTGCTGTTGTGGCGGACAGCTGGTCTGGGCAAGTCACGAAGGCTGCTCCGATAAAAAGGAGGGCGCGCGAACTGGGCTGGGGAGTCTCATTCGATCTCTCCGGCTCGCGTGAAGCACTCGCGGCGGTGAGGGTCGACTGCCAGATGCTCATCTGGGGCGGTGAGCGGTGCGAGCTGTCCGGGTGACGGCAACCGATCAGCGCAGCGTAAACCAAGCATCTTTCAGGAGTCGTGGCAACGGCCGTCGGCACGAGACGGCGACCCTGCTGCAGGTACAGGGCCCGGCCACGTCGAAAAAACGTGACTCTATGACTAACTGGGGCGGTCGCGGAAGACCTGGAGAAACGCGCCAAAGTCCTCGCTGGCGCGATCGACGCTTGCGGCGACGATTTCGTAGTCGATGTCCTCGTACAGATGAACAAGAATATTGCGCAGCCCTGCAGCTGCAGCGAGTCGAGCGGCAAGATCGTCTGGGAGCATCCCCTGCCGCCCTGCTTCTTCGAAAGCCGCACGGTAGGAGGATGGCGTCACACCTTGCTCGGAGAGCAGATGCGCGACAATGTCCATCGCCACTTGAACCAGGAGCTCGAGCAGGCGCTCGACTGCGTACGGGTCGTCGCGAATATCCAGGGCGGTGCGGCCGCGATGCCCCTCGAGGTCGCCCAGGTAGGTCGACAGCCGTTCGAGCTTGCGAGCCAGGACATCCGGCGACATGGTTTACCCGGTGTCTCCCTGAAGTAGCTTCTGACGTCTCATCCGACGCAGTGGCAGTACGTCCTCATACATCATAAGCGCCAGTACCCGCTGTTCAACCATATCGCCGTCATCCTGTTCAAAAACCAATCGCCCTGATCGAAAGACCTCGAAGCGCAGTACCGGGTCTGTGTCGCGGTGCAGGAAGACGACGTCCACCGGCAGGGGACCAGCCGCTGTCTGAAACCGCCCGATGATCTCGAGACGTCTTTCCGGTGACGGCATGATCCGGAACGACAGAGCAAGGTCCACGTCGGCCTCGACGCGGGGGGACCTGCCGGCCCTGGAGCCGAACAGAACGCACAGGCCGGCACCGACCTCCTCGGAAACCTTCCGGATGGCGGAGAGCAACTGTTCTGTCGATTGAGCCCCGATGCTGCGTTTCACGGCAAGTCCCTCGCTTATCACGAGTGCAAGGATAACTACCTTACGTATCCGTCGCCACCGTAGCGGTGGGCCTACATCGGCGTAATACGGGAAACATCGAGGGGGGGTATGGAAGAGCGAAACATCAAAGAGGCGATAGCGCAGTCCCGAGACGGCGGCGGCCTATTGAGAAGACTAACTTAACTAACCCAACCACTTGATCTGTGACGCGGAGGTAATCTCCGCGTCATCTCAGAAAACCCTCGCGATGAGCTATCGCACCGAGTGCTTGACGAGGCCCCACGTCGCGGGTGCGACAGCGGTGCCGGTCGCGTGCTCGACCGCAATGTCCATACCTTGAACAGTGAGGAAGCGCTTCTCCGATATCCCATCGGTGAGGACCAGCTTTGTCTCCCGCACCGGGTTGTCTTCAATGCTGATAACCGCTTTCTGTGCCGCTTTTATACAGAGGAGACTGAACGTCGCCACCACTCCAGAGCCAGAGACCGTGCGGTTGGCACCGGGCCCGTAAATGACCCCGTAATCGAGCTGCTGTCCCGCCATGGCGGCG
>Ga0066376_10000836_pt1 | contig 29421 bp, 26 predicted proteins | sample Knorr_S15_td_Bot_FD_77009 | JGI IMG/M metagenome (GOLD analysis project Ga0066376, IMG submission 77009) | Marine microbial communities from Southern Atlantic Ocean transect - Knorr_S15_td_Bottom_ad_5009_LV_A | ecosystem: Environmental > Aquatic > Marine > Oceanic | place: Southern Atlantic... | reverse complement strand
GGCCGCCGCGCAAAACGCGGGCAGCGCGAGTCGGCCTGTGTTCAGCGTGATGAGCGCGAGCTTCAGTCCCTTGCCCTCCTCCCACAAGAGATTTTCCAGGGGGACTTTCACGTTCGTGAAGCGCAGGACTCCGTTGGAGAGGCCCCTGAGGCCCAGGAAGGAGCATTCGTGTACGGTCTCGACGCCCTCCCACTCCGTCTCGACGATCAGCGCGGTGATCGGCTTGCGGGGCGATCCCTCCGGAGCCGGCGTGCGCACCATGACGACGATGATCTCCGCGCGCGGCCCATTCGTCGTCCACAGCTTCTCGCCATTCAGGATCCAGTGCGATCCGTCCTCGGAGAGCACGGCGGTCGTCGACATGTTGGCTGGGTCGGACCCCACGTCGGGCTCAGTCAGGGCAAACGCCGACAGGGCCCCCTTGGCGAGCCGCGGCAGGTAGCGTCGCTTTTGCTCGTCCGTCCCGAACTTCAAGAGCGGTCCGGGCGCGCCGATGCTCTGGTGCGCGGAGAGGAACGCTCCGGTCGAGCCGCAGCGGGACGCGACGATCGCGAGCGCGCGGTTGTACGAGAGCTGCGACAGCCCGAGTCCACCATACTCGCGCGGAGTCTTTATCCCAAAAGCACCCAGCTCGGCGAGCCCGTCCAGGACCTCCTGCGGGACGTGACCGTCGCGGTCGATCTGGTCCCCGTCGATGTGCTCCAGGCAGTACGTCGCCAGCTTGGCGAGGAAGTCCGCCGCCCGCTCCTGCTCTTCCGGTTGGGGCCCGGGGTAGGGGTGGATCAGATCGAGCTCGAATCGACCCTCGAAGAGGGAGAGCGCGAAGCTGTGCTGCTCCCAGACCTGCTCGCGAGCGTGCTCGGCGACCTCACGGGCCTCGAGCTCGGTGGCGAGTGCCTTGTTGTCTGCCATGTCTGTTTCCGCTGTGATGTATTCGTCCTTGAATCTAACCGCGCGGCCTGACAGCGTGGCCACTGGAGGCTGCTAGGCATCGTCTCGCAAGAAGTCCAAGATCTCCTGGCCTCTGGCCTCGGCGTCGGCCTCCCCGACCTCCATCAGCTTCCGTAAATAGTCCGGTTGAAACAGCACCAGGCTCAAGAAGTCGGGACTTCGCGTCTGCTTGGTGCCGAGTCCGCGCGTGAGAAATCGGAACGCCCTGGGGAGTTGTGGCTCGTACTCATAAGCGAGCTTCCCCAGGTCCACCGAGGGTCGAAGCGTGAGCAGGCGGACCGGCTTCAAGCCGTCGCGCTTTTCGGGGGGCAGGCTCTCGAGCAGACGATTGAGCCGCTCCAGCCGCAGGGCATCGTTCTCAAGCAGGTCGAGGAAGATAGAGTTGAGGAGGATGCCCGCGACCTGGGCCGGAGGAGGGTAGCCGTGGATGGTCGACTGCTCGGCTTCCTCGTCGCCGCCTTCGTAACGGGTCGAGATCGCGAGGACCCTGCGGGCTCCCAGATGTAGGGCCGGAGAGAGAGGAGCCGTCAGGCGGATGCCACCGTCTCCGTACCAGGCGTCGTCGATTCTCACCGCCGGGAAGATCAACGGCAGCGCGGCCGAGGCCATCACGTGCTCGACCGTGATCACCGCGTTCCTGGCCCTGCGGCGGGGGCGCTGCCACTCGTGGATCTCGGACCCCTGCACCCATGTGATCGACTGTCCGGTCGAGTAACTGGAGGTGCTGATCGCGACGGCCTTGAGCCGTCCCCGCTCGAGATTGTAGCCTACGCCCGTGAGCTCTCCGTCGACGGCGTGCAGCACTTCGGTGAGGTAGTTCCGGAGTGGTTGGGTATCGACCAGCCCCCTGACTCGTGGGGCGCTCCCTCGTCCGCCGGAAGCCAGCTGCCTGAGCCACCGAAAGCCGTTTACCGTGAGCGACGGTACGTCGACTTTGAAGACGTCGCCGACCGTGATGTTCTGCCACAGCTGGCTCAGCTCCCGCACGGCCTGCAGGAAACTCCCGTGGTGCGACGCGAGCAACGCGGCATTGATCGCGCCCGCCGACGCGCCGGTGATATAGGGGACCTGCAACTCGGGGAAGTTGCGCGCCACGAACCTCAGAAAGCCCACTTGGTACGCGGCGCGCGCCCCGCCGCCACCCATTACCAGCCCGAGATCGAGCGGGCCGTGGGAGCGAGACGCGGCTTGAGATGCCTCGAGAGGTGCGAGCGGCGGGGCTGGGGTCATCGGCGAAGCTGGAACGTGGAGCGGGGGCCAGGACGATCGACGTTCGTGCGCTGCCCCGTCAAGCCGTCGCCGGACTGTCGTAACGTCTGAATCCGGAATAGCGTAGAGACAAGCCGCCGGGATCCGAGCGACACATTCTCGGGTCTCAAGGCGTTAGTGATACAGATGTGTCGCTTCTCACTCCAAAAAGTGATTGCACGAAGATGGTCAAGTTCCGTCCGCTTCTGCTCGTGGTTCTGTTCGGCGTGGCGGGCTGCGCCTCGTACCAGCCCGTTGAAATCTCGAGTCTCCAACCGAGGGACCACGTGCGACTCGAGTTGGACCAGACGGAGCTCGCGAAGCTTCTGGCCTTCGCGGACCCGGCCACGCGCTCGGTCGGTGGCCGTTTCGTGAACGAGACGGGGGACTCCATGGCCATCGTCGTGCAGACGCCGACGTCCTTCATGCAGGTTTCCGTTCCCCTCAGCTCGATCGTACGAACGCAACTCCGCACCGTCGACAATCGGAAGACGTTTCTCTTTTCCGCACTCGCGGTGGGTGGGGTGGCGTTCTTGGCCTGGAAGGGTTTCGAGGGAGGTGGGTCCGACCCCCCCGGAGACGACACGGGTATCGACGAGACCAGGATTCCGCTGCTCGGCTTCCGCATTCCGTTCAGCTTTTCGTTCGGTCGCTGACGCGTCAGGCTTCTGCCATCATCCGACGATCGGGCGTCCGATCGCCATGACGCCGGCTAGAATGAGTCCCAGCGCGAGGAGTGTGCCGACGATGTGCGGCATGAAGGTCCGCTCCGCGACCGGGCGTCGCTTCATCACTGCGACCACCGCGTGGGCGACCACGACGGCGAACACCATGGGCATGATGTGTCCGCTCAACCGAGGATAGAAGTCCACGCCGCTCATCAAGTGTGCCACCCCAAGAAAGGCCGTGAGGTCGATCGCGCCCGTGAAAATCGCGGCGAGGATCCGCATGGTCTTGTCGTACTCTCGCTTCGTGGCCTGGCCGTATCCGGCGTAGCCAAGGACCAAAACGCCAGCGAGTAGCACGAGATAGCGTAGGCCCGAGTGCGCGTAAAAGATCATGAATCTGGGTCCGGGTTGGGGTTCTGTCGTGGGTTAAGATGTCGACGAACCGCCTGGAAGGGGCTTGCCTCGTCGATATTCGAAGCCTGCTGCCCCCGGAAGGCTTCTACTGCAACCTTTTTGGGCCCATCCGTATTCAGATTACGTGGGGTGGACGGGCAAGGGAAACTATTGTGACTGCTGGGTCTCAGGCCTATAGTCTACCTCGCTCTTTTGGAGCCGCCCGCTGCGGAGAGTCCGCGGCGGGCCAGTATCATTTCATGGAGAGGAGGCAACATGTCCCGAAGCAATGTTCGCAATGGGATCCTCCGTAGGACCATGCGCACCCTGACCGTCGCGGCCTTTGCCGTGTTGGTCGGCTGGGTTCCCGCCCAGGCGCAAACCGGCACAGTGACCGGTTCAGTAAGGGACGGCACCAACGGCCAGCCGATTGCCGGTAGCCAGGTGAGCATCCCGGAACTCAACATCGGTGCGCTGGCCAACAACGTTGGCCGGTTCCTGCTTCTCAACGTTCCGGCAGGAACGCATACGGTGCAGTTCCAGTACATCGGCTATGGGACCGAGACGATGGAAGTCACGGTTACGGCTGGTGGAACCGCGACGGCCGACGCGCGACTCCGTTCGGAGGCGATCAGCCTCGACGGTGTCATCGTGACGGGCACCGCGGGCGCCGCACGGCGCCGCGAGATCGGTAACTCGGTCACGCAGATCAACGAAGCCGCGATCGAGGCCGCATCGGTCTCGAACGTCGCGGACCTCCTGCAGGGCCGCGCGACGGGTGCGACGGTTCTGAACAACGGCGGAATGGTCGGTGCCGGTAGCACGATCAAGCTGCGAGGCAACAACTCGATCTCGCAGGGCAACTCGCCGCTGATCTACGTCGACGGTGTGCGCATGCGCGCGACCAGTCTGATTCACTCCGACGAGGCAAATCAGGCAGCTAACCCGTTCGACGATATCAACCCGAACGACATCGCACGCATCGAGGTCATCAAGGGCGCCGCAGCGACGACGCTTTATGGCACCGAGGCAGCGGGTGGCGTCATCCAGATCTTCACGAAGCGTGGCGCCGCGGGCGCTCCGGCGTGGAGCCTGAGCGTCGACCAGGGTCTCAACACGATCGGCCACATCGGTCCGGAGTCCGGGGTCAACCCGACGGGTCTGGGGCTGAACAACTGCAACTACACGGATGGCGGAGGGGACGAGCAGTTCCCAGCCGACCCCTCGTGCCCCGAAAGCGGGTCCTGGTTCAAGGACGGCTACAAGCAGCGCTACAACCTCTCGGTTCGTGGTGGTGCGGAGCGCATGAACTACTTCATGTCCGCAGCCTGGGGTGACGAGCGTGGCGTGATGAACCCGAACGCTTGCAAGACGGATGACGCCGGCCTGCGCCAGTGTGGTGAGGCCGGCGGTTTCGTGAACCCCGAGCAGGGCCAGCAGGACTGGAGCCTTCGCGGAAACTTCTCGTTCTCGCCGAGCGAAGACCTCGACATTCGGTTCAATTCGTTCTACAGCCACAAGTCCATCGACTGGCTGCCGGACGGAAACAACGCCGAGGGGCTTCTGCTCAACGTCTTCCGCGGTGGTAAGGATTATACGAACGACGAAGACGGCAAGACCCTGATGATGAAGCTGAACAACCTGAACGATCACTTCCTCACGGGTCTGAACGTGCTGTACAACCCGGGCAATGGCATCAGCCATCGCCTCAACACGGGTATCGACTGGACGCGCGCCACGTACCGTGAAGACCGCCCCTGGGGCTTCTTCTACAAACCGCTCGGTACTCGCGAGGTCGACGACCGCACGTTCCGTAAGCTGACGTTCGACTACGCGGGTACGTGGCAGGCCGACCTGTTGGGCGTGGCCTCCTCGTTCTCGTGGGGTGGTCAGCTCTACAACGACTTCAGTTCCGGCATCAACGGCTTCGGCGACGACTTCGCCGGTCCGGGCGACAAGATTCTGGAGTCCGGTGCGGTGACGCAGGCCTTCGAGTACAACTCGCAGGTCACCTCCGGTGGTTTCTTCTTGCAGCAGCAGGTCGGCTTCGGTGACAGACTGTTCCTGACGGCCGGTCTGCGCGTCGACGGGCACTCGGCGTTCGGGTCGGACTTCGGTCTCGAGCCGTACCCGAAGGCTTCGGTCGCATACATGATCTCCGAGGAGAGCTTCTTCCCGGAGGGCTTCGGTACGCTGAAGCTGCGCTCCGCGATCGGTGAGTCCGGCAAGGCGCCGGGCCTCTTCGACGCCGCCCGTACCTGGGCGTCGGTCGCGGGTGACAACGGCCAGCCGGCGGTTACGCCGGACAACCTGGGCAATCCGGACCTCGGTCCTGAGCGCACGCTCGAGTACGAGTTCGGTTTCGAAGGCTCGACGCTCGACGGCAAAGTCACGTTCGAGTACACGTACTACAACCAGACCACATCCGACGCGCTCGTGGGCGTGACCCAGCTGCCTTCGGGCGGGTTCGTGGGCCGCCAGCTCGAGAACGTGGGTGAGGTCAACAACAGGGGCCACGAGCTCTACCTCAACGCCATCCTGATCGCTTCCGACAACCTGTCCTGGGACATCGGTGGCCGCGTGTCGACGAACAACTCGACGGTGGAGGATTTGGGTGGTCTCGAGAGCATCAACGTCGGATGGCGCAACTACGTCCGAGCTCCTGTCGAATGCACGGCGACGATGGCGAACGGTGCCGACTTCAACGGCATGGGCTTCATCGGACAGGGCTGCACCCCAGGTGAGATGGTGAAATTCCCGCTTCCGGCGTTCTGCCACGACCGTGTGCAGAACCCGGACGAGATCGCTTCGCCGGTCTACGCCGAGCAGTGTCTCGGATCGACTACGCCGACGAAGACGATCGGCCTCAACACGTCGATCACGTTCGCCAGCCGGCTGACGTTCGACATCTTGGGCGAGGGCATGAGCGGACACGTGCTATCCTCCGGCACCGCATACCAGAACACACGTCGTTCGGTGTGGCCGCTCTGTCGCGAGACGTTCGCCTCGATCGCAGCGGGCAACCGCGACAACCTATCGGCCGGTGAGCGCGCGCTTTGCGACCCGAGCCGTACTCGGTATGGGATGTGGACGCAGACGGCGGACTTCTTCAAGATCCGGTCCGCTTCAGTGAGCTACCGTGTTCCGGAAGGCTGGCTGCCGTCGAGCATTCGTGCCGCGACGCTCCGCCTTCAGGGTCGCAACCTCGCGACGTTCACGGACTACGAGGGCGTAGATCCAGAGGCGTTCGAGGACGGTTCGAGAGAAGTCCTGTTCCGTCAGGAGTACTACAACCTGCCGCCGATCAAGAGCTTCACCTTCTCCGTCAAGATCGACTTCTAGAGCCAGAGGAACCAATCATGAGATTCATGAATATTCGCTGGCTTCCAGCAGTGGCCCTCGTTGCCACGTTCTGGATGACCGGCTGTAGTGACGAGTTGTTCGACGTCAAGAACCCGGGTCGTATTCTCGACGGCGACCTGAACACCACGCGTGGCATCAACGCGTTGGTGACCGGGATGTCGGCCGACTTCTCGGTGGGTTACGACAACATGTCGTTCGTCGGTGCGATTCTGTCGGACGAAATCGTGGGCTCGGGCAGCTACTTCTCGACGGGCAGGTACCGCCGGGGCCTGTTCGACTCCGAGGACTCGAACGGTCGTTGGGCAGAGGTGCAGCGTGCCCGCTGGGTGGCCGAGGGTGGCCTCCAGCGCATGTTCAACATCGAGGGATTCACCTTTTCGGGTAACGCTCTGACCGCGCGTGCCTACCTGTTCGCGGGTCTCGCCAACCGCTGGTTCGGTGAGAACTTCTGCGAGGTGGTGTTCTCGCAGCCCTATTCGGAAGAGAGCCCAGGGCCAGGTGGAGAGATCGACGAGGGCGTAGTGCTGGCGAGGACGGCTGCGTTCCAACGCGCGATTCCCGCGTTGCAGCAGGCGGTCACCCACGGTGGGTCTGCCGGCGCTTCTGATATCGTATCGGCCGCGCATGGTGCGTTGGCCAGTGCGTACGTCGGACTCGGAAACTGGGGCAGTGCCATGTCAGAGGCCGCCCAGGTACCGACGAGCTTCGTGTATAGCGCGGAGTATTCGTCGAACTCCGGTCGTGAACAGAGTCAGATCTGGGCTGAGACGCACGGCCGTCACGAGATTTCGGCCTGGGGCACGCTCGCCGGTACGTATGGCGAAGGTGACCCGCGGACACCGTGGACCGACTGCCCCGCCGCTGGCAGCGGTTGTCCCTCGGGCAATGGCGCCGATGGCCAGACGATTCACTTCCGTCAGGAGAAGTACCCCACCAAGGACGATGACATTCCAGTGGTGAAGGGTACGGACATGCGGCTTCTCGAGGCTGAGAACGCCCTGATGAACGGCGACCTTGCGGGAGCCATGGCCAAGATCAACGAGGTCCGTGCGTTCCACGGTCTCGGTGCCTTGGTCGCGACCACGGTGGGTTCGATCACGGGTGGTGCAGGCGGCGGGGCACACCTGACGTCGATGACCGGTTGGGATATTCTCGACCGCGAGCGCCATCTGACCCTGTGGTTGGAAGGACGCAGACTTTGGGATCTCGATCGGTGGGACCACCCGCACCTCAACGGTGGCGGAGTGGTGTATGAGGCGTCGGTTGCACGGCGTGCCTCTTGCTTCCCGATTTCCGATGACGAGTGCCAGGTCAACGACAACATCGATGGCGCTAGCAAGTGCTTCACGTCGTAGTCGACCTTGAGTAAGTAGGGGAACCGCCCCTGGCCTTCGGGCCAGGGGCGGTTTTTGTCATCCACGAGGGCTCACGGCGTATGTCGACGCAGTGTCACTCTTTCGTTTGTTTCCGCGAGGGTGCACTGTTGCAGACGGATCGAACACGAGTGAGAGGTGACACGATGATGAACCGCCCCTTGGGTGTGCGGTGGGGAATGGGGAGAGCGGCATTGCTGGCCGCGCTCGTATGGGGGCTGCCGGTGCAAGCCCAGGTGAGCGTCGAGGGCGAGGTGATCGACAACGTCACCGGACTGCCGGTTCAGGGCGTGATCGTCCAGTTCCCGGATGTTGGCGTGGCTGCTCTTACCGACTCGATGGGCTACTTCAGGTTCGACGCGGTGCCGCGAGGCACGCAGATCATCAGCACCTACCACTTCGCGTACGACGCGCTTACGGCGGAGACGCCGATCGTGCTCGGCGATGTGCTGGCGCTCAACCTGACGCCCCGACCCATCGTGCTGGGCGGTGTCAGCGTCGATGTGCGGCCGCGCGGGGAAATCGAGGCGCTCACCAGTGGCCGAAGCTCCGATTTTCTTGGACCTGAACTGATCGAGGCGCAGGCGGAGCGGCATACGCGGGTGCTCGAGGTCATGCGGGCCAAAGCGCCGCCGCGACTCCAGATTCGTCAGCAGAGTAGCTCAGGGGGAATGCAGTTCTGCATCCAGTCGAGCCGACAGAGGCCGTCGATTCAAGAACTCCGTGACCTGGGCACCGGGTGCCGGCAGGCGTTGCTGGTAATGGATGGTGTCGTGATCTACGCACCGCCGTCCACGAGCGACTTCGTGGGGGACATGGCGCCGTCGATGCCGGCTGACGTCGCGAACATGCTGCTCAATCAGAACGCGAACGAGATCGAGAGCATTCGCGTGCTCACGCCCACGGACGCGTTTTTCAGGTACGGAGATCCAGGCAGGTTGGGTGCGGTCGAAGTCGTGACGAAACGCCCGTCCAACAGAATTCGTCGCAGATGAGCGGTGAGGGCGTCACCGTGTGCGGTGACGCCCTACGCGACCCTGGCGCCGCTTAGCGGTCGAGGGCTCCCCGCGCCTCCGCGAACAATGCGCGCGCAGTCTGCACCGCGGCGCGTTGGCTCTCCGTCGGGGGATACAGGGTTCCCGGCCGCACGCCGCCACCGTTGAGCGCGCCGTAGACCTGCTGAACCATGCGCGCAGCGGTAGACAGCTTCCCGGCGGGTGTGTCGAGCGAAGGACGCCCACCCCGGCCGCCGCGGCCTCGGCCGCCACCACCCAAGCCGTTCTCGCGCATGTAGCTCTGGATCTCGCCCGTGAGCGCCAGCGCGTCCAGCATGAAGCGCTCGCGCGACTCGTACATGGCGACGGTAATGGGCATCTCCGGATCGCCGCGTACTTCCACTCGTATGGACGCACTGATGTCGCGGGCGCTCACCGTGACCGTGTACCGACCGGGTGACACCCATGGTCCACGCTGCCCTATCGGCCGCGCCAGTTCTGGATTCGTGAAGCGCTGCCAGCTCTCGGCACGCCCCGGGATGGAGTGCCGCAGATCCCAATTGACGCGATGCGTGCCAGCTGAGGCCGGGACCCCCATCTCTCGCACCGTGCGACCAGCTGAGTTGGTGACCGTCATCGTGGCCGGACCGCTGCCCGCGCCGAGCTTGTAGGTGATCTCGATACCATCGACCGGATTGGTGCCCGCGAATGCCGCCTGCCCACGGTAGGACGTGTCTTTGCGGTAGACCTGGATCGTGCCCCGATCGGCGGAGAAGACGGTGACCGGAGCGGCGGCTGCGCCCCACTCCGCGAGGGCTCGTGTGTCGTCCAGGATCCAGAAGGAGCGGCCGTGCGTGGCCAGCACCAGATCCTTGTCACGCGGGTGGATCAGCATGTCGTCGTAGTGCGTCGTGGGCAGGTTGGGGATCTCGGCCCAGTTGGCTCCCCCATCGGTGCTCGCGAACGCGTGGTGTTCGGTACCGAGGAAGAGCACGTCGGTATTGTCGGGGTGCTCGACGATCACGTTCACGACGCCCAGCTCCGGCAAGGACGCGTGCATCGGCTGCCACGAAGCCCCGAAGTCCTCCGTGCGGAACAGGTAAGGCGCGAAGTCTCCGTCGCGGTGGCCGTCGAAGGCAGCGTAGGCGGTGCCCGACGAGCGCAGTGAAGCCGTGATGCGGCTCACATAGGTGCCGTCTGCGATGTTCCGGACGTTTTGAGAGACCTCGGTCCAGGTCGCTCCCGCGTCGCGACTCACCTGGAGGTTTCCGTCGTCGAAGCCCACCCACAGCACCCGCGCATCGACGGGTGACTCATCGAGGGTCACGGCCTCGCCGAAGCTGCCCGTACCGTCGTTCCTCGAGATCGTGATGTCCCGGCCCCGGACCCCCATCATCTCGAGGTCATCCCGGTCGATCTGGCGGCTCAGATCCTCACTACGCTGCCAGGAGGAGCCGCGGTCGCGGGAGGTGAAGAACCGGTTGCCGGCGACGTACAGCACGTCGGGATCGTGCTGGGAGAGCATCATCGGTGAGGTCCAGTCGAAGCGATAGTTCTCTCCTGGCGGCTCGATCGGCGATACGTCGACGATGTCGCCGGTGTTGGTATCGAAGCGAAAGTAGTTGCCCCCGTTCGAGCTACCGTAGGAGTATCTGGCGTCCCGAGGGTCTGCCGCCCAATACATGCCGTCGCCGAAGCCGGACTGCATCCAGTCGTCGTTGAGGATGCCTGCCCAGCGGCGTGTCTGAGACGGCCCCATGAACGAGTGGTTGTCCTGGAGGCCGCCATACACCCAGTAGGGATCGCGCATGTCGACGCCGAGCGCGTAGAACTGTGCGATGGGGAAGTTGTTCAGCCTGCGGAAGTTGACGCCGCCGTCGTAGGTCTCGTGCAGCCCGGCGTCCCCACCCAGGTAAAGGTGCTGCGAGTCGTTGGGGTCGATCCAGAGCGTGTGCTGGTCCGCGTGGACCCCGACGTCGTAGGTAGGCCGTCGCGCGATGCCCGAGAAGGTGCGCCCGCCGTCACGGCTCACGTAGGAATCCGTAGCGAGCTCGTAGACGCGGTCTTCGTCGTTGGGGTCGATGAAGATGTGGGAGTAGTACATCGGGCGGCCATTGAGCGCGTTTACGCGCTCCCAGGTAAGGCCGCCGTTCTCAGTCCGGTACGTGCCCTGCAGGCTGCGGTCGGCGTGCTCGATGAGCGCGTTGAGCACACTCGGGTTCGATTCGGAGATGGCGATGCCGATGCGGCCCTTGTCTCCCGCCGGTAGCCCACCTTCGAGCTCGTTCCAATGAGCGCCTCCGTCGATGGTCTTGTAGATGCCGCTTCCCGGACCTCCACCGTTGAAGCCCCACGCACGACGCTGCCGCTGATAGGTAGCCGCGTAGAGCGTATTCGGGTCGGAAGAGTCCATCACCAAATCCACGGCGCCGGTATTCTCGTCGACGTAGAGCACCTTCTGCCAAGAGCGCCCGCCGTCCGTCGTCTTGAAAATGCCACGCTGCTGTGAGGGAGCCCACAGGTTGCCCAGGGCCGCGACGTACGCGACGTCGGGATTACTCGGGTGGATGCGTACTCTGCCGATGTGGCGGGTTTCTTCGAGGCCGAGGTGGCGCCAGGTCCCGCCCCCGTCGTCCGAGCGGTAGATGCCGTTTCCGTACGACGTGCTCTGTCGATTCTGTTGCTCGCCGGTGCCCGCGTACACGATCTCTGGATTGGAGGGCGCGAGCGCCACGTCACCGAACGTGCTCACCGGCATGTCGTCGAAGACGTTGATCCAGGTCTGGCCGCGGTTGACGCTCTTCCAGAGCCCGCCGGAGGCCGAAGCCACGTAGAGCGTCGAAGGGTCGCTGGGGATCGCTTCTATGTCGTGAACACGACCCCCGGTTACCGCCGGGCCGATCACCCGAGGGTGGAGGTTGATCATGTCTCGAGTCGTGATCGGCGTTTGCGCCGACAGCGCGTGGGCGGCGGCCCCGGTCGTGATAGCGACGAGGCCCGCAGCGAGGATTGAGAAACGACATATGCTTTTCATGATGATCCGCTCCCGTTCGACGGGTCAGAAATCGGCAACTCGGGGGGTGAGGAGGCGGCGACGGCCTCTCTCACGACGCTCAATACGTCTTCATCCATATCTGCGACGCCGAGCATCCATCGTAGGTAGTCGGGCGTCTCGGTCGCGACGTCGTTCAGCGCGCGGCCCTTGTGCTTCCCACGCCTGAAGACACGTCCCTCCTCCGACGGGCCGAACCAGCGCTCCAGCTCGGTGCGGAACGGAGCGAATTCCTCGCAATAGGCGTGCAGCCCGTCCAGGTCCTGCGGGATATGCGGGTAGCGCTCGAGCTGGGCGCCAAGGACCGCGGCCGTTGTCCGGATATCACCCAGCGCTGTGTGGGCCTCTTCGTGTTCTCTGCCCAGGTAGAAGCGAGCTGCGGCAGAGAGGTCCCTTGGTTCTTCGCGATGGAAGAGGTTCTGCATGTCCAGGACCCGCCGCCTTTCCAGGGTGAAGCGGATGTCACAGCGCTTGAATTCCGCGACCAGCATGTGCAGATCGAAGCGTCGGATGTTGAACCCGCCCAGGTCACAGCCCGCGAGGAACTGGTCATGCAGGCTCCTGGCGGTCCGGCAAAACGGGTGCTCGTTGGCTACGTCTTCGTCGGTGATGTGGTGTACAGCCGTCGCCTCGGGCGGGATCGGCACGCCCGGGTTGTACCGGCGCACGCGCTCGAGCACATCCCCCTGGGGCGTGACTTTGATCAGCGCCAACTCGACGATACGGTCGTTCTTCACGTCGAGGCCGGTGGTCTCAAGGTCGAAGAAGATGAGGGGTCGGTCCAACTCGAAGGGCAATTTCATGGGACCGGCAAGGTAGTGGGCGAGCCGAATAAGGACTACCGTGTTCGCTCGTGCCGTCCCCCTGAAGACCCCTGTGCCAGCGTGCGATGCGTGACTCCAACCACGAGACTCGATGAGTGACTCCATGCGCGCGATCGTCATGCGCGCACCCGGCGACGCGGACGTCCTGGAGATGAGAGAGGCCGAACGGCCTGCGCCGGCCGACGGTGAGCTGCTCGTGCGCGTCGCTTCGTCGGGCGTGAATCGGGCCGACCTGATGCAGCGCATGGGTCGGTATCCGGCTCCTCCTGGCTACCCTGAGGATATCCTGGGCCTGGAGTACGCCGGCACCGTCGAAGAGATCGGGGGAGGCGTCGAACGGTTCGCGCCAGGCGACACGGTGATGGGGATCACCGGGGGCGGCGGTTACGCCGACTTCGTAGTCGTCCCCGCTGTGACCGCCGTCTCAGCGCCCGCCCAGCTCGAGATGGTTCGCGTGGGCGCGCTGCCTGAGGTCTTCATGACGGCGTTCGACGCCGCTTTCGTGCAAGAGGGCCTCCAACCAGGAGAGACGCTGCTCGTGCACGCGGTAGGAAGTGGCGTGGGCACGGCCGCCCTCCAACTCGGCACCAGGGCGGGGGTGACCGTGATCGGCACGTCGCGAACCGCGACGAAACTCGAGCGAGCAAAGGAGCTCGGCCTCGAACACGCGGTCCTGGCGGACGAGAACTGGCCGGACAGCGTGTTGGAGCTCACGGGAAGGCGGGGCGTCGACGTGATCCTGGACCTCGTGGGAGGACCCTACTTGGCAGGGAATCAGCGTGTGCTCGCCCAACGCGGCCGCCACATCGTGGTCGGCGTGCCCGGCGGCCTAACCGCCGAGATCGACCTGCGCGCGCTCATGGGCCGACGCGGATCCATTCGCGGCACCGTCCTGCGCGCCCGCCCCATCGAGGAGAAAGCCGCCCTAGCCCGCGCCTTCGAGACCGACGTCCTACCCGGCTTCACCGACGGCACCCTCCGCCCCGTGATCGACACCGTCTTCCCCGCCGCCCAAGCCCCCCAAGCCCATCGCCACATGGAGTCCAACCGAAACTTCGGGAAGATCCTATTGGAGTGGTGATTCCTCAGGGCCAGTTTGTGCCCCCAAGGCTCGGGGGCACGCGTCGTTCCCCAGTGCCCCAAAGTTCGCGGGGACACGCGGCGTTCTCCTTCGTGGGTATCCGGCGCCGGGATGGTTCGGTCGGCCCGGCGCCGCTAAGCGAAGCCTCAGCCCGATCGAGTAGCTGATGTGACAACGGCGAAGCGCCCCCCGAAGGAGAACGCCGCGTGTCCGCGAAGCCCCTCCCCGGAAGGAGAAGGCCGCGTGTCCCCGCGAAGCCCCCCCCGAAAGGGAACGTCGCGCGTCCCCCTATAACCCTAGCGCCTCCAGCACCAACCCTTCCTGCTCCGCCGCGTGATCCTTCGACTTACCGCCCGCCGGACTCGCGCGCTCCGGACGCGCCACATACTTCAGTGGCACCTTGCGAGACACCAGCCCCCGCATGCGCGGCCCGACGAAGGTGAGCCCACCCATGTTGCGAGGTTCCTCCTGCGTCCACACCACTTCCTTGAGGCTGGGGTAGCGGGCCAGCAGCTCCTTGAGCGCAGCGACTGGGAACGGGTATAGCAGCTCGAGCCGGCCGATCGCGGTCGTCTTGGCTTCGGTTCGCCGCGCGTGGCCCTGGATGTCGTAATAGATCTTTCCCGTGCAGAGCACGAGGCGCTCGATTGCGTTGGGATCTTCCACGGTCGAATCGTCCAGAACATGCCTGAATCCACCGGTCGTGAGTTCCGCCACCGTCGACGAAGCCAGTGGGTGTCTCAGGAGGCTCTTCGGGGTCATGACGATCATCGGGCGCTCGGGCCGTCGCATCGCCTGACGCCGTAGCATATGGAAGTACTGCGCCGGAGTCGTTGGGTATGTGACCCTCATGTTCTCCTCCGCACACAGCTGGAGGAAGCGCTCGAGGCGAGCGCTCGAGTGTTCCGGCCCCTGACCCTCGTATCCGTGCGGGAGCAGCAAGGTGAGACGGGAGTACTGCCCCCATTTCACCAGCCCCGAGGAGAGGAACTGGTCGATCATGACCTGGGCCACGTTTACGAAGTCCCCGAATTGCGCCTCCCAAAGCACCACGTCGGTATCCGCCCCGACGGAGTATCCATACTCGAAGCCGATCACCGCGGTCTCGGTCAGAGGCGAATTGTGGATCTCCAGTCGGGCGTCCGAGACCTCTTGTAGCGGCGTGCACGTCTGACCGGTTTCGATATCGTGGAGTGTCAGGTGCCGATGGCTGAACGTGCCGCGCTGGACGTCCTGCCCGGTGAAGCGGATCGGGATGCCGTCTACGAGCAGCGAACCGAACGCGAGCGTTTCGGCGTGACCCCAGTCGAGCGTTCGCTCGAGGTCGAAGTCTTTGGCGCGACGCTCCAGCTGCCTCCACAGCTTCGGGTGAGGCGTAAAGCCGTCGGGAAGCTCGAGCGTGGCCCTGTTGATGCGGGCCAGCACCTCGAAGTCGACGCCGGTCGTCTCCGGCACGACCGGGACTTCACGCTCGTCGTCGGGCTTGTCGTCGGCGACCGGCTCGTGATCGCGCACTTTGTCCTGGGCGTCGCGTAGTCGATCTGCAATCTCCTGACGGACAGCCTGGGTTTGTGCCTCGCTGGCGACGCCTTCAGCCGCGAGTTGGTTCCCGTAGACGGTTCCGACGGTCGGGTGCTGCGCGATGTTCTTGTACTTGAGCGGCTGCGTATACGCAGGCTCGTCGCCCTCGTTGTGGCCGTGTCGACGGTACCCCACCAGGTCGATCACGAAGTCGTCCCGGAAGTGCGCCCGATACATCATCGCGAGCCGCACCACGGCGAGGCACGCCTCCGCGTCGTCCGCGTTCACGTGCACGACCGGGATTCCGTACCCCTTCGCCAAGTCGCTCGAGTACACCGTCGAGCGGCTATCCCGCGGGTCGGTCGTGAAGCCGACTTGGTTGTTGACGATGATGTGGATCGTGCCGCCAACGGAGTATCCGTGGAGGCGCGCCATGTTCAGGGTCTCGGCGACTACGCCTTCCGCCGCGAACGCGGCATCTCCGTGCATGAGGATCGGGACCACCGCGTGGCAGTCGGGCTCCGAGTCCTTGCTGCCGCTCTCGAACTGTCTCGAGCGGGCCATTCCGGCGACCACCGGGTTCACGAACTCGAGATGGCTCGGGTTCGGGGCCAGCCGGACCAGGATGGTCCCGACGCCATCGATCTCACGCTCTCCGCGCGCCCCGTGGTGGTACTTCACGTCGCCCGTGCCGGGGATGTCGAGTTGTCCACCCTTCACGGACGGGCCCTCGAACTCTGCCAGTAGCTCCCCGTACGATACGCCGACCGTATGCGTGAGCACGTTGAGGCGGCCACGGTGTGCCATGCCCAGCACGACCTCTTTCCCGCCTTTGCGAGCGGCGAGCTCGATCGCGAGGTCCAACATCGGCACCAGTGCGTCGTTTCCCTCGAGAGAAAAACGCTTTTGGCCCAAGTAGGCGCGGTGGATGAACTGCTCCATGCCTTCCACCTCGGAGAGGCGATACAGGAGCGCACGCTTCTCTTCGGGGCTCATCTCCGGCAGGTGGCCTCGTGATTCTACCTGTTCCCAGAGCCAGTCGACCTTCACATGATCGTCGAGGTGCTCGAACTCGTAGCCGATGCTGCCTGCGTAGATGTCCTCCAGGTCGGAAAGCGCGTCCGCGACCGAGCGGTCGGCGTCGACTTCGTCCATGACGAGCGACGCGGGCAACTCGGCCAGTTCCTCCATCGAGGTGCCGAAGAACGCCGGCGTGAGCTGCGGGTGACCGGCCGGCTCGCTGCCCAGCGGGTCGATACGCGCGAGCTGATGGCCGTGATCCCTGAAAGCCTGAACCAATGCGGTGGCTCGAGAGACGACCGGCAGCGCCCGACGCAGGTGATCGGCCGCCTGCGAACTCGGCGACGGAGGAAGAGGAGCGGCCTCGAGGGCAGCGGGTCGGTTGTCGTTGAGTTGGTCGGGGACGAACAACCCTTCGGCGACCGCCCGCTCGCCTTGCGTCTCGAAGAGAGAGCGCCACTCCGCGGGGACCCCTTCGGGGTTACGCGCGTATTCCTCGAACATCGCCTGAGCGTAGGCGGTATTCAGACTGTCGAAGAGTGGATTGTCCATCGTATCCGCGATATTCAGTGCAGAACCGGCAGGTAGGCCGCTAGTGTCGGCGACAACAAATACTACCGTAAATGGTTGGGGCGCAGGAGTGCGAGTGACACAGGTCCTCGAGAACAGAACCGATGCTCTGCCAGCACTCGTGCACACCGGGTGGGCGGATGCGTTCCCCTGGCTGATCCAGGGATGTACTACGCGAGGAAGCGGACGCGAGGGTCCGTTCGACCTGGGTCTCTTCAGCGATGCCTCCCCGGCCTGGCGCGTGCTCGAAAACTGGGAGCGTCTCAGGGCCGCGACCGGTCAGGCGCGCGTCGTGCATGCTCAGCAGGTACACGGATCCCGCGTGCGGTTCCACGAGTCCGGGCCACCTGGCTTGCACATCTCCGAGCGGTGTGACGGTCACGCAACCGCTGCGGTCGGCATCGTCCTCTGTGTAGCCGCCGCCGACTGCGTGCCCGTGTACGTCGTGGATGCGGAGAGGCGAGCGGTTGCCGTGCTGCATGCCGGTTGGCGCGGCGCTGCGGGGGGCGTGCTCGAGCAGGGTCTGCGGCTCCTGGCGGAGCGTGTCGGCACGACTGCCGACCGGGTGCATCTGCACCTGGGACCGGCGATCTGTGGTCGCTGCTACGAGGTCGGGCCTGAAGTGTTCGAGGCACTGGGGCAGCGGGTTCCGGTAGCCCCCGAGCCGATCGACCTTCGGGCCGTGCTTGCGCGGAGGGCGGTCGATAGCGGTGTTCCGCAGGCCCAGATCACGGTGTCTGAACACTGCACGCTCTGCGGCGCCAGCGGGCTGTTCTCGCATCGCGGCGGGGACCATGAACGCCAGGTCGCGTACATCGGTGTCCGCGCGTGACTCCGGACGGAACCCACGCCTTCGATGCGGTTGGACGCTGCCGGGACTGCTTGCACCACCGGGTGACCGGAAACCGAAAGGGCTCGCGGTTCTATCTTTGCGGGCGGTCGAAGGACGATGCACGGTTCCCGAAGTATCCACCGCTCCCAGTGATCGACTGCCAGGGCTACGAGCCGGGCGGGGCCGATCCCTGGGCGCGATACGCTCAAGACACGGATGAGGAGCTTTCATGAGCGACGCGCTTTATACGACCAGGTCGACGGTCACCAAGGTGGACGGGATCCATCGCCGGGCGACTCTCGAGGATGGCACGACCCTCGAGATGGGCGTGCACGGGCCCATCAAGGCCCACTACCGGCTCGACGCAGAGCCGGACTTGCCGCTGCCGGTCGACTACCTGGTCGCTGCGGCCGCGACCTGACTACTCGGGACTCTCAATGGCGCGCTGGAGGTGCGCGGAATCCCGATGGCGAACGACGCCATCAGCTGCACGGCGGAAGGCACGAACGAGGTGGTCGACCGGATCATCGTGCTCACGAAGATCCACGTGCACTATACGCTGCGACTGTCGGCCGACGCACCGCAGGACAGGGTGGATCGGGCGCTGGAGACACACGCGAGCAAGTGTCCGACGGCTCAGTCCATCAAGGACTCGGTCGAGATTAATTGGTCGGCTGACGTGACGAGAGCGGACGGGTAGCGCGCTCGTTCTCCAGGGAGCATGGCCTCGCCACTAGCGAAGCGTCGGTGCTCTCTTGCCGAACAACGGATCACGAGCGCCAAAGGTACACGGGGGGTAAACGGGTATTTGTCCGTTATGTAGTAGCCGTAGTCACCATTGATATCGAACGCCCCATTGCACTCATCGAGGTTACCGGTACCGGCATAGAACCAATCTTTCTCGTACCTGCCCATCTCGAGGCCGAAGTCGCTGGCGAACGCGTCAGGATTGTTGGCGATGTCCCAGGGTGTTGGCGGCGTTCCGGGCAGAGCAGTTGGGATCGCCGTCCGCGAATTCTGAGCAATAGTCTCATAGCCGGATTCGGCTCGTACGAGTTGGCCAGCCTCGCATTGAAGCGGTGGATGGTCCACACCGAAATGCGTCAGCAGAAGGGCTCGGATGCCCGATACTCGTCTCGACTACGACCGGCTCGCGCGCAGTTACGATCAGCGATATGTCGAGCACGACTACGGCGGCATTGAACGGACGCTGCGGACGGTCTTGGACGGCAGACGTCGCGTCCTTGAGGTAGGCTGCGGGACGGGCCATTGGCTCGAGGTCGTGGGTGGTTGGGGGCTCGACCCGTCGAAGGGAGCGGACGAGTGGTACGTGTACGACTACTTCGCGGAGACGCTGGAGTCCGACCGCGACCGCTACCCGGCGAGCCGTTCGATAAGAGGGTGGTTGCGCGAGGCCGGGTTGCAGGCCGCCAGCACCGTTCTGGCCCAACGCATGAGTCGCGTTGTGGAGGCCCGGCCGTATCTTGAGCGTGGTGCCGCAGCGAAGCACGTCACGTCGCAGCTGGCCCTTCTTACCGAGGAGGCGTATGTCGAGGGAATGGCCAGCGTCTGGAGCGACGTGCGCCGAGCTGAAGCCCAAGGGTCAGCCCTGACGCTGCGGGCCGACCTTCACATTTACGCCACGTCGGCGCGGGTGCCCGAATAAGGGGGTCTCGCCATTGTGGCCCGGCTCATTCTCGGCAAGGAGCGAAGTCGCCATGAACAGGAGAGAGTTTAGCAGGCTGGTCGGGGCGGCGGCGATCACGCCGGTACTGGGACCGGGGCGCGCTGTTTCATCGCTCCACGAGCGCTGGTCCTTCACGGCACATATCGCCGAGTGTTGCAGCTGTGACATCCCGTGCTCCTGCAACTTCGGAAGACCCGAGCAGACTTGCCACGGGACGCGGCTGATCCAAATCCGAGAGGGTCAATTCGAAGGAGACCAACTGGCGGGTATCAACTTCGTGGTCACGTTCTACATGCGGCGTTGGACTCGGATCTATGTGGATGATTCACTCACCGTAGCCAAGATCGCGACCCTGGATCGACTCCTCCCCGTCGCGTTCGCAGGCTTCGCGCGACTCGCACAGGTCCAAGAACGCGTGCCTCTGACGGTGTCGGAGTCACCTGATACGTTCCGGTTCACGGTGCCCGAGTCGACGGTCGAGATGAAGCTGTTTCCGGGCCTCGACGGCAGCGCGATCACCATCAGCGGCCTCCCGTCGAGGTCCTACCACGACTACGTGCAGTACGAGTCCGTCGTGCACACGCATAGGAGTGCGGAGGCCGAGTGGTCGTACGCGGGTACGAATGGCTTCCAGTCGGAGATGCGGGTGGCGGGCTGACGCCTCGGAACTCGACCGGCTCAGGCCTAGTAGGACGTTCGACCGCCTTGGCGTGTCGCAGCCCTCATCTGAGCGAGGTCGATGTCGCGAGTCTTCCCTCCGAGGTCGTTTCTCGACGCGGTCGTCGTCCGCACAACGGTGCTTTGGGTCTTTCTGCGATGCGCCACGGGAGTTTTGTCCGCGGCGACTGACGCTCAACTCTCCAGGACGGGCTGGGAAGGAGCCGACGCCCCACTCTCTCAGGCTCTGGCGGGCCCCATGACGGCGTTCGCTCTTTTCGCGGTGATCCTGCTTCTCTTGCGCCTGGAGATGGCGAGGCGCTGCGAGTTGGTCTTCCTAGCGAACCTCGGGTACTCGTTCCGCCACGTGGGCCTCGTCGTGGCACTCGAGGGTCTCACCCTGCGCATCGCTCTTGTCTAGTCGTCGATACGAACTGTGGGCCGAAGGCATCGGGAAGTCGTTCCGAGGCACGCCGGTTCTGAAGGCCGTGTCGCTCTGGGCGGAGCCGGGGAAGGTCACGACGCTCATGGGTCGAAACGGTTCGGGCAAGACCACACTCATGAGAATCGCAGCTGGTGACCTGCGGCCGGACCATGGAGTCGTCTCATGCTTCGGCGATGCTCGTGAGAGACAGTCCCTCCCGCGTCTGGCCGGGCGAGGGTTGATGTACTTGCCGCAGAGTCAACTCATGGCGCCGAGCTATACCGTTCATGCTCACTTCGAGGCCTTGGGCGCGGTGTTCGGTTCCCGATGGGTCGCCCACGCGATCGATGTCGTTGATGTCGGGCACCTGTTGGAACAGCAGGGCCGGAGCTTGTCCGGCGGTGAACGGATGCGGGTCTCGCTGGCGTTTGCGTTTGCGCGCCGTCCCCGGGTGCTGTTGGCGGATGAGCCCCTCGTCGGCCTCACTCCCCGTGACCAGGAGTCCTTGGGGCAGAGCCTCAGGGGTCCTCGCGGCGCTGGGTGTGGCGGTCGTCACGTCGGGCCACGGTGCCAGAGTGCTCTTGGAGAGTTCGGACGTGATCCTCTGGTCCGTGGCCGGCACCACCCATCACCTGGGATCTCCGTCGGAAGCGATCGCCCATCGGCAGTTCCAACGGGAATACCTCGGACCCGGCTGGCGGGACTGACGATCACCGCTCCGTCGGTACTGCGCGAGGGTCGCCGGCTGGGCTCGCGTCCGTCATCTTCATCGTGCGATGCGACGACATTCGAACGGGAGCAAGGATGAGATTTGTTGCGGCGCTACTTCTCGTGGGGCTGTGCGCTGCCCCGGGTAGGGCGCAGGAGCGCGCGTTCGTATCGAACGACCGCACGGTATTGGGAGCTTCGGAAGACCTCACGGCGTCGGTGACGTTCGTGGATATCGACGGCGACCAGGATCTGGACATCGTGTACGCGAACGGACGCCATTGGGCGCAACTCAACGAGGTGTACCTGAACAACGGCTCGGGTCGATTCACGGTCGGCTACGCCCTCGGTCCCGAAAAGGCCACGACGTATGGGGTGCCCGCGGGAGATCTGGATGGCGACGGCGACGTCGACGTGGTCGTGGGGAATGATCAGGCGGAGAACTGGGTGTACCTGAACGATGGGCACGGTCGCTTCACTCTGGCGTGGGCCGTGGGGCCGGAGGTCGAGCCCACCCGTAGCGCTCAGCTCTACGACCTCGACGGTGACGGATTCCTCGACGTGCTCTTCACCAATCGCGGCACGTCGAACGGATTCTATCTGAACGATGGAACCGGGCACTTCGGCCCGAAACGCGAGTTCGGCGACCCCGATGGTTCGACGATCGCCGTCGCGATCGGTGACGTGGATGGAGACGGCGATCCCGATCTGGTGCTCGCCAACCGGGACGGCCAGGCGAATCAGATTCTGCTCAACGACGGAGCGCTGGGATTCAGCGAGGTCCGCCTGTTCGGTACGGGGAGTGACGAGACGAGGTCCGTCGCTTTGTCCGACTTCAACGGCGATGGAATCCCGGACATCGTCGCCGTGAACATCGGAGAATCGAACGCCGTTTATCTGGGCCACGGGAAGGGCGGCTTCGACGCGGGTGTACCGTTTGGTGACTCGGAGCGGACGTACGCGGTCGTGACCGCCGACGTCGATTGCGACGGAGATCAGGACATCGTGGTGGCGAATGTCGGTGGCCCCAACGCCGTCTACCTGAACGATGGCAGCGGGACGGCCTGGAGGGTTCGTTGGCTCGGCGACGAGTCCAACGCCAGTTACGGGGTGGCCGCCGGCGACCTGACCGGAGACGGCTTTCCGGAGATCGGATATGCCAACTCCGGCTCCGTCAATCGACTTTTCATGAACCGGGGGCGGCGCTAAGGGGCTTGCGGGACCTGCGACCCTTCTCGCCTACCTCTGTAGAAGCTATAGTGATAGAAGAGTGAGTTTGCGTCGCCTTCTTCGTCGCTGTGAAGCCCATGCCGAGTGCCCACGTTCCAATCACCGATCTCGCGCTGAACATCCTGCTCGCCCTCGGCGAGGGGCCGCTGCACGGGTACGGGATCATCAAGGACATCGAGGACCGTAGTGGTGCACCCAGCGGCCTCCGCTCGGGCACGCTCTACACGGCCCTCCAGCGCCTGAAGAGCGAAGGCCTGGTGGCGTCCGCCCCTGTACCCGCTGGGGATCCGGGGCGGGACCAGCGGCGCAAGTACTTCACGATGACTCCGCTCGGCAGGCAAGTGGTGGCGTCGGAGCTTCAGCGCCTGCGCTCCTTCGTGTCGCTGGGGGTCGATCGACGCCTGATCGAAGCCGAAGGCAGCGGATGAGTCGGCGACCGAATGGCCCCCTCCCCTGGGAGCTTCGCCTCTACACGTGGTGCCTGCGCTCGTATCCCGCCGCCTTTCGCGAGGCGAATGGCGAGGCGATGCGGGAGACCTTCGTCGACCGGCGTCGGGCGGCCGACGTCGTCGGTCCGTGGCGCGTCGCAGACACCTCGCTCGAGTGCCTCAACCTACTCAGGGAGGGGGCCGCGATTCAGGTGGGCGCAGGCGACGGGAATGGGGCGAGCGAGCTCACGGGTTGGAGCGACGGCGATCTTGGTGGGAGGAGGGGGAGAATGGGGGAGTCGATCCGTGACGTTGGAAGGACTGTGCGCACTATGGCGCGGTGACCCGTTTGGTCGCTGCTGGTCATCACGACGCTGGGGGGCGGGGATCGCTTCGACTACCGCGGTGTTCAGCGTCGTCGATGGAGTGGCGCTCAGGGAGCTGCCGTACGATGCTCCGGATGATCTGGTACGAATCGGGGGTGCACGCGAGGGCCGTCCGGGACTGAGCTCGGTTTCGGGCCCCAATTTTCGGGACCTGGAGGCTTCCGCGACGACGCTCTCAGAGGTGGCCGGTGCGACGCCGAGCTCCATCGCAATGGGCGGCGAGGACGGCCCCGTCGACCAGGTTCGCGGCGGATACGTCTCTGGAGGCTTCTTCTCCGCGCTGGGTCGCGCACCCCTCCTGGGCCGAGCGATCCTCCCCTCGGACGATCAGGCGGGCGCGCTCCCCGTTGCGGTCCTGAGTCACGAAATGTGGCAAGCGCGCTTCGGCGGGGTCGACGTGCTCGGCCGAACCCTGCGACTCGATGGTTTGCCGGTGACGGTCGTCGGCGTGATGGGCCCCGCCTTCTATCCGCCGGAAGGCGCGAACTTGAGGTCGACGCGCCTGTGGCTGCCACTGGCAGGAGCCCCGCTCCCGGTCGATGAGCGCGGACTCTCGTTCCTGGACGTGATCGGGAGGGTCGCCCCGGATGCTACCCGGGCGCAGGTGGACGCGGAGCTCGAGTCGATCGGATCGGGACTGCGAGAGCGATACGGTCTTCCCGGACGCCAGTTCTCGACCTTCCGAGCGGCCTCGCTTGCCGACGAAACGATCGGAACGGCGCGTGCCACGGTCGGATTCCTGTTCGGGGCCGTCACGCTCATGCTGGTGATCGCGTGCGCGAACGTCGCGAACCCGATGCTGGTGCGCACCATCGACCTCTCTAGAGAGTTGGCCGTGCGTGTGAGCTTGGGCGCGTCCCGGAGCAGAATCGTACGGGATGTGGCTCTGGAGACTTTGGCCCTGACGCTCACCGGCGGTGCTTTGGGAGCGGCGCTCGCCTATGTGGGTGTCGAGGCCGTGGCCCGCGTTGCTCCGGTCGACCTTCCGCGCCTCGACGAGGTCACCGTGGATGGGCGTGTGCTCGCGTTCACGTTCGTGCTCTCGGTGGTCGTGGGGGGGTCCTAGTGGGGCTCCGCCCCGGCGTTACGCGCCATGCCCACTGATGCCCTCGAGAGCATTGCGGGGTATGTGCACCGAGGCACTTCGTCGCGCTGGCAGGGCCGATTCCGCGATTTGCTCGTTCTCACGCAGTCGGCGATGGGCCTGGTGCTTCTGATCGGCGCCGGCCTCCTCATGAACAGCCTGGTCCGGCTTCATCGGGTCGATCCGGGGTTCGCCACGGAGGGCCTGCAGGTCCTCTCTCTGCGACTGGGCGGGGATGATCTGGAGCCTCGCCGGGAGCCGGCGTCCGGATCGCACGCCGGCCTGCTTCGTGCGGTCACGAGCGTCCCGGGGGTACGGGAGGCGTCGCTCACGACGGGTGCACCCTTCACGAGCAGAGGATGGACCGCCTATGTGCAGCCAGACGGCGTCGAGCTCTCCGAGCAAGACCTCATGTCGGCTAGGATCGGCCTCCATCAGGTGAGCGCCGGGCATCTCACGAATCTGGGGGCCCGCCTCGTGTCGGGTCGCAAGATCGAACAAATCGACAACCGGGGAGCGAGCCCGTGGTCGTGATCTCGGAGACCCTCGAGAAACAGTATTGGCCGAGCGGAGATGCCATCGGATCGCTGTTGGTGGTCGGCGGAGACGGCACGTTCAGCGATCGTAGAGTCGTCGGCGTCGTGGCGGCGCCGCGGTACTCGGGACCTGGGTCCTTCGAAGAGCAGCGCATCTATCTGCCCTACTCGCAGTTCGTCCCTGCGGAGATCGACCTGATGCTACGCCTCGACCACCTGGACGCCACGACCACGGGGGCCCTGCGCGAGGCTGTTCATGAGGCCGATCCCGGCGCTTCGATCCGAGCGTTCGGCTCCGTAGACGAAGCCATGTCGGACTATTTCGTCGAACCTGGATTCTACGCGTGGCTGCTGACGGTATTCGCGGCGATCGCCCTTCTGCTGTCCGGCGTGGGCCGCTATGGGACGATGGCTTTCGCGGTCGGTCGTCGACGCCGTGAGTTCGGGATTCTGCTCGCGCTCGGGGCCGCAGCGCCCGACCTGGTGCGCGTCGTGGTGGCGCGAGGGCTCACGATCACCGGCGCGGGCGTGCTCGTCGGGCTCGCGGGAACCCGGGTACTGGCGCGCACCCTCGATGGCTTCGTCTTCGGCGTGTCCACGACCGACGTGCCCACATACGCGTTCGTCTCGCTCGTCTTCCTGTCCGTTGGCGCCCTGGCGAGCTGGCTTCCTGCGCGTAGAGCCGGTTGGACGCAGCCGGTCGAGAGTCTGTGACTCGACTAGGCGCTAGGGCTCCGAGGGGGCGGTCAGCCGCCCACCGTCCAGGTCGCAGAGAAACGATCCATCGAGAATGTCGAGGGTCGGACCGCCGCCTTGGGTCGCGAGGCCGCGGCAGCCGAAGGGCCCCGCGAGGGTGCCATCTCTCACCTCGAGCACCAGCTCACAGGGTGATGAATCGGCTCGGTTGGCGTACACGCGGCCCGGGCCATCATGCCACCAAATACCCCAGGTCAGGCCCCCGGGACAGGGCCGACCCCTGGCGTTCATCGCTGCGAAGGTCGCGTGGCCGGAGACGTTGCAAAGGTCGATGTCGATGTGGGGCCCCTGCTCACCGTCGTCGGCTCGCTGCTCGCCGAGACGTACCCACAGCATGGTTTCCCCGGACCGTCTGCAGAAGACCAGGTTACGCTCTTCCGTGTACGTGACGGTTTCGTCGTAACCGTCGCCCGAGAGGCACCTTTCGTGCGCGGCTGCGACCGACTCGGTATCGACGGGCTCCGGCGCACCGCCCTGGGCGAAGCCCGAAGCGCTGACTTGGAGCAGAGATGTGGCGAGGGCCAACGCGCGGACCTGCGAGGCCGGGCTCACGAGGACAGTTGCTACCCGGCCCAGTGGACTCTCCATATGCGGCCGGCACCGTCATCCGAGATGTAGAGGCTGCCCTCGCTTCCCACCGCGACCGCCACGGGTCGCCCGAGCACGTTTCCGGACCCGGTGAGCCAGCCGGTGGCGAAGTCCTCATAGGAGGTCGGCTGACCTCCGGCGACCCGGACCCTCACGACCTTGTATCCGGTCCGTTGGGAGCGATTCCAGGAGCCGTGGAAGGCGAGGAACAGATCACCCCGGTACTCCTCAGGGAACTGCTCGTGCTCGTAGAAGACCATGCCCAGGGGCGCCGAGTGCGCCTGCATCTCCAGCGCGGGCGGGACGGTGCTTGCGCAGCGCTGAGCGTCCCCGTATTCGGGATTGGGTATGCGCGACTCGTAGCAATATGGCCAGCCATAGTGCTCGACCGAGCCCCCCGGCACCAAGATGTTCAGCTCTTCCGCGGGGACGTCGTCCCCCAAGCGGTCGCGCTCGTTCTGGCTCACCCAGGGCAGCCCGGTCTCGGGATGAAACGCGAGACCCGTGGCGTTGCGCAGTCCCACGCCTACGAGGGTCTCGCCGGTACCGTCCGCTGCGTAGCTCACGACGACGGCGCGCCGCGGGTCGCTCTCCTCGCAGAGATTGCACGTCGACCCGATCGCCACATAGAGGCGGTCATCGGGGCCGAATCCGATCTCGCGGGTCCAGTGGCTGCCGCCTGCCGGGAGCCCGGGCACGACCACGGACTCCTGTGTGAATGCCGGACCGGCCAAGCGCACGACCTGATGCGTCTCGCCCACGTAGAGGTCTCCGTCGCGGAAGGCCAACCCATACGGCTGGCGTAGCCCGGACGCGACGACCTGGGGCGCGCCAGCTGCGGTCCCGTCAGCGTTCAGGTCGAAACGAACTATCTGTCCGGCCGACGAGCGCGTCGCGTACAGGCGGCCATCCGGCCCTGTCTCGAGCATGCGGACGCCCGACACACCTTCGGCGAAGATCGACACCTCGAAGCCTTGGGGAACCTCCAAAAAGGTCTGAGTCGCTCCGGGGCCGCCGTCCTCGGACGCCTGTTCGGGCGCTTCCGTGGAGGCGGTGCACGCCGCCGACATCAGAATTGCGAGGGTCACGCGCACCCCGCCGGTTCGATCCGCACGCATCTCCACCCTCCCTCTTATACTCCTGCCCATGGGTCTGTCACGGGCGCGGACCACAGGCACTCATCAACCGCTCGCCATGACAGACTATCGCTGATACGCTGATTCGTACAATGATGCCTCCGCTTCGTGCTGCTACCCTGGTCGCTGGATTCGGCGTGCTCGTCGCCGCTTGCGACGACATCGTCGTGAGCCCCGACGTGTCCACGGACGTAGGCGCGCTGAGCGAGCAATACATCGATGCCTGGCTCGCGGTCGACCTCAGGGAGCGCTCGTTCGACGGTAGGATCGAAGAGAGGCTCGTGGAGCGGCTCGGTCGGCCCATTCATCAGGAGCGAGCGGAGCTCGGGCGCCTTCTCTTCTTCGATCCCATCATGGGGCTGAACGGTGACAATAGTTGCTCCGGCTGCCATGGGCCGAACTCGGCCTTCAACGATGGAAACTCCATTGCCATCGGGGTGGGGAACAACGGGGTGGTGGGGCCGGGACGTCGTGGCCCCCACAATCAGCGGCGGGCGCCGACGATCCTCAATACGGTGTTCTATCCGAGCCTGATGTGGGACTCACGCTTCGAGTCGCTCTCGTTGGACCCATTCGACAATTCCAAGGGCTTTGCGTTTCCCGAGCCCGAGGGACTCTCCTTGTCGGCCATGGAACACCTGCTCGGAGCTCAAGCGTTCACCCCGGTCGTCTCAAGCATCGAGATGGCGGGCTTCGAGTTCGGGGACGATCACGATGCCATGCGAGCGGAGATCGTGAGCAAGGTCGCGCAGACCGGCGAGTACCAGTCCCGGTTTGCGGATTCGTTCGCGGACATCGCAGAGGGAGCCGCGATTGGGTACCAGCATCTTGCGGCGGCAATCGCCGAGTTCGAGTTCACGCTCGTACGAGCCGACGCACCGCTGGACCGGTACGCCCGCGGGGAAACGGACGCCCTGACCTACGACGAGAAGGCGGGAGCGAGGCTGTTCTTCGACGAGGCGAACTGTGCGGAATGCCACATCGTTCGCGGGTACGCCAACCAGATGTTCAGCGACTTCGAGGCCCATGTGCTCGCGGTGCCGCAGGTCGTGCCGGTGTTCGGCAACAAGCCCTTCGATGGCGCGGGTGATGAGGACTACGGGCTGGAGCAGCACACCCGAAGGTCCGCGGACCGGTACAAATTCCGGACCTCGCCCCTCCGCAACGTGGTCTATCAACCCACGTTCATGCACAACGGGGCGTACCTGTGCTTGGACGAAGCCGTCCGTCACCACCTCCAGGTGCGCGACATGCTGGAGGGCTTTTCGCCGGAGGGTTTGGAAGAGGGACTGCAAGGTCAACCCGGACCGTATGCGGCGATGCTGGACAGGACCCAACTCCTGATCCTGGAGCCACAGATCCTCTCGGAACTCGAGATCAGTCAACTCGTGCTCTTCGTCGGAAAGTCGCTCACCGATCCGGATGCCCACCCTGACCGCCTCCGCTCGCTCATCCCGACATCGGTGCCGAGCGGGTTGCCGGTACATGAGTTCCAGTATGGCACCGCCCGAGGAAACTGCTCGATCTGAGCCGGAACCGCTGCAGGCGAAACGGGATTGGGTGGTCGCATGCCTGACACCGTCGCGTTGTTCGTCATGGTCCTCACCTTGGGGGTCTTGGCGTTCCTGGTCCCGTTCGCGTTTCACCGGACGATGTTGCTGCTGCTTTCTGGTCGCAGTCGGTCCGAACACGTAGCTCTCTGGCCGGAGGAGCAGCTGCCACGCGTGACGGTGCAGTTGCCGATCTACAACGAACGACACGTCGTCGCTCGGCTCATCGATCATGCGTGCCAAATCGACTATCCTGCGTCGCTGCTGGAAGTGCAGGTGCTCGATGATTCCGACGACAGCACGGCGTTGCTCGCCAAGCGGCGTGTGGCGTATTGGCAGGCGCGCGGGGTCGACGTAGTG
>Ga0066376_10000835_pt1 | contig 29430 bp, 27 predicted proteins | sample Knorr_S15_td_Bot_FD_77009 | JGI IMG/M metagenome (GOLD analysis project Ga0066376, IMG submission 77009) | Marine microbial communities from Southern Atlantic Ocean transect - Knorr_S15_td_Bottom_ad_5009_LV_A | ecosystem: Environmental > Aquatic > Marine > Oceanic | place: Southern Atlantic... | reverse complement strand
TGAACGTCGCCGTCCCGGTCAGGGTCCGATCCAGTTCGAGGAGCTCCGTCCGGAAGGCGCGGAACTCTTCGGCCCGCAGGCTCGCGGCGACCTCTCCCGGCCCCCTCGGTCCACCATCGGTCCGACAGCGTCATGCGCGCGAACTCGACGCTATCCATCATCTCGAAGACCGCATCTGAGCCCTGGTACGCCACGGACGACAGTTCACGGCCCGTCTTCACCGTCGTCGTAGTAGTCGAAGGGTCGCTCCCCGCCCTCATTCAGCGTGAAGACCGGGTAGATCTCGTTCTTGGACCGCAGAAAGCGTTCGATGGGGAGCACGTAGTCGACCGCATCGCCGAGACGGATCCTGACCTCGTCGATGTCGAAAGTGCTCACCGTCGTTGGGCCCGTGCTCACCGTGGAGCCGTCCAGAATGCGGATCGCGGCCGTCCTCATCCGGTCCTGGTCCCCCCCTGGAAACTCGATCATGAGCTCTTGAATCGCCTCCTCCACCTCTTCGCTGACGGCACCGGCGACGAAGCCCCCACCAAAGATCCCGAGGAGCCCGCTCACGACGGAGACGAGGCCGAGGCCAACGCCTAGAGCCAGAAGCGCCCCCGAGCCGAGGGGCGTCACCTTGGAAATCACAGGCATGAACATAAGCGTGATGAGCGACACGATCGCGATGATGCACCCGGCCGATCGAGGGTCGCTCGGTGGCGGCTCGTCCCGCATTCGTCGTAGGTCACGGATTACGCGCTGTTGCTCCCCCGCATCCAGGGGTCCGTACGGTTCGAGGTTGGTCATGTCTTGAAGCTCCCGATATGCTCCAACGTAGAGTGGCTTTCACCCACCCGTCGAGCGCACACTGAGTACGGAGACCAACATGGATCCGATCACGAGTCGTCCTTCGAACGCTCAGGTACGTGCGCTGACCGTGGGCTTCAACGACCTCGGATTCGGACTGCACCGGCTCCTCCCGCAGGGTGAGAACACGTTCTTGCCCGCGCTGAGCATCGGGCAGCGTTGGCCACGCTCCTGCCCGGCGCCCGAGGGGACACTGGCAGCGAGATCGCAGCTGTTCTCGGAATCGACGAAAACGACCTGGCTGAACTCGGATCGGCCGCCACGCAACTCCGCTTGGCGCTCGCACCGCGAACCGTCGAGGAAACGGTCTGGGACGAGGCGACCGGCGAGCTGGGAACCACTGAGCGGGAGGCATTCCGTCTCTCGCTGGCGACCGCGCTCTTCGTGCTCGAGCGATACCCGTTCGTGACCGACTTCTGTGAAGCACTCTCGGACTCGTACGGTGCAGACTTCTTCTCGGTCGACTTCACCGACTCGGCAGCTGCGGCCGGCCGGATCAACAGTTGGGTGTCCGAGCGTACCGAGGGTCGAATCCCGAATCTGGTGGATGCTGAGACCCTCCCCGAAACCACTCGCCTCGTGCTGGCGAACGCGGTCTACTTCAAGGCGGCATGGGCGAGCGAGTTTTCGGAGTCCGCGACGGAACCGCGACCGTTCAATCTGATCGGCGGCGAGCAGGTTCTGGTCCCGACCATGGCCCAGGAGCGGGACCACGCGTACTGGAGAAACGACGAAGGCACGGCCGAGGCCCTGCGTCTCCCGTACGACGAAGGACTCTCCATGCTCATCGTGCTCCCGAGCGCGGACGCCCTCGACGAGGTCGAGCGCAGCCTGTCCGCCGAGGCAATCACCCAGATTCGGCGTGACGGCGTCACGCAGTCGGTCGCGATCGAGCTTCCACGTTTTGAAGTCCGCTACGAGTTGGGGCTAGCTGAGCTGCTCAAGGAACTCGGTATGGTGGCCGCATTCGAGCAGCGAGCGGACTTCTCGGGCATCACGCCTGCGGAGGAGGGCCTCATGATCTCCGAGGTCCTCCACCAGGCATGGGTACGCGTGGACGAGCACGGCACGGAGGCCGCCGCCGCGACGGCGGTTCTAGCCATGGCAGCAGGAATACCGGACCCCGACCCACCTCCGCCGACTCCGTTCATCGTCGATCGACCGTTCCTGTTCTTCATCTACGATGATAGAACGGGGGCCATCCTGTTCCAGGGACGTGTGGTCGACCCGAGAAGCTGAAGGCTACGGACGAGGGCCGGCTCTAGCGGCAACGGCAGAACGGACCCCCAGCTCAACGGATGGCCGCTCGCACGGCGCTCAGGTCGAGAACCCAGACACTGCGACCGTGCGTGCCGGCCACCAGCTCGCCCTCCCTCTCGTGTACGTCGAGATCGTGCACGGGCGTGGTGGGCAGCGTCGTGCTCAGCGCCTCCCAGGAGGCGCCGCGGTCCAGCGAGACGAACACGCCCAGGTCCGTGCCCACGTAGAGCACGTCGGCGTCGGCGGGGTCCTCGACGATCACATTAATCGACTCGTCGGGGAGGTCAGATACGATGGACGTCCAGCTCTCCCCTTGGTCCTCGGAGACCCAGGCGTACGCCGTGAAGTCGTCGAGGCGAAAGCCGGTCATCGTTACGTAGACCCGATCCTCGACGTGCTGGGATGCCACGAGGCGGCTGACCCATCGATCCGGAAGGTCTGCGCCAACCCGCTCCCAATCCCCACCCTCCGCGCGGTTACGCCAGACCGAGCCGCCCTCGGTTCCGACGTACATCAGCCCGTCCACCCTGGGTGACTCGGCGATCATGGTGATGGTGCCGAAGGGGACGGCTGCGCGCTCGCCCCCGCTGGGATCCGACAGGTCGGGGCTGATCGCCCTCCACGCCATGCCCCGATTCTCGGACTTGAGCACCATGTTCGCGCCCGCGATGAGCGTGCTGGGGTCGTAGCGCGAGATCAGGAAGGGCATGTACCAGCTGATCCTCCACTGCGGCTCCCCCTCCCTGGCTCGGGGCCGTACCGCCTGCGCATCCCCGGTCAGCACCGCGCCGCTGGTGATGTCCATGCGGCGCATGCCGCCATGCTGGTGTTCGTAATAGACGTACCGCGAGTCCGTGGGATCGACGTAGGTGTCGAAGGAGTCCCCGCCCGTCCACTGATCCAGGTAGACGTTCTCCCACGGATCGGTCACCGCGTTCGTGATATCGGTGTCGCTCGGGCCGTAGAGCGCCGCGTTGTCCTGAGTCCCTCCGAAGATCCGGTACGGCTCTTCCTGGTCCAGCCAAAGGGAGTAGAACTCGGCGGCGGGGATGTTGTTGTGGTGCAGCCAAGAGGCGCCGTGATCCCACGACTGGAAGAGACCACCATCGTTACCGAGGAGGACCCGATCGGGATCACGCGGATCGATCCAAATCTCGTGGTGATCCAGATGCATGATCTCGCCGCGGGTGTCGTCCATGCGGACGATCGTCTCACCGATACGGTCGAACGTCTGCCCACCATCGCTCGAGTGGAACGCCCGATTCCCGAGAATGAACACGTCGTTCTCATCGTCGGGGGAGACGCGGATGTCCGAGAACTTCCAGCCGTAGACGCCGTATACGCCGTAGATGTCGTCGGTGTTGGTCTTTCGCCAAGAGCGGCCCTTGTCGTCCGACCGATAGACCTCGCCGCCGATGATCGGCCGGTCCGAATCCGCATTCTCGGCCCAGTTGTCGACGTACGCGTAGACCACATCGGGGTTGCTTGCCGAAACATCCAGCCCGATCCGCCCGAGCCTGCCAGTGGGCAGCCCACCACCGAGCTTGGCCCACGAGTCTCCTCCATCTCGGCTGCCGAAGATCCCGGACAGCTCTCCCGCTTCCGCTGTGGTGCCGCTCACGGCCTCCCACCCCGCGGCGTACAGGATCTCGGGATCGGAAGGATCCATCACCAGATCGACGACGCCCGCGCGGTCGCTCAGGTAGAGGACCTTGTCCCAGTTGACCCCACCATCAGTGGTGCGGAAGACACCGCGCTGCTCGTTCGGCGACCAGAAGTGGCCGATCGCGGCCACGTAGACGATGTCTGGGTCCGTCGGGTGGATCAGCACCTTGCCGATATGGTGCGTATCCGGGAGCCCCATGTGCTGCCAGCCCTGCCCCGCGTCGGTCGACTTGAAGACTCCCGTCCCCGCGTACGAGTAGCCGGAATGACGCGGCTGGGTCTCGCCGGTGCCGACCCACACGACGTCGGAGTCGCTGGGAGCGACCGCTACGTCGCCGATCGTGAACGTCGATTCGTGCTCGAAAATCGGGGTCCAGGTCACGCCATTGTTCGTCGACTTCCACAGGTTCCCCGACCCCACGCCAACGTAGATCGTGGACGGCTGGTCGCTCGGCACCGCGATCGCCTCGATGCGGGCACCTGCCTGTCGGGGCCCCACAGCCCGCCAAGTGAGCCCCGCGAATCGCGACGTGCGCTCCATATCGGCGTGCTGGGCCCACGCCGCGAGGCGATCCTCGGCGGACGTCGCCTGAGCCGCGGCCGCCGCAGGGATTCCGATCGCGAACGCCGCACAAGTGGCGCCTACGAACGCCGCGCTGTGCCCGGCGCTACAGCGCATCATCTCAGAGACGACCTCCGCCCTTGCTCAGCTCCCTCCGCCCGCGGCGATGGCTGGGGTCCCCTCAGGGCGCTCCACCAGAGCGTTGAACAGAAGCTTGTACGTCCCGTGCGTTTGCGCGCGGTGCTGCGGCCTGAACCCGATCAGGAGCACCGATCCTTCTCCGTGACTCACGGCGACGACTGCCGCCTTGTTGGCGATCGCCTCTTCACCGAGGAGCCAGCCACTCTGAAGAATGTCCCGGTTCAGGTAGGTCACGAGCCTGTCTACGTCGGCGCTCCGAGCACCTGAGACGGTCTCATAGACCTGACTGCCCGCCAGGAACGTCGCGAAGGCCCGGTCCGGGAGGCCGTATGCGAAGGGGTTGTCGTTGTCCACATCGACCTTGAGGGTCGAGCCCGGAGACCAGAACTCATCTCCGCCCATCCCTCGGATGGCGTTGCGTACGGGAAGGTCGAACTCGTCGATGGGCAGGTCGCCAGCCTGGGCGAACGTCACGAGCGTTCCGCCGGCCTCGACGAAGGCCTCGAGCGCATCGACGCCCTCCTCGCCGAAGCCGCTGCGGTAGTCGGGCGGCGTGGAGTTCGGGTTGCCCCCGCGCCCGCCCCCACCCGCCTGCGGCCCAAGCATCATCTGCTTGCTATCCGCGGGGAGGATGATGACGTCCCACTTGTCGGCGAGGTCTCCCTCTGTGATGTCCGGGTCGAACAAGCTCGTGTACTCGAACTCGAAGTCCTCGAGCAAGAGTCGAGTCCAGCCCTCGTCCATGTTCCCACCGTAGTAGCGCTGGTACATGCCGATGCGCTGCTGCTGGATGGGGCTGCTGAAGCCGGTTGCGTCGGCGTTGAGGGCCATGAAGTCGACGCCGGTCTCCGAGGCGATCTCGGCAATCGTCGATGCCGACGTTCCGGCGTCGACGATGAAGTCGCCGGCGCGCACGCTTCCCATGTCCGCAGACGCCCGCCTGACCGACGCGCCCGCGTTGAAGAGCAGGTTCACCGCCTTGAACGCGTCGTTGAGCCTCCCGTCGATCACATAGCCGCCCTGACCGCGCGACACCGTACCGGTCGGGGAGATCCAATCACCCAGCACCGATAGGGGTGCTTCGATCGCAGACCTCACCGGATCCACTCGCACACCCATGAACTCCGCGATCACGTCTGCGGACATGTCGTAGGGGCGGATCGGACCGCCCTCGGGGTTACGCGTATAGCTGTTGTCCGGGTAGTAGGTCTGTCCCAGAAGCCAGCGGATCAACCCACGCTTGGGCTGGGCCATCGACACCACGTGTGTGCCCGCTCCGTAGACTCGGCCCTCGTGCGTGAACTCGCGGTCGGCCCGCTCCACGGTGATGCCCTGCCCGAGCAGCTTGTTCACCATCTTCAGCGACGTCAGCACGTCGTGCTGCTCGGCGGGAATGACGTACGCCTTGGTGTCGCCCTCGAGGCCGCGCTGCGTCTGTCTGCTGGCCTTGTTGAAGGCGTTCCGCAGCACCGTCTCGCGGTTTTTCGCTGCGAGCTCCAATGGGGAGAACGTCGCCAATATCTGACGATCTACGATGTCCCGGACGTGCCACCAGCCACCGGGCCACGGGCTCGGGAACGTCGTCTGCTCGGCGTATTCCGGTAGCTGGCGAGACCCACCCAGTTGGTCGGGGTGCACGTAGAGCGGGGTCGCCAACCGCGCGCTCGCCGACTCGGTGAGCATGCCCGCGATGTTGTGGAAGGGCGTAATCCAGTGGAATCCGAAGTGGCCCCAGCCCGAATAGATGGCCGCTCCGATGGCACCGGTCAGCTCGTTCTCGTCCATCTTCAACGCCATGTGGGCGCCGTACCAGGTCATCTCACGCCACACCAACGGATCGCCCTCGGGCCTGATCGGCTCGGCATAGGGAGGCAGGTAGATCCGCGCTGTGTAGGCGCCCATCTGATGGTGATCGATGTACGCCTGAGGGATCCACTCCCGGAAAATGATCTCAGCGCCGTACTGCGACTCCACCGTGTTCTGCATGAACGCGTCACGGTTGTTGTCGTGCCCGATGTAGTGGTGGTAGAGCCCGGGCAAGCCCGTTGCCTCGTACTCGGTGCCGACCCAGCGGTCGTACCACTCGGTGATCATGTTCGTCCCGTCCGGATTAAAAGACGGAATGAGGATGGAGACCGTGTTGTCGAGGATCTCGAGGAGGCCATCGTCGGTCCGGGTCGCGAAGTCGTACATGATCTCGGCGGCCGACTGCGTCGCCGCGACCTCGCTCGAATGCAGCCCATACGACTGGACGAAGACGACCCTCCCGTTGTCGATGGCATTATCGACCTCGGCCTGGGAGTGTTCTCGGGGGTCCTGAAGGATCGCGTTCAGCCGCTTGAGCTCGTCCAGATTCGCCAAGTTCTCGGGAGAAGACACGAACACCGACAGGAAGGGATTGCCGAGCGTGCTCGGCCCCATGTTGACGACCTGCACCCGATCGCTTCGCTCCCCGATCATCTCGTAGTACTCAACGAGCCTGTCCCAACCGACGAGCTTCCGATCGGCCCCCATCACGTGGCCAAAAAAGTCCCCTGGCGACGGGATCTGTTGAGCGGCGACAAGTGCCGGCAGCGCGAAGCTGAGCGCCAGAATCAGAAGGGTGCTGCGAAGGGCTAGACGGTGCACTTTCATGGGATTCTCCGAGATACGACGGCTACCGGGACGAGAAGCCTAGGACACCGTCACGATGGGCGGCAAGGGACGCGGGGGGCACCATGGTCACATCGGGCCCTCTCGCGCGCCTGTCAGTTGGTGGGAACGACGATTCGGGCCAGGTGCGCGTAGTGCACTCCGAGCTCGTCGGTGCTTCTCCACGCCAGGAGGTCGCCCCGAATCGAGGGAGCGATGTCGTCGTCATAATCGATCGCGGGTAGCGAACCGACGAGCCGACCGTCGGCGCCGAAAATCTCCCAGCGGATACCATTGGGCGTGATGTCTTCCACCCACAGGCGCCCCGCGGCATCGACGAGCAGGTTCCGCAACGCCGGCCCCACGGCTGGGCGCTCGAAGCCTCGGGGGTTGCAACTCGCGTCGGGATAGTTCTCCCGGAACGTGGCCAGCTCCCCCAGGCCCGCCTCCCACACACTGTCCGAGACGGGCACCGGGGCTTGCTCGCGCTCGATGACCCTCAACGTGTCACCTTCCGCCCCCACGAGCGCCACGCGGTAGGACGCGGACCAACTGATGTACTCGCGCCCCTCCGTAGTCGGGTGTCGATACATCTTCGGATCTGCGGGATGCCCGTAGAACCCGATCACCCCACTCGGGTCGTTACATACGACACCGCGGTCATCGGGCGGATCGAACCGTTCCTGTGGCCACTCGCCCACGACGCCGTCGGGGCCGTGCTCGATCCACAACCTCTGAGACCGCCCGTCCTCCGAGCGAAGCGACCACTGGATCACGAGATCGTCGCTCACCGGATAGAAGCGCAGCATCGACGCCGAGCCGCTCACCCTCCCGGGAGCGGGCCGCTGTCCCACCCACTCCCCATCGGCGCTGAGCTCGCCTATGCGTCCGTTGCCGAAGTCGAGCGTCAGGAGCGTCTCTCCCACCCACGCGATCGAATAGATGCGCATGAATTCGCCCGGACCCTGCCCCTCCCGGCCGAACTCGGTAACGAGCGTTCCGTCGGTGTCGAACACCTTGATGGAGTGGCTGATGCGATCCGCGACGTAAAGGCGGCCGCGGTCGTCCGTCGTGAGGCTGATGATCTCGCCGAACTCGTCCGGAGCCGCCTCTTCAAGCCCCCTCCTCGGATCCTAGAGTGAGTATCGGCTCCAGCCGCCAGGACGGTGCCGGCCCCGAAATAGTGATCCGCTCGACTCCCGCCACAGTCTCCACGGACTGGGAGAGCAGCGTTACCTCGCCGACCTCCGCCTGCGTCGAGCACCCGGCTACGGCTATCACGAGCGCTACGGATCGCCAACGCGAACTCACGCGCCCGGCCCCGCGGCCGCACGCCTACTAGCGAGCCACTCGTCCAAGCTGTAGCGGTCCCAAGCGGGAGGCGCTACGAGCAGAAACACGGCCAGTGTGAGCCGCGGATAGATGTGGCCAGCGATCGAATAGATAGGCTCAGCGACCAGATGGCCGAACGTCACGATCACCAACACCGCTCCGATCAAGACGAGTGCTCTCACGCGCCAGAGCCCCACGAGGAGTAAAGCCCCGCCTGTGATCTCCAGGAACGGGACCGAAGTACCCGCGACCCAAAGGGACCACTCGGGGAGGAACGAGCCCTGATACGGATCCACGAAGAAACGGCGTGCGTGACCGACCGGCCCGATGCCGAAAATCCGCCACAGCGCGCCCTGGAAGAACATCAGTCCTAGCACCGTCCGGGCGAAAAGAACGCCCCAGGCGCGACCGTCGTTCACCGGCCGGCCTCAGCAGCCAGCAGGGGAAGCAGGCGTTCGTTGCCCTCGACGTCCAAGAATGTGTCCCACTCCAGGAAGTAGCCCTCCGCGCCGTACGCCACGAACACGCTTACGCGACCGCTCTCGTCCGTGAGGTCCTGGGTGCGCAGCTCCAACCCCTGAGCCTTCACGCGCTCGAACCACGCCTCCACATCGGACGTGATTAGCGATAGCGTGACGCCCTTCTGCTCCGTCGCCTGGTGGAGTCCGCGTGTTCCGTCGACGAGCCCGACGAAGCCGGTGCGTGACGCGCGGTAGACCTTTGCCCAGCCTTGGTCTACCAGCAGATCGACGCCCAGCAGCTCCTCGTAGAACGATTCCATGGCCGGGATGTCGGAGTAGTAGAGCCAGTACACCGTCCCTTGGACTCTCAGCTCAGCAGGGCGGTCTCCACCCGCCGGCCCCAACGGCGTGATCTCGGCGAGCAGGGGCATGAGCTGAACGTTCTCGTCATGAGGGTTGAAGCGTTCGAACTCGAGGAAGTACCCCTCGGGGTCGACGGCCACGAAACCGTCGTGCGCGCTGCCGTCCGACACGTTGAGCTGGCCTCGCAGGGGGACTCCCGCCGCGTCCAGGTAGTCGTACCAGCCCTGGACCTCTTCGGTAACGATCGCCAGCGTCACGCTCTTGGGCTCGTCGGCGGAGTGCATCCCCTGCTCCGCATCGACCAGCGTCACATAAGAGGCCTCGGCAACGCGCATGATCTTCGCGAAGCCGTAGTCCACGACGGTTTCGAAGCCCAGAACGTCTCGATAGAAGACCCACGCCGCCTCGACGTCGGCATAGTAGTAGAAGGCGTTGAGCGCTTGGATGTCCGGTACTGTAGCTCCTCCCACTTCGGCCTCCTCAGCAACCGGCTCGGTCTCCGCCGGTGCGCACGACGCCACGTGAACACCCACGAGCATGACCGCTGCGAAGCGGATCGACGTTGTTGCCCTCATTGCACCCCCGTGCTCATTCCGTACGACAGCGTACGTCTTCGGCTAGTTGGAAGGAACCACGACGCGGCTCCGGACCGCGGCGATGGCGTCAGGCCCTACACGGCAGCAGCCCCCGACACAGGTCGCGCCCGAAGACACCCATCCGGCCGCGGCATCGCCCCAGGGCTCGGTCGTGCTTGATCCGGTCCAGGAGTGGTCCTCCGAATTCCAGCCCTCACCCGAGTTGGGATAGATCACTACAGGGAGGTCCGTCCGGCGCCGCATACGATCGATGAGCTCGGCGACGTGCTGGGGCGCCGTGCAGTTGACCCCGACGCCCACCACCCCCCTTCCGCGCGTGCAGTGGTCGACCGCGGTCTCGATCGGTGTTCCGTCCCACAGGTGGCCGCCGTCGCGGCAGCTGAACGAGATCCACCCGACGGCAGAGGGCGTCTCGTCGAAGAGACGGCAGAGCACTGCGCCCTCCGACAGCGACGGGATGGTCTCGCACGCGATGAGATCTGCGCCCGAGTTCGCAAAAAGCTCGAAGCGACGTCGGTGAAAGGCCCGGAGCACCTCGTCGCCGACGCCGTAGCGGCCGTCGTATTCCGACCCATCCGCCAAGTAGGCCCCGTAGGGTCCGACACTCGCCGCGACGAGCGGGCGGATCCGGCCGGCGCGGTTCGCCGGTTCGGACCAGAAGGCCTCGACGGCTTCGGCCGCGAGCGACACGGATCGGAGTAGCAGGCCGTCGACCTCCTGTTCTCCGTACCCCAAGGGGGCGTAGCCAGCGTGACTAGCCTGGTAGCTCGCGGTACTGATGCAGTCCGCGCCGGCATCGAGGAACGCACGGTGGACGGCCCCTATCTCCTCCGGATCGTCGACGAGCAGGCGGGCACACCACAGGTCGGTCTCCAGCACATGCCCGCGGGCCTCGAGTGCAGTCGCCAGACCTCCGTCGAGGATCACTACGCCCTGCTGCTCCAAGAAGGGAGCGAACAAGCCGGAATCACCGGGAGTCATGGCCCCGAGGCGCGTCGCAGCCTCAGTTGCTCCAGGGCGGAACGACCTCGTTGGTCCGCGCATAGGCGATGCTCTGCCCCAGGTGCTCATGCAGATGAGTGACCGCGCGGATCCAGATATCGCCGACCGTCGTCTCGCCGCCGCCCAACATGAGCGGCCGCTCCAAATTGTTCGCCGTCTCCTCCATCGCCCCGAGCAGGAACTCGAACGAGTGATCGACCGCCGCGACGACCTCGGCCTTGGTCATCTCCCGCTCCTGATACGCCCGGAACGTCATCACGTCATCCGTAATGCCGGTCTCGTCAGGGGCGTCCAAGCCCATGAGCGATGGCACGAAGAAGTTGTCCGCTGCGATGTGGATATACACTGCCGAGACTATGCGGACTCCGTCCATCGGCTGCCATGCGTACGTGGCTTCCGGCATCGCCGCGGCCAACGAACTGAACTTCGTGTGAGCGATCTCCACGGTGCTCACCAGGTTTTGAAAAGCCAGCACGTCCGACCCCATGGCCTCCGTCGATGCGGTGGCCTCCACCGGCGGCGTGTCCTTTCCAAACGAGAACGTGGAATCGAAGCCTGAGAGTGCGGCGAGACACACTACGAGAACAGCGAGGAATACGATCGGCTTCTTCATCTCGGGACCTCACGAGCGGGTACGGGGAGGCATACGGTCTACGCGGTCTGCCCTGAGGGCAAGGGCGTCTCAGACCTCGAGACCGGCCTCCCGATAGCGCTCGAGCCCGTGTGGACGTTACGCGGCGGCCAGCAGAGCCACCAGCTCACCTAGCTCTTCGTCCCACCCTGTGGTGTTCTGGTGGTGGTGGTGGTCCGTGAGGAAGCCGCTCTCACGCAGGTAGAGCGTCGTCCCGCCGTCGTCCCGGGCGGTCAGCTCCCACTCCACACGGGTCGCAGGGGCATCCTCGAACGCTACGTCAGGCTCATGAACCCAGCTCCACACGAGACGGCGAGGCGCGTCGACCTCTTCGACGCGGAGCGCGTAGCGCCCATGCTCATCCCACGTGAGCGCGCCGTCGCCTCCAGGCCTGAGATCGATCTCAGCGGCGTGCCCGAACCACTGCGCCAGCTCCCGGGGGTCGGTGATCGCTTGCCAGACCCGCTCCCGGGAAACCGAGAACTCCAGAGTCTTTTCGATCACACGCTCAGTCATCGTTTCCATCTCCATCTCCATCTGGTTCGAGGCGTGTCCGTAGCCGTTCGAGGCGGTCGTCCCAAGCCGCCGAATACGGTGCCAACCAATCGTCCATGGCGCGCAGCGGTGCAGCATGGATCTCGTGGAGCCGCTCTCGGCCATCTACGCGCTTCACAACGAGCCCCGCGCGCTCGAGCACGTCCAGGTGCTTGGTCACCGCCTGCCGGCTTATGGGCAGCTCCTCGGTGAGCGTCGTCACCGAGAGTGCTCCCTCGGTGAGAAGTCGCTCCAGGATCGAGCGACGGGTCGTGTCGGCCACAGCCATGAATACGTCGGGCATCACCCAACATGCAACCGTAAAGTTGCATGTCAAGTTCGGCGCACAAACCCACCTATCAACAAAACGGGCCGCCCCCCCGAGGGGGACGGCCCGAATCGGATCGAAATCCGGTCAGCTAATGTTAGACCGGGATCACGTTCTCCGCGGCGGGACCCTTGGCTCCCTCAACGATATCGAACTCGACCGTTGCGCCCTCAGCGAGAGTCCGAAAACCGTCGGACTGAATCGCGCTGTGATGGACGAAGCAATCCTTGCTTCCGTCCTCGGGGGTGATAAAGCCGAAACCTTTCTGATCGTTGAACCACTTCACGGTGCCCTTCGTACGCATCATCTACTCCAGTGTTGTGTTGCGATCGTCGGAGTGTTGGATGATCCGTACCCGCCGACCACTTATCCTACTCAATTAAGCTATTGAGTTGGCCAGTACCCTCGCAGGGAAGGCGACCACAGTCAATATCGACCGCGCAAGTTATTATGCCACCACCAGTTAGATCGACTAACAAGCCGTCGCCCGCACCATACTCACCGGCCGTCCGGAGGACCGCTCGTCGCGGCCCGCCGCGGCCCCGGCGGCTCGACGCGCCACCACCACTGAGTCGGAAGCGGACGTCGACGCGGCCACACCTCCGTCAAAGTCGCCGCCTCGAAGAGGCGTCCGTTCTTCATCACGTAGCTGAGGCTGGTCGTGTTTTCGAGGTTGTCCAGCGGATTGGAGTCGAGCACTTGGAGGTCTGCGAGCTTTCCGACCTCGATCGAGCCGACGTCCCCGGCCAGACCGATCGCATCAGCGCTCATGATCGTCGCCATGCGCAGCGCGTCGTGATTGGCCATGCCCCCCGACGCCATCATCCACAGCTCCCAGTGGACGCCGAGGCCCTGTACTTCACCGTGTGACCCCAGACCAAGCTGACCGCCGGCGTCCATCCACTTGACCAGCTGCTCCGCATGGAGGAAGTGAGGGTACTGATCGGTCCGGTACCACGTCGTGCTCTTCCACTTGTCAAGCTCATCGTGAGGCGTGAAGAAACGCAGCCGCTCCGCCTCGTCCATCTCGACGTGGGTGAGGTAGTACTGCCGACCCGACGGCCCCCCGTATGCCACGATGAGCGTGGGCGTGTACACCATGCCGCTGTACGCACCCAGCTCGACGACGTCCTGGTAGAACGGGCTGATCGGGAGCGTGTGCTCTAGGCCCGCATACCCGTCCTGCGCCAGCGTGAGGTTCATGGTGAAGTTCGAGCCGCCCTCGGTCGTGGGCGTGAGGCCGAGCTCGTTGGCCGCCATGATGACCCACTGCCGCACCTTCCGGTCACCGGCCATGTATTGCTTGATCGTCTGCGTGTTGTAGTGATCGGCGTAACGGCGCAGGACATCCCGCGCCTCGTCGAGCGACTTGATTTGATCGGCTGAAAACACTCCCGGTCCGGTCGAGTAGAGCCTCGGCCCGATCAGCTCTCCGATCTCCATCAAGTCGCTGTACGCGAGGATGTCCTCCGACGACGTCTGCGGGTCGCGCTGCGTCGTCACCCCGAAGGCCAGCTGAGCGAGGAACTGGGATACCTGGCTGCGATGCACGCCCCAGGCGACCCATGTGTGGGCATGGATGTCGACAAAGCCGGGCATGATCGTCTTGCCTGACATGTCCCGGATCTCGGCGCCGTCCGGAACGGTGACGCTACCCGAAGGACCGACGTCGATGATCCGGTTGTCGCTGATGACGATGTCGCCCGACGGGATCACCTCCGCGCCCCGCATCGTGATGATACGGGCGCCTCGGAGCACGACGCTCCCACGAGGCTTGTCCTTCAGCGCGGTGATCTCGACGTCGATGCGCGTGGCCTCGTAGACGACGGCACCGTCATCATCTTCCGACTCCTCGTCTTCCTCTTCGTCCTCATCGACGTCCGCCTCCTCCGCCCTCGCGGCCGCGATCGAGTCGCCTACCAGCTGGTCGCCGAGCGGTACGTCGTACTGGAAGAAGCTGCGACCGATCGAGTAGTAGGCCACGTCGCCGTCGTCCCTCCAACCCACGAAGTCACCGCCGACCTTCGTTAGACGTCGTGTGGGGACGGACGACGACGAGGACACCGAGACGGTCGGCGCCTCTCCGCCGACCGGCGGCACGGTGATCATGAAGACGTTCCGGTTCGCCCTGACCATCGCGCGGCGTCCGTCGGGCGAGAGGACCACCTCGTCGGGCGCGCCCCCTCCCCCGCCACCGCCACCGGTGGAGGGTGCGGTGACCTTCACGACCGCCTTGATGTCTGTCCCGTCATAGCGCATCGACAGAAGACCTTCGGACCCGGCCCACACGTAGATTCGGTCGGGGTCCGGCCCCGCGTGGGGCGCGTTCCGCCCCTGTTGCGTGGTGCCGATGCCGACCCAGGCGATCTGGTTCGGCGTGCCTCCCGATGCGGGCAGCCACACGTACTCGAGCTCCGCCGCGCCGCTGTGCCGCCCGAAGTCCTCGAGTGTGCGCATGCGGTGCATCTTCGATCCGCGCACGGCGAGGATGCGCTCGCCATCACGGGAGTAGCTGAGCTTGTCGAAGAACGCCGAGATCGGTGTCAGGCGCTCGGGCGCCGCGCTTCCGTCCGCAGGGACCCGGTAGATGTCGCCACCAACCGAGTCGTTCCATGTCACGTAGGCGACGTACTCACCGTCGGGCGACCACACGGGCGCGTGCTCCACATCCGTCGAAGATGTAAGCCGCTCCGCGTCGCGGATCGTGGGGAAATCGTCGTCGCCGCTGGCATCGCCGTCCGGCAGATCGGCTACCCAAAGGCGGTCGAGCGCCGAGAAAACCACACGCGCGCCGTCGGGAGATGGCCGCGCGCCGCGAATCTGCGAGACGACGAGCGAGGAGTCGTTGATGGGATAGTCGAACTTCGCGAGCGGCCCGAGCTCCTGCTCGACATGCGCCGTGAAGGGGATCTGTGAGGTCTGCCCCGAGGGCACATCGACCCTCCAGATCTTGCCGCCGTAGCTCGTGATCAGGGAGCGGGAGTCGGGTGTAAAGGCTGAGCCAGGATATACGTCCCGGTCGCGGGTCCCCCCTCCCTGGCTGTCATCCCGCTGGACGTCCATGACGAGCCAGGTCACCTCGCGCGTCTCCACGTCGAGGAGCTTGAGGGCTTCGCGGTCGTCATAGCGCGTCGCGTAGACGATCCAGCGGCCGTCCGGGCTCGCGACGGGCCGGAACGCACCCTCGAGCTCGTGTGTGCGCACCAGCACCCGCCCGCTCTCCCGATCCAGCAGACCGATCTGGTAAGGCCCGACCTGGCGGGCTGAGCTCCTCCCATCGTGCTGCGGACCGAACTGAGACTCCCACGTCTCGACCAGCCGCTCCGTGGCGAAGCCTCCGCCGAACGAACCGCGGATGTTGACCCACGGGTACCGGTCGTCCGGTCCGAACGCCACGCCGAAGTGGGCGGGAGGTGCCGGTGCGCCCTCCGCGCGATGACCCGTGACCTGTACGCCCGAGCCACCGTCACGGTGGTACAGCCAAAGCTGGGTGCCCTTGGTCGCCATCACGTACTCGCCGTCGGGCGTCCACACGGGGGAGACGTAACTCTCCCGCTCGCCCGATGTGAGGGCGCGCGCGTCGGTTCCGTCCGCGTTGGAGATCCACACGTTCTCCGAGCCATTCCGGTCGGTCACGAAGACCAACTGCTCACCATCCGGCGAATAGCGCGGCTGCATGTCGTACGCCTGCCCGCTCGTCAGACGAGTCGCCTCACCTCCCGTGACCGGTAGCGTATAGAGATCGCCGAGTAACTCGAACACGATCGTCTGACCGCTGGGGCTCAGGTCGAGCGAGATCCACGTGCCCTCGTCCGTCGTGAACTCGAGCGTTCGCGTCGTGATGAGGGGGAGGGTCTTGGACTTTCTGGCCTCTTCGGCGGAGCTGTCGTTTTCCTCGACGGTCTGCGCAGACACGGGAACGACGAGGGCGAAGAAGGCTACGCAGCACATTGCGATACGGACGTGACGCGACATGGGAGTCCTCACAGGTAACGGGGGTCGCGGGATCAAATTGGCTGGGGTCGTGCTGCTTAGCGAGCCGATGAAGTGGTTGCGGTTCGCTAGCTCCTGCTTCGACGTGCCGTTGTGGGCTCAGAGACGCCTCCGCGCGCAGATCATCCCGGCTGATAGTTCTATTGTAATGATACGATATAGGACCTCTTATACTATGATAATAGTACGAATAAATATCGTTAACACTATTACAGTAGCACGATGAGGATACGACGATGCTCAATATGGATGACCTTCGTGTTCGCCAACTAGACGATGCGCTCGCTCGACATAGTGCTCTCAGGAGGCGGCCGGCTCCGGAGACGGGATGGGCCAAGACGATCCGAGAAGCGCTCGGGATGTCCCTTCGGCAACTAGCGCTCCGAACCGGACTCTCCAAGACGGCCGTCGCCAGCGCTGAAGCAGGCGAGGCCAGGGGGACGGTTCAGCTAAACACACTCAGTCGCATCGCCGACGGGCTGGATTGCGACCTGGTCTATGCCCTCGTGCCTCGTACATCCCTGGGGGGAGCCCTGGAGGCTCAGGCACAAAAACGTGCCCACCGCCTGGTGCAGCGGATCGCTGACTCCATGGAGCTCGAAGCCCAGGGAGTCGCACCGCATGAAACCGGGCGTCAGGCGTCCGACTTGGCGACCGAGTTGTTGCGTGACCGCACTCGGGACTTCTGGGATGTTTGACGATGAGCCCGAGGGGGCCACACTAATCGACCCGGACCAGACTGATGCGCTACTCCAGCAGCACCTGCACACCCGGGACGAACTCAACCTGTGGGAACAGCAGAACATCCTTGGAGCTGCGGGCTGGGCGCTTCGCGCGAAAGCGGACCCGCTCGACGAAGCGACCGTCCGAGAGCTTCACAGACGTATGTTCGATCAAACATGGGCATGGGCAGGCCGGTATCGGACCTCCGACACGAACATCGGCGTCCCCTGGCCATCGATTCCCGAGGAGGTCGGGAAGCTCGTGGATGACGGCCGATACTGGCTCGAGAACGGCATCTACTCCGTCGATGAAGGGGCGGTACGCCTCCACCACCGGCTGGTGAAGGTCCATCCGTTCACCAACGGCAACGGCCGGCACGGGCGCCTGTGGGCCGACATGATACTCGAGCAGAACGGTCGGCCCCCGCTCGATTGGCGGAACCATGAGTTGGACCGTTCAGGAGATGCCCGGGGGGTCTACATCATGGCACTTCGCGCCGGCGACGAGTAGGACTACGCTCCACTATTGGCGCTGCTGCTCGCAGATCGGGCGTAGGGCACATCAAAGAAGGTTGCGATTCAGCTGGCAGCTCAGCACTCCGAGATCAGTTCCCCTCCCCCATCCGTTCCTTCAGCTCCTCGAACCAGTTCACGACGACCACCACGGGCCCGATGCCCTCGATGACCTGATCCGGCACCTCCTCGACCTCGACTTCCTCTCCGCTCGTGACGAAGATGAAGCGGTCGTTATCCGGATGAAGGTCCCACATTCGCATCTGATTGCTGGTGCGGATCCCCACCCCCGAGAACAATACCCGTTACTGACGGGTGCTGAAGTACAGGGCGGCTCCGTCGGTCGACCAGACCGGGTAGGAGGCCGCCAAACCGTCGGCCAGCTGCGTGCGCTCGCTGGTGCTGAACTCATAGACCCAGATTCCGGGGGTGTTGTCGTCTTCGTACGCGAGACGGGTCCCGTCCGGGGAAATGCGAGGCGCACGGATCTGGCCACTTTGGACCTCCAGCGTGAGATCGGTCCTCGTGCCGTCCATCTCGATCACAGGTAAGACTCTCCGATCCGCTGACGCCGCCCATGATGGCGAGGCCGTGGACGAGCGTGCCATTGTCCGAGACCGCGAGCTGTACAGCGCCTCCGCCGAAGACGTTGACCGACGGCAGCACCGGAACACGCGACCCCGTAACCGTGAGCGTCTCAAGATCGAAGGGCACCGCCATCACGCTCTGAAGAGTCCTATCCCCGTAGAGCACGTGGCCGGTCGGGACATAGCGGCCCTGGGATCCGCCTGGGCCGATCAGTTCGCTTCCGCCGGTCTCCAGGTTCGTGACATAGAGCCCGTCGGGTCCGCTACCGAGGAGGGCGCGCCCACCCGGAAGCATGAACGGCCGGCCTGAAGGGGCCTTCCGTGATCAGAGTGGGGGTGCCACCCGCCGAGCTCACGCGATAGGCCCCACCCTGCGCGCTGAACACGATCTCATCCTGTGTATGCCAGTGCGGATTACCGCCCTCCGGCGCCACTTGAAGCATCGGTCCACCCGTCAGTTGGACCTTGTTCAGGCCGCCGCCGATGTAGTCGAAGACGACCCATTCCCCGTCCGGCGAAATCGAGGGATTGCGGCCCCTCAGCGTACCGGGGATCGGTCGGAATTCAGGATCGTCGGAGCGCCGCACGTACAGCAGGTCGTCCGCACCGCCCGCGACGATGGTCGCGCCGTCACGCGAGATCGCAAGCCGCCAACCGCCCCCGATCGTGCTCTCGACCACGAAGTCGGAGAGGCCCATCCGGAAGGTCGGGGGAGGTATGGCTGCAGGAGCTGGGCGAAACGACCAGGCGACGACCGCGAGGGCCGCGGCTGCGACACCCCACGGGAGCCACCGGGTGACGGTCGAAACGGTCGAAACAGGCGTCCTCTGAGTGGCGAAGGCTGCCTGCGCGGTCGTCGTCGTGGCCAGCTCGTGCGTGAAGGCCACGTCGCTGAGCACCCGCACGAAGCCCTCGGCCGTCTCGAAGCGGTCCGCGGGGAGACGCTCCAAGGAGCGAGCCACCGCAGCGGCCACGTTGATCGGCACCGTCGCGCGGATCTCCGTCACCGAACGCAGCCGCTCGGTCAGAATCTTCGCCAACACCGATTGGGCCGTCTTACCCGTGTGCGGCGGCTCGCCCACGAGCATCTCGTACAGCATGCACCCGACGGAGTACACATCGGATTGGGGCCCCAGCTCACGATCCGCGCTCGCCTGCTCCGGGCTCATGTAGAACGGCGTCCCGAGCGAAAGGCCGGTCTCGGTCATGCGTGACCCGCCGGCTGCCGTCACCGCGAGCGCGATCCCGAAGTCGGCCACGAGCGGCTCGCCGTCGTGCATCAGCACGTTCTCGGGCTTGATGTCCCGGTGAATGACGCCCTGCCGATGCGCGTACCCCAGCGCGTTCGCCACCGCCGTCGCGATCCGCACGGCTTCCTCGACCGGAAGCTGCACGTCGCGGTCCAAGCGTCCGCGGAGGGACTCACCCTCCACGAAGGGCATCACGTAGAAGACGACTCCGTCCGCTTCGCCCGAGTCGAAGAGCGGCAGAATGTGTGGATGCTGCAGATTCGCCGTGGTCTTGATCTCGGCGAGGAAGCGCTCGGCACCGACCAAGGCTGCCAACTCCGGCTTCAAGACCTTGAGCGCGACCTTCCGCTCGTGCTTCAGGTCGTCGGCGAGGTAGACCGTAGCCATGCCGCCCTCGCCGATGTCTTTCTCGACGAGGTATCGGCCTTGAAGGGCCACGTTCAGGCTGGTGATGGTATCGATTTCAGTCATGCGCCCAAGATGCGACACCCGCGGGAAGACCGCGAGCAGCCCTGGTCGCCGATCTCGATGCTACAGTCGGGCGAACGCGACCCAGATCCAGAGGCCCCTCTCCGCCCACTACGATCCCTGTGTGCCCCACCTCCCCCCAGGCCCTCCGATTTGCCTCCACACGGCCGTCCGCCTGACTTTTCATCCCGCACCGTCCCAGATCCGACCGGAGAGAGAATGATGAAAGCGTCCACGTGGACCATCGCTGCGCTCGCTCTAGCCCTCGCCGCTTGTGGCGGAGACGCCCCTCAGGCATCGGCGAATGCCGAGGCGGATGATCAGGTCGTAGAGGACGCCATCACCCGCCGCGTGCCCCAGTTCGAGAATGAGCACGTGGAGGTGTGGAAGAGCATCATCCTGCCGAACCAGCCGCTGAGCATGCACCGGCATGACAACCCGCGGGCGATCATCGCGCTCAAGGGCGGTACGCTGACCGTGATCAATGAGGCCGGCGACTCAAAGGCGATGACGTGGGAAACCGGTAGAGCATACTGGCTAGAAGCCGACATTCCGGGCGAGCTCCACGGCGATGTGAACGAGGGTACCGAGCCGGTAGAGGTCATCGTCGTTCAGATGAAGAACCCGGCAGGAGGCTGACGCGGCCCAGCCCGGTACGGGCTTGGCGCAGAGTGCTACTCGCAGATGCTACTCAGCGAGTAGGCAGAGCAGCTCGTAGGCCATCGTCGCACCCGCGAGAGAGGTAATTCCCGCCGGGTCGAACGGAGGCGCGACCTCGACCACATCTGCACCAATCAGATGAACGCCACGCAGCGCTCGCAGTAGAGTGAGCGCTTCGACAGACGTCAGCCCGCCCAGCTCTGGGGTGCCGGTGCCCGGCGCGAACGCGGGGTCGAGCCCGTCGATATCGAACGTGAAGTAGGTGGGACCATCACCGACAACACGCAGCGCTTCGGTAGCCACCGCGTCGATGCCGATCCTCGTGACTTCGTCCATGTAGACGACCCGCATGCCGGTCGCCTCCGAGTATTCCCACCCCTCCATCGAGTTCTGAGCGCCACGAATCCCGATCTGGACGGTCCGTGTGGGGTCGACGAGCCCCTCCTCGACCGCACGACGAAACGGGGCACCATGGCTGTAGCTCGAGCCCATGAATGCATCCCACGTGTCGGTGTGTGCGTCGACCTGGATCAGGCCGACCGGCCCGTCATTGGCGAGAGCCCTCAGGATCGGAAGCGTCACCGAGTGGTCACCTCCCACCGCCAAAGGCAAGACGTCGGCGGCCTTCAACGAGCTGAAGAACGCCTCGATATCGGCGTGCGCCGCCTCGATGTCGTAGAGGCTCTTGAATGGGACATCGCCCGCATCTCCGACCCGACACTTCTCGAACGGGTTCACGCGCGTGACCGGATGGATCTCCCGGATCATGCTCGAGGCGCTCCGGACCTCGCGTGGCCCATGGCGCGCGCCTGCCCTGTTCGTCACCGCGCCGTCGTACGGCACTCCTATCAAGGCGATGTCGAACTCGGACGTGTCTGTAATGAGCGGCGCTCGCATGAACGTCGGGATGTCCATGAAGCGCGGGGCCAGCCGCGCGGAGTTCAGATCGGGTCCGTCACCAGACATTCAGCTTCTCCTGGTCGGTCGGTGGTAGGGCCGCATCACTCGGGGTGCGTCGATGTGGAGGCCGGCGGGCGCGAGAGCCGAGGCTAACGACCTGAGGCCCATCACGCAGCCTCGATGAGCCGCACAGCATGCGGCCCGAACTCGCGTTCTTCGCTCAAGCTCCATCAGTCCGGCAGTTCCTCACCGCGCTCCAGCACGAACTCGATGAACGGCATCTCCGTGCGAGCCGGCGTGCGCGTATCGATGAACAGCGTCTCGATGCCGATGCGGTTGTCCGAGTACCAGCGCAGGACGATCACGAACTCCTTCTCGAAGCCCATCGCGGTCATGACCGGCTCGTCGTCCTGACCGTACATGGCCACCCTATCACCTTCCCTCGCCCCCTTGGCCGTCACGAAGTAGGTGCCCGTGTCGTCCATCGCGACGACCGTGTACTCATCGTGCCTCCGATCGAATCCGAACGTGTAGAGGGCATGCCGAATCGGGCCCTCATTCAGGGTCAACTCGACCTCCAAGAAGCGCCCGTCGAGCCTCGGGCGGCCTGTTGCGGTGCCCACGACATCGTCGCCCACCTGAACTTACCAACCCCCCTGCAGCTGGTGCAGTGCGTCATGCTCCGGCCCAGGCGTCGGCGGCGCGGGCTCTTGGGAGCGCGCTGCCCCGGGGAGGGCGATCATCAGGAGCAACGGCGCCAAGGCCACCACTCGTCTACGTGTCATAGTCAACTTGACCTCCAGATTCAGCACTCCGTCGATGACGCGTGCCCTATTCCTTCGGGAACCCTATCTTGTTCGGTCGTGCTCGATCTAGGTAGCACGGTCTTCAAGCGTCCATATTGCAGGAGTACAGCATGTCCCGTCGAATCGTCTTAGCAGCCTTCGCCCTCCTCATTGCCGTCCCGCTGTCACTTCAGGGACAGGACATGATGCGGGTCGATCGTAGCACGAACGCCGCCGACCCCGACGACGTACCCGAGGTCACAGTCGCAGACATCTCCGGTGGCTTCCAGGTGAATACGGGTCCAGCCGCTGTTCTGTGGAATTCAGATGACACGGCCGAGGGGAACTTCACGCTGAGTGGCACCTTCACGCTGTTGGAGCCGAGCGGCCACCCCAACTACTACGGCCTGATGCTCGGCGGGCGCGCGCTCAACGAGGACAACCAGAGCTACTTGTATTTCCTCGTCGCTCAGAACGGCACGTTCATCTTCAAGCATCGCGCCAACAACGAGACCGTTCACGACATCGTGGGCCGCACGGCCCACGCCGCGATCATGCAGCCGGACGATGACGGCCAGTCGGTCAACGAGCTCGAGGTGCGAATCGGCGCCGACAACATCGACCTCGTCGTAAACGGTACGGTCGTGCACACAGAGGCCAACTCCGGCATGGCCGCTCGCACGGATGGGATCTGGGGCGTACGCATCAACCACGTCATCCCCGGCGTGGCTGTTACCGGCCTAGGCGTTTCCAACTAGGCACTGAACGCAAGCATTGAAGGCCCCTCGGGCCCGCGGCCGACGAGCCGCGGGCCCGAGGGGTTTTCGCGTACAACACTGAGTCGCCGTATACTGGCCGTGCGTTTCGGCGTGGGCCGAGCGGCGTTTTTTTTGTGCTCTGTTGGAGGATCGGACAATGAAAGGTGTACGTGGCTTGACCCTGGCTCTCGGACTCCTTGTCGCCGGGACAGTACCTGTTGACGCGCAGTTCGAGATGGTCGGTGAAATCAACTTCCCCACGTCGGCAACAGGTGAAGCACAGGACCACTTTCTACGTGGCGTTTCCATCCTGCACAGTTTTGGCTGGAAGCAGGCGATCGCGGAATTCGAGGCAGCGCAAGCGATCGACCCGGACTTCGTGATGGCATACTGGGGCGAGTCGCTCGCGTACAACCATCCGCTCAACTCACGGATGGACGCGACCGAGCCGAGCAGGGTACTGCTGAAGCTGGCTCCGACCGCCGCTGCACGAGCCGCTAAGGCACCCACTGACCGCGAGAAGGGCTTCCTTGCCGCAGTCGAGATCCTCTGGGGCGAGGGCGAACATGTCCAGCGCCGACTCGACTACATGGATGCGATGGAGGAGCTATACGCGAAGTATCCCGAAGACACCGAGGTCGCCGCGTTTTACGCGCTCTCCATGCTCAGCGCCGTGGGTGCCACTCGGGACCTGAGTGGGCGGCTCAACGTCAAGGCCGGCACGATCGCGCTCGACCTCTTCAACGCGTATCCGAACCACCCGGGCGTAGCCCACTACACGATCCACTCGTTCGATGACCCGCTCCACGCACCTCTGGCGCTCGAAGCGGCTCATGCGTTTGCGAATATCGCACCTGCGATCGCACACGCGATTCACATGCCGACGCACATCTTCATCCAGCACGGCATGTGGAGCCACGTGTCCGACAACAACCAGCGCGCGTACGACGCCGCGCGGGCGCTCTGGCGTCCCGGCGACAGCCTGGGCGACGCGATTCACCCACTCGACTGGGGTCAGTACGGCGACCTGCAGCTCGGCGACTATGAGAAGGCACGCCTGTGGATCGCGCGCATCGAAGCGATGTCCACCGAGGGCGGCTTCCTGGAAGGCGGCGCACGGGGAGAATCAGGCGTGGCGCGAGCGAGGAGCTCGGTATCGCTTCTGAACTCCCGGTACACGGTCGAGACCGAAGAATGGAAGGTCCTTCCCGTGACGTCCGAGTCCTCGTCGAACGAGCTTCTCGCGACCGCGTTGAGCGCCTACCACATGGGCGATGAGCAGGTCGTGGCTCAGGCCGAGGCGGCGGCCAAAGAGCAAGGTGGCAACGGCGTGATCGCGAACGAGATCGGCGCCTTGATGCACCTCGAAATGGGGCACGGCGACGTTGCGACCGGCTTCATGGACGACGCGGTTGCCACGATCGAAGCAGGTGCCCCGCCGCGGGGATCGGCGTCTCCGATCAAGCCGGTCCACGAGCTGTACGGCGAGATCCTTCTCGACCTGGGTCGACCCGATGACGCGATGGAGAAATTCGAGACGTCGCTACTCCGCATGCCGAACCGGCCACGGTCGGTGCTGGGGCTGGCCAGAGCCCACGCGATGGCGGGGCACGAGAGTGCGGCCGCGGACTCCTACAAGCAGCTCATGGAGATCTGGGAAGGCCGTACATCTTTCGCAGGCTACCAGGAAGCGATGGAGTACGTTCGATACAACTGAGTCAAACCGGACACCAGAGCGCGAGAAACGGGTCGGGCGTCCACGCGGGCGCTCGACCCGTTTTTACTATCAGGCCCCGATCGATTTCGGAGGACGAACGATGAAGTACGTGACCGCCACCTCGCTCGCGACGTTCCTATTGACCCTGTCGGCACCTGCTGTAGTCGCCCAGGATCGAATTCCCGTTCTGCAGGAGAACGGCGAAGAGGTCGTCGCCACCTTCTCGATCGTCGCCCAGGATCCAGCCACTGGGGAGCTCGGCGTCGCCGTGCAATCCCGAGCGTTCCGCGCGGCCGCGATCGTCTCCTATGCGAAGGCCGGCGTGGGTGCGATCGCAACGCAGGCTGCGGCGAACCAGTCGTATGGGCCACGGGGCCTCGAGCTGCTCGAACAGGGTCTGTCACCCGAGCAGGTCGTCGCTCAGCTGACGGGTGGTGACGACGGCAGGGACCGGCGGCAGCTCGCGGTGATCGATGCCACCGGACGGGTGAAGGCGTACACGGGGTCGCGCACCAGTGATTGGGCCGGCCATATCGAGGGTGTGAACTACTCGGTGCAGGGCAACATCCTGGTGAGTGAGGCAGTCATCCGAGCCATGGCGGAAGCCTTCGAGAACACGGAAGGCGAGCTCGCCGAGCGCCTCATGAACGCGCTGGACGCCGGGCAGGCCGAGGGCGGAGACGCCCGCGGCAAGCAGGCCGGCGGAATCCTCGTGGTCAGACCGATCGGTGACTCCGGGCGGACCACGGACCGTTGGGTGGACGTGCGCGTGGACGATCACCCGACCCCGTTCCTCGAGATTCGTCGGCTCATGAACATGTCGGTGTCTCGGAACAAGTCCCGGCTCGCCAGTGAGCTAGCCGCTGACGGGAATTTCGAAGACGCCATCGCGGCGCAGCGGAAAGCCATCGCCATGAGGCCCGAGAGCGATCAGTACGTCTACGGGCTGGCTCGCCTACATGCTCGCGCGGGCAACGCGGCCGCGGCGGTCGAGGCACTGACCCAGGCGATCGTGATGAACAACCGCTGGCGGGATCAGGCCTCGGGTCAGGCCGACTTCGACGGGATCAGTGGGGATGCCGCCTTCAGGAGATTAATCGGAGGCTGAGCGAGACGCCCTGTCAGCCGCCGAGCCTCAGTGGCAAGCCGTTTCCGAAGGTCACCCGCAGGCCGATATCGACCCTCTCCAGACTCGATCCCGCAATATCAAACGTCCGCCGATCCGTCAGCAGCCAAGAGCTGCCGACGCCGATGATCGCTCCGACGGCAACGTCCTCCCAATAGTGCTTGTCCGCCCTCACGCGGCTGTACCCGACGAAGGCCCCCACCGCATACGCCGGGGCCCCGTAGCGGAGGCCGTAGCGAAAGTGAATGAAGGAGGCCCCCTGGGATGCTACGGACGTGTGTCCAGAGGGGAAGGACTTGGTGTCGGACCCGTCAGGCCGGTCCCTGGGGATAAGTCTCTTCAACCCATCGGTGATGAACGCGTTGAGCGCCGCGGCACTGACGAACTGCCCTGTCCCACGCCAGTCGCTCAGAAGCAGAGTGGTCGTCGCTGCAGTCACCGGGAGCGCATACATCAGCACATCGCCGGCACGTTCGGTGCTCACCTGTGCTGCGACGGGGGCGACCCACCCGGTTGCTAACAGCCCGACCAGCAGGGCCTGGGCATGCATCGGCATCTGTGAGCGCAGTCGACTCTCGATCATGACCTCGGGTGTTCTGGAGACGGCGCAGCAATGGCGACGGTGGGGCGCGCAGCGGATTCTATCGCACACCCTTCTGGAAGTCATCAGACGAAGCGACTCGCTGGCTCCCCTTGCCCATCCAGGAACGGAGCGGGTTCTTTGACAGTGTGTTGCCTCTGGGTAACTGACGAACGCACCTAGGCGGTCCATGCATATCGTGCGCTGGATGAAGTCAGGCTCCCGCATCATCGGGGCCATCACGGTAGTCCTGCTCTCGCTGCCCTCGGCGAGCGTCGGTCAATCGTCCGAGGCCGTGGTCACGGTTGCGGGAGCGCAGTACAGCGCCGGTGCACTTCACCGACTCATTCTCGGCGAACACTATCGCGAGCTGTGGACCACCCCGATCCAGGTCTCGGTCCTCGACCTGTCGACCTTCGCGGGGGGACTCGTACCCATCCGACGCGGCGGGGGGATGCAGACCAAATCTCTTCGCTTCATGGCCGGCAACGGCCGCGAGTACAGCTTTCGCTCGGTGGACAAGGATCCGTCTCCGGTGCTGGACTCGCTTCGTAGCTACGAGGAAGCTTGGGGTCGGAGGGACGCTGAGGCCCTGGCAAATCTTTTCACTTCGGACGGCTTCGTCCTAAGGCCCGGCCACCCCCCATCGCATGGTCGTCAGGCCATCCTTGCGGCGTATGCCAGCTCGGGCGGCCCCCTCACTCTGCGACCGTACTCGTATGCCGTTGATGGCACAGTGGCCTATATCGTGGGCGGTTACACGTCAGATCCTGCGCGAAAGGAGTCCGGCAAGTTCGTCTTGGCGCTTCGGCGCAGCGCGTCCGGTGCCTGGCTCATTGCAGCCGACATCGACAATGGAAACTAGTGAGGTACCATTCGACCTCGATCCCTGACGTTGACCAAGTTGTCGCTATGAATCGAATCGACTTTCGGCTCCCCGGTGGGGTCAAACGGGATCCCGCTATCGATGCGTGGATGAAAGAACAGACAAGTGAATTGAGAGCCATCGCGCAGGAGTGGTTTCACGTCGTGCGAGAGAGCGGCGACGACGTTCGGGAACTCATGCACGACGGCTGTCCGGTCGCTTGCGTAGGAGATGCGCCGTTCAGCTACGTCAACGCCTTCTCAGCTCACGTAAACGTCGGGTTCTTTCATGGCGCAGCGCTGCCGGATCCGGCAGGCTTGCTGGAGGGCAGTGGCAATTACATGCGTCATGTGAAGCTGAAGCCGGGAGTCGTCGGAGATTCCGAAGGCCTAGGTAGGCTGATCGACGAGGCATACTCGGATATCAAGGCGCGCCTCGAGGTGGGCTAGTTCACAAGAGCTAGGCGATCGGACTTCACATCCACGCCGTTGCCCCTGGCGGTGGCTGTTCCAAAGTTGGGGCAACCCACCGACACGCCTCGACCCGGAACGCATCATGAAGTTCTTGCCCCGCATCTCTGCAATCGCAGCGCTTCTGCTCATGCTCGTCTTGGGAGGCGCGGCGGCGCAGTCGACGGCCAGCGTGGCGTACCCGGTCGACCGAGACGCTATCGCCCGCATCCGTGAAGAGGGCCTGAAGCGGTCACAGCTCGCGAACACGCTCTCGTACATGACCGATGTGATCGGTGCCCGTCTGACGAACTCGACCGCGATGGATGCGGCGCAACGCTGGGTAATCGGCGAGATGCAGCGGATCGGGCTCCAGAACACCGCGCTCGAGCCGTTCATGGACTACGGCGTCAGCTGGGACAACGAGTACGCGTCGGTGCACATGATGACGCCCGACTATCAACCGCTCGTCGCATATCCGATCGCGCACACTCCGGGCACGGATGGCAAGCAGGAGCTGAGCGTCGTGATCGCGGACGTCCGGACCCGGCAGGATCTCGAGACGCTTAGGGGCCGACTTAGCGGGATGGCGGTTCTGTCCACGCCCCCGGCGACGATCGATCTGGGACGCATCGCGAGAGGGACGCCCCGCAGAACTGACGAGGAGCTGCGCGAGCTCGAACAGGACGTCATTCCTCCACCGCCGGCGCCTGACACATACTTCTCCCGGCTCTACCCGGATCCGCCGCGAAACCCGGACGTTCTCACGGCCACGCAGCGACTCGAGTTCTACGTCGAGGAGGGCGTCGCAGCCGTCCTCGAGTCGAATAGCGGCTGGCCCGGTGCGGTTAGAGGCTTCGCACGACCCGGGGCGAAGATCGATCAGTGGGCGCGTGACGCGACGTTGTCGTCCGTACCGGTCATCGCGGTCACGCCCGAGCACTACAACCGCATGTACCGGATCCTGCGCCGGGACATTCCGGTCACGATCGAGGTCGAGATCCGGAACAGCCACGGCAGCGAGGTCAGCGAGGCGCACAACGTGGTGGGTGAGATCCCCGGCACCGATCTCGCGAACGAGGTCGTGATGCTGGGGGCCCACTTCGATACGTGGCACGCGAGTCCAAACGCGAGCGACAACACTTCGGGCGTCGCAGTGATGCTCGAGGCGATGCGCATTCTACGTGCGATCGGCGTCACGCCTCGGCGCACGATCCGTGTGGCATTGTGGTCGGGTGAGGAGCAGGGCCTATACGGATCTCGCGCTTACGTTCGCGAGCACTTCGGCGACCCCTCCGATCCCAGCGTCGGCACGACGCCCGAATACGAGACGTTCTCGGTCTACTTCAACCAGGACTATGGGCCCGGCCAGTACAGAGGCATCTGGCTGCAGGAGAACGAGCACGTGCGCGAGGCGTTCACATCGTGGATGGAACCGTTCCGCGACATGGGCATGACCACGATCGCGACGCAGGGAGTCGGCAGCACCGACCACGTGCCCTTCGACGCCGCCGGCCTGCCTGCGTTCCAGTTCCTGCAGGCCAGGCAGGGCGGGACGGGTGGTCACACGAACCTCGACTTCTACGACACGCTGCCGATCGACGACCTGATGAAGAACGCGGTGATCATGGCGTCGTTCGTGTACCACGCGGCGATGACGGATGAGCGGCTACCGAGGAAGGGACCTCAACTCAGGAGGCCG
>Ga0066376_10000832_pt1 | contig 29465 bp, 25 predicted proteins | sample Knorr_S15_td_Bot_FD_77009 | JGI IMG/M metagenome (GOLD analysis project Ga0066376, IMG submission 77009) | Marine microbial communities from Southern Atlantic Ocean transect - Knorr_S15_td_Bottom_ad_5009_LV_A | ecosystem: Environmental > Aquatic > Marine > Oceanic | place: Southern Atlantic... | reverse complement strand
TTCGGCTTCTGGCGCCAAGGCATCCCCCATGTGCCCTTAGTAGCTTGACTCACATTAAGGAATCATCTACCTGGTCTCGGAGAATGCGGAATCCACTGTTCGGTTGTAAATGTACGCGCGCCGTCGGTTTTTTATTCCGGCGGGACTCACCCTCGAGGTTCGACCTGCGTTTGGGCGTAACGAGAAGTTTACCTCGTATTTTTCAGGCCAGTCAACAGAAATTTGGTCGTTTTCAACCCCTATTCCGAAGTACCGCCGTTGCCGCATATTTATGCACGCCATTTTACGGGGTTGGAGACTCGCGGGCGCGCCGCCAAGCGACCAGAGCGGGCGAGTACCTAGACCATGCGACACTGTCACAAAATGCCGGAGCATGTGAGACATCCCTGATATACTCTGTTCGCGACAACCTGTTGCACAAAATCGCCGGTCCGTCAGCTCCTCAGAAACGGGCCGGTAGCGCGTAACAAGGGAGTTAAAGATGCCGGCATATGCCGTCATCGGAGCCCAATGGGGCGACGAGGGTAAAGGAAAGATCATTGATTTCCTTGCTGAAAACGCTGCGGTTGTCGCGCGCTACTCCGGCGGTAACAACGCCGGGCACACTGTAATAAACGACGCAGGTACGTTCAAACTTCACTTGGTGCCGTCTGGAATTTGCTGGCCGCACACGATGAACGTGATCGGCAACGGTGTGGTCGTCGATCCCGATGTTCTGTTGAAGGAAATCAACGAGAACGAACTCGACCCACAGCATCTGGCTGTCAGCGATCGCGCCCACCTGATAATGCCGTACCACATCGTCCTAGACCAATTAGAAGAGGACCGGCGCGGTAACGCTGCCATCGGTACGACCGGGCGGGGGGTCGGCCCTGCGTACGTCGATAAGGTTTCGCGCCTGGGCCTGCGCGTTGGGGAGTTGCTGGATCCTGAGGACCTTGCACTCAGGCTTCCAGAGATCATCGCGTTCAAAAACGAGATAATCACGAAAATTTACGGTGGCAATCCCATAGACCTTGATTCAGTATTCGCATTCACCAACAAATGGGCTACAGAGCTCGCTCCCTACATCCGACCGGTGGAAAATATTGTGGCCGATGCTCTCGACTCCGACGACAACGTGATAATCGAAGGTGCCCAGGGTACGTTACTTGACTTAGATCACGGTACGTACCCGTACGTGACGAGTTCGAATTCAACCGTCGGCGGTACGTTGACGGGTCTGGGCATGGGGCCGGGTTCCTATGGCGGAGTTGCCGGCGTTTTCAAGGCGTACTGCACCAGGGTTGGAGCAGGCCCATTCCCGACAGAGATCGAGGGTGAAGCGGGCGACAAAATTCGCGACATGGCCGGCGAATTCGGCGTCACCACTGGTCGCGCCAGGCGAATCGGTTGGTTCGACGGGGTCGCGGGTAAATACTCGGCCAGGGTGAACGGGTTCGATGCCATGATTCTGACCCGGCTTGACACTCTTGATGGCTGGGAAGAAATCAAGGTTTGCGTGGCATACGAAATTGACGGTGTCCGCACGGACCAGTTCCCGGTGGATGCAGTGATGCTCGACCGCGCAACGCCGATCTACGAAACGATTCCCGGTTGGACCGAATCGACCCGCGCAATTACCGAACCGGAGCAGTTAAACGACGGCGCCAAAGCATACATAAAAATGCTCGAAGAGATCATCGGTGTGCCCGCGAAGATCATTTCGACGGGACCACGACGAGAAGAAACCCTCGTTTTGCAGGATCTGCTCGCACACTAAAACATTCGCCCGCGGCGATCTCGAACGAATCCGCTCAACTGTGGCGTTTTGCTAATCCAGACCCGCGCTCAGTTGGGGCTGCGTGGGTTGCCCCATGGCGGCCATCACGGCGTCTGCCAGCCTGCCGGAGTGGTGTCTCAATGTGAGTCCATCAACAAAGGCAAGGTCTCCCATGACGATCTCTCGGGCGAACTTTTCGACGATCCCGTTGTCTAGCTCGACCGGTGCAGCGTCTTCCGCCGCGTACTCGTGCAGCACTCGATCGGAAAACTGCGCAGTGTTCACCAGCAGGTAATCAAGTTTTCGTCCGCCGATATACCGCACCACTTCCGATGCAAACGTCGACACTCCGTACCCGGCAGTTTCCCCAAGTTTGGTCATTAGATTGCAGGCGTATATGACCGGTGATTCGGTACCCCGTATCGCATCGCTCACCTCTTTAACCAGCAGGTTGGGAATAACACTCGTATAGAGATCGCCCGGGCCGAGCAGAATCGCGTCGGCATTCTCAATCGCGTCGAGGGCCCTCGGGTTGGCTTTCACCTCGGAATCGAGGAATACTTCACTGATTCCAGGGCCATTGTTCCCTCGAAGATCGATTGCCGACTCGGTACGGATGACCTGGCCATCGATCAACCGGGCACACAGGTGGGCTTCGTCGAGCGTGACTGGCACTACCTGGCCGTCGAGCTTCATCATTCGCGATAGTTCGTCAAGCGCACCCTGAACACCGTTGTATGCCGTTGTCAGGGCTGCAAGTACCAGATTTCCTACGCTGTGGCCCTGCAAGCTTGACCCAAAGTCGAATCTGAAGTCGAGCGCACTGTTAAGCGCAGCGACCTGTTCGTCATCCTCCGGGCTGAGGGCGACCAGGCACTGCCTCAGATCGCCAAGTGGTGGGTACCCGAACTCTTCGCGAAGAATACCCGTGCTGCCGCCGCTATCGAACATGGTGACAACAGCGGTCACAGCCAGGTCGCGCGTCTTTAACCCGCGTAAAGCGACTGAGGAACCGCTTCCGCCGCCGATAACGACGATGCTTTTTCGGTCATTACCCAAGCATTTGTCTCCTGTAACGGCTAATTCGACCCGCGAGTCTGTTTTTAGCGTTACATATTCCAGTGTTAAGAGTCACAGATTAATGTACAAAATCAGTGCATATTGCCTAACAACGGACCATGTCCCGAATTTTCACACTGAACCGTGTCAACAGATCTACGATTCCGAAAGGTCGATCGTGTATTCGTCCATGATCGGGTCGAAGCGTTTGCTGAACGCCTCGAGTTCGGCTGGTTCGGGAATCATGGGCAGACGCGCAGGTCCGACATCGAAACCTGAACGGTTCATCGCATATCTAACTGGTATCGGGTTCGTGATAAAGAACAATGCGTTGAAGATCGGAAGTAACCGCAGATGTTCGGCAGCCGCCGCTTCGATATCGCCCTCCAGTAGCAGACCCATCATTTTTTGGATCTGACCGCTGATAATGTTGCCGGCTACGCTGACGATCCCGTATCCGCCTGTGGCCATTGTTGCGAACGTCTCGTTATCGTTGCCGCTCCACACCCTGAAGCCGTCGGGCGAATCCTTGATTACGTATGCGATCTGATCGGCGTCGCTCGAAGCCTCTTTCACTCCAACAATATTGGGCACCTGGGCAAGCCTGAGCGTTGTCGCGGCGTCCATATTTAATGCGGTTCGCGATGGAACGTTATACAGAATTCCGGGTATTCCAACAGCGTCGGCAATCATCGTGAAATGCCGATACAGACCGCCCATCGTGGGTTTGTTGTAGGCCGGAACCGTCATCAATATCGCGTCAACTCCAACCTTTTCGGCCTCACGGGAGAGGGCGATCGAGCCGCGGGTGTTGTTGTTAGTGGTTCCGGCAATAATCGCGCCGTCATCGCCGATGGCTTTTTTTACTTCAGCAAATAGTTGCAAAAGTTCATCGTCGTTCATCGCCGGTGCTTCACCAGTAGTCCCGCCAATCACAAGCCCTTCGGAACCGGATTTTAGAATTGCCTTCGCAAGATCTCCTGCTCGCGGATAGTCGACATCCCCCGATTCGGTGAAGGGTGTGACCATTGCTGTAAGGAGTCGCCCTAGTTCTGCCATTTTTGACCGACCTCTCGCCGGTAGTTCGCACCTTTTATTTTTATTCGCAAATCAGTTCGACGTGCTACGTGATCTTTGCCGCAGGCCCGGTTCGCTCGGCGGTAGGTCTGAACGCATTTCTGCGCAGTGCTTCATCCATAATCTGCAGGGCATTTAGCGCTGCACCTTTACGCAGGTTGTCGCACGAAAGCCACAGGACCAGACCGTGCTCGTGTGCAATGTCTTTGCGAATTCGGCCGACGAGTACGTCGTCCTTGCCCGTCGCTTCGAGTGGCATAGGGTATTGATTTTGGCCGGGGTCGTCTACAACCTTCACCCCGCTGTAATCATCGAGAGTACGGGTTGCATCCTCGACACTGACGCTCGATTCGAACTCGATCTGCACGGATTCGCTATGCGATATTTCAACCGGTACCCGGACGCACGTAGCAGAAATTGGCAGTCGATCATCGTGCAGGATTTTCCTTGATTCGTCGAGCATTTTCTGCTCTTCTTTTGTGTACCCGTTTTCGAGGAAGTCATCCACATGAGGCAGCACATTGAAGGCGATAACGTGTGGGTACACGCTGGCAGTCGCATCGCCGCCCGCCAATACGGTGCGAGACTGCTCAATTAGCTCTTCGTTGGCGGCAACACCGGTACCTGTTGTCGATTGGTAGGTTGCTACCGTTACAGCCTTTACCGGTGCGAGTTTGCGCAGCGCGTCCAGCACCATAACCAGCGGGGTGGTCGTGCAGTTGGGCGTCGACACAATGCCAGGGTGCCAGTCAATATCATCTCCATTGACTTCAGGAACAACAAGCGGGATGGTCGGATCCATTCGAAAAATGGATCCCTTGTCGATTACAAAAACACCGCGCTCGACAGCCTTTCGGGCCAGGCGCCGGCTTACCAGACCTCCCGCGGCGAATAGAGCCACGTCAATACCATCGAATGCATCAGGAGTAGCCCTGATAACAGTCAGCTCAGCATCCCCATATGGGATTTTTCTCCCTGCGGACCTCTCCGATGCCATCGCCGTGATTTTGCCAGCTGGATGATTTCGTTCGAGCAGCAGGTCGATCGCGGTACCACCTGCAGCACCGGTCGCACCGACAATCGCAATATTAAGGTCGTTGCTGTTCATTTATACGTCTCACAAAATTGCTCATGCAGGGCATCAATAAGGATGCCGGTCGATCTGGCTGGGGGCCGAGAGCCGGGCGCGCAGCACTGCATTTCACAAATATTAAACCATTTTTGGAAATCCAACGGGTTTGCCACCGGTGCTGAAAAGTCGGCAGCGCTGGCTAGGGCTTGTCGAAACCAAGCACGGTATCAAGCCCGACGATGAGCTCGTTTTCGTCGATGACGCGTTTGATTGCCAGCATTACGCCGGGCATAAAACTATCGCGGTTGATCGAATCGTGAATCAGCGTAAGCGTCTGCCCGAGTGCTCCGAAAACAACTTCGTGCCGTGCAACCCGGCCCAGCATTCGTGCGCTGTGGACATTTATCCCCTGGTAATCGCCGCCGCGAGTGTCCGCAAGGGTTTGCAATTCAGCATTGTTCTGTTCGAACCTCGAGCCGCGGCCCTCGATCATGGCCTTTGCTATAGAAAGCGCAGTACCTGACGGGGCATCGACCTTGGCTTCGTGATGACTCTCGATCAGATCGGCGTAGTCGAAGTATTTCGAGGCGATGCCAGCGAGGTGCATGAGCACAACGGCACCGAGGGCGAAGTTTGAAGCCGAGATGACTCCCACGCCTTTGTCCCGAGCCAGCCGACCGATCTCATCCAAATCTTCAGGTGACAGTCCCGTCGATCCTGAAACGACTTTCACGCCGGCTTCGATGCAGGTGGAGATCGCCTCTTTTGCTGCTTCGCCGTTTGTGAAATCGACAACTACGTCCGGTGTGACTAGTTGAAATAGATCTGACAGGCTCGGGGCGAGCGGCACGGACGACGACGTGCCGGGAATATCTACCGCGTTTGAAGACGCGGCTATGTCTGCTCCGCCTACAGGCACCGCCCCATCTTCGGCAGCGACAGCCGACAGGACGGTGGAACCCATCCTGCCGAGTGCGCCGTTTACTGCAACTGTAATTTCCGCTGGCATCGTGTCGTCTTCGTTCGTTGCCGTTATCCGGGCTTGTCCTGAGGGCTGCTAACGTCTGCGCGGCGGGCTTGAGCGTCTTCCGCTTCCATCATAGCCACCGGCGGGTCGCCGTGAACTGCGCTCGCCTCGATCATCGCCGGACTCATCGTCGTTGCGATCGGAGCGTGGACCGCGACGGTCGCCGTCAAAGTCGCGTCGTTCGCCCCCACCATTTCTCGGTCCGCGGTCGCGGTCACGCGGGCCTCTGCCACCGCGGTCGCCACCTCTGTCATCACGGCCACCCCTGTCGCGAGGTCCGCGGCGTTCCTCGCGTGGTGCGCCGTCAGAATCGCCGCCTTCGTTGCTCTGCTCGAGCAGGGCACGGTGCGACAGGTCGATTCGTCCCATGTTGTCGATATTGATGACCATCACTTCCAGCTCATCTCCGATACTGACCACAGACTCGACGTCGGGGATGCGGTGTTGTGCAAGTTCGCTGATGTGCACCATTCCGTCTTTGCCGGGAAGTATCTGCACGAAAGCTCCAAAGGGCATGATCCGCACTACTCGGCCGGTGTACTTATCGCCCACCTCAACGTCTTTTGTCAGTGCGTTGATAGCGTTCTCGGCCTTCTCGGCGTTGTCTTTGTCGGGAGATCCGATGACGACTGTACCGTCGTCCTGAACGTCGATGGTGACGCCGAATTCGTCGATCATTCCGCGAATGACCGAACCGCCGGGTCCGATGATTGCGCCGATCTTATCGGTCGGGATCTTGAGCGAGATCATTCGCGGTGCGTACTCGCTCAGGTCGTCACGGGTATCCGAAATTGCTTTCGTCATGCTGTCGAGAATCTGTAGTCGGGCGCTGCGGGCCTGTTGAAGGGCCTCGCCCATGATTTCGAATGTGATTCCCTTGACTTTAATGTCCATCTGAAGCGCGGTCACGCCATCACGGGTCCCTGCGACTTTGAAGTCCATATCGCCCGAGTGGTCTTCCGCGCCCTGTATGTCGGTGAGGATCGCGTATTTGCCACCGTCTCCGGTGATCAGTCCCATGGCGATTCCAGCGACCGGGGCCTTGATCGGCACACCGCCGTCCATCATCGCCAGAGTCCCGGCACAAACACTGCCCATCGAAGTCGATCCGTTCGAGCTGAGGGCTTCGGATACGAGCCTGATGGTGTACGGAAAGTCGGCCTGGCTTGGAACGACGGGCTTCAGGGCCCGCTCGGCAAGTGCACCGTGCCCAACCTCGCGCCGACCGGTAAAGCCGAATCGGCCGGCCTCGCCTGTGGAGTAAGGCGGGAAGTTGTAGTGATGAATGAAGTGTTTTTCGGTTTCCAGACTGTACGTATCGAGTCGCTGGCGCTCGCCTGCCGATGCAAGTGTGAGAGTGCCAAGTATCTGGGTTTCGCCCCGCGTAAAGATTCCTGAACCGTGGACCCGGGGAAGGTACCCGACCTCGGAGTTCAGCGGTCGCAGCTCGTCGAGCTTCCGGCCGTCGGGGCGGATGCTGTCTTCAAGTATCGTGCTGCGCACTGCCTCGGTCTCGAGTGCGTAGAGGGTCGACTTCACATGGGCCGGATCGTGGTCGTTCTCGAGTTTTTCGATAGTATCGTCCATCAGGTCTTCGATGCGTTTCTTGCTGGTGGTCTTGTCGCCCCGTTCCTTGAGGGCTTTTACGAAACTATCGCCAACCAGTTCTCGTGTGGCCTTCTCGGCGGCTTTCTCTTCAGTAGTAACTTCGGGGGCTTCCCACTTTTCCTTGCCCACTTTCGCCTGGATCTCTTTGATCTGCTCGACTATTGCACCGTTGACTTCCTGGGCGAGTTCGAGCGCATCGAGAAGCACGTCTTCGGAGACGAAGTTGGCTCCAGATTCGACCATCATTGTGGCATCGCCGGTGCCGGCAACCATGAGTTCGAGGTCGCTTGTCTGCAGTTCTTCATATGTGGGGTTTACGACGAGTTCGTTATCGACCAGGCCGATTACACACGCCGCTATCGGGTCGTTAAACGCGATATCGGATATGACGAGCGCCGTTGACGCTCCGATTATTCCGAGTGCCGGGTACGGGTTGGTCCTGTCGGTCGCGAGAATCGTGATAATTATCTGGATTTCGTTGTGTATCGTCTTTGCGAAGAGCGGCCGGATTGGTCGGTCGATCATGCGGGCGGCCAGAATGGCTTCAGTGCTGGGTCGGCCTTCACGTTTGAAGAACCCGCCGGGGAGTTTGCCAGCCGCGTAGGCTTTCTCGGCAACATCAACTGTCAGGGGCAAAAAGTCTGCACCGGGCCGGCTTTTTTTTGAGGCTGTGGCGGTCGCCAGCAGCATGGTGTCGCCGTATCGGACGGTGACGGCACCGCCAGCCTGCATGGCAACTCGGCCGTGCTCAATTTCGAGCACGCGCCCGCCGACTTCCATTTCAAATTTGTTAATCATGTTTTTTCCTACTTTTTCTATCGTTTTGGGCTCTAAATCTTCTTGCTTATCAACGGGAGCCTGGGCCGGCCAATGAATGATGGCGGTGAGCCATGATCAGCAACAGTGGTTTGAGGAAGGCTGGGACCCGTTTGTTATTCGTGCCCGGGGAGCCTGCTGGATTCCGGTATTTCGCCCGTTAGCCCGTTTTTCGGTGATACCAGGCATTCCAGCGATCATGGATATTCCTGGCACTCAAGTACGCGCCGGGGGCTTGACTGACTGGTTACTTTCGAAGGCCGAGCTTGCTCACAAGCGTGCGGTAGCGCGTGACGTCTTCGCTGTTAAGGTAGTTGAGCAAACGGCGACGCTGACCGACCAACTTCAGCAGCCCGCGCCGGGTGCTGTGGTCGTGCGAGTGCTCGCGCAAGTGCTCCGTTAGCTCGGTGATCCGAGACGTAAGTAGTGCGACCTGAACTTCTGACGATCCTTTGTCGTTTTCGTGAGTTCGGTATTTTTCAATGACCGCGGTTCGTTCTGACTGATCCAAGTGCTGGCTCTCCGAGTTGCAAATACCCGGCTAGCGCTGCCGGCGATCCAAATAACGGGATTCTGTGATTTGTACTTCTTCTGTTAACTTCAATTTCGTTTCTGCGCTCTCGCAACCTCAGAAGAATATCACGACGTCGGCGTTTTAACATGTGGGTGTGAATGGTTTTGCAGCGGTGATTCCGATTCGTATCTCCTGATCTTGTGGCATAAACCTGGATTAAATTTGCCAATGTTAAGCGCCAGAATCAGTTCGGTTACCGAACAGTTGTCGTGAAAAACGTAGTGTAACCCGTATGCTGGCAGCTTGACAGTGAAGAAATTTCCCGAATAAGATTGCCTCTGGAACGCCACTTGCTCCGGCAGTAATTCGCGCGTAATGCGCGGGGATTACGCTCATCTCCGAACGAGTTGAGTGTTGCTGTTGCTCTCGGCACGTAAATTCAAATACTAGACTGGAGGACGGAGCCAAATGACAGGTCTGCTCCGCGGAAGGCTAAAAGTCTTCCTATTGATTGTTACGATGTTCGCCCTGTTGGCGGCTGTGGCGTGTCAGGGAGATCGTGGTCCTGCTGGCGCGGCTGGCGCACCTGGACTCCCCGGTAACTCTGGTGCACCTGGTAGTCCCGGTAACCCGGGTGAGACTGGTGAGCCCGGCGCCGCTGGTGCTCCTGGTGCGCCCGGTGCTGCTGGTGCTGCTGGTGCTCCTGGTGAGCCCGGTAACCCCGGTAACCCCGGTGCGACAGGCGCTGACGGCTCTGATGGCGCTACTGGTGCGACCGGCTCTGTTGGTCCGGCCGGTGCGGACGGCACTACACAGATCGCTGGCCTCACGGTCCTCGACGCTAATGGAACTTCCGTCGGCGCGATTGGATCAACGGGCGGCGCAGCTTCGATCACCATAGTTGGTGGTGGCTTCGCTAAAGATGAGCAAATCTCTGTTGCAGTAAAGAAGGGCGGATTCGACGTTCTTCTGTCGAGTTCAACCTCAAAAACTAACGACTCGACTACGATTGCAAACGTCAACGGAGCTTTCCTGCTCACCGTAGATCTGGACGGCTACGAAATTGGTCTGCTTTACACAGTCACTGCAACCGGTGACCAGGGTAACCGCGGTGCGTCAGTCTTCTGGCTGGTTGAGAAATAACCGCTGAATCCATGGATTCTGAAGACGCCCCGGCCTGGCCGGGGCGTCTTTGATTTAACCTTTCCTAACCCGATTCGGCCAGTACCCCAAGCCATATGCGATGAACTCAGAGATACCGACGATTGAAAGTGCGACGCTCGATGACTACGAGGCAGTTGCGCATCTACATTTTCTGAGCCATACCGTGTCTTTCGCACCGTTCGCATCGGCGCGGTGGCTGAATTCGAGAAGGGTTGACGACTATCTATCGAGGTGGCGGAAAACGCTCAGTTTGGCGGCTGGTGGCGAATCTACTCTGATCGCACGACTATCGGGCGAAGTGGTCGGCATGGTGCGGGTCGCCCGGTCAAATGTAACGGTGTCTGAACCAGGTTCGATCGGCGCAGAACTAACGGGCATGCAGGTGTCGCCCGATCTTACCGGTCGTGGGATAGGCAAGTTGTTGATGCAGAGGTCTCTCGACTATATTCGTGATCAGAACTTCGGCCGGGTGGTGCTGGGAGTGATTGCCGCAAATACCGGGGCCCGGCGTTTTTACGAGTTGCACGGCTGGTTGCTGGTTGAAGAGCGTCCCGATGGTGTCGAGGGCGTGCCGGTAGTGGTCTACGAGCTGGGTCGATGAGCCTTGAGGAACTGGCTGCGCCGGGCATCGGGGCGATGGCCAATTTGATTCGCGATTGCAGCTAGTTCACGTCGTTAGGCTGCTGCTCGACCAGTTCTACTTTGACTCGCCGTATTCTCCGACCGATGATCGATTGGACTGTGATTCTCAGGCCTTCGACAAGAACGGTATCGCCGGGAGACGGCATTTTGCCCAGTTCCCGGAAAACCAACCCGCCGACAGTGTCGAAGCCGTCGGCGACGATCGCAGTCCCGAGCGTCTGGTTCATGGTGTCGACCGAAGCACCGGCGTCGGCAACCATTTCAGTGGCACCCGTCGATTCGACTTCGGGGCCATCGACATCGAACTCATCGATCAGTTCGCCAACGATCTCTTCAATCAGGTCCGTAACGGTCACGAGCCCCGAAACGCCGCCGTATTCGTCGACAACGATCGCCATGCCAGTACGGTGTTCCTGTAGCTGCCTGAGCAGCCGTTCAAGGCTCTGCGACTCGGGGACATGCAGTGCGGGGCGGGCGAGGTCCTGCACTGGACTCTCGGGATCAGCACCGTTGTCCAGGGCCGAAAGCACGTCGCGGGCAAATACGACGCCCGCTATCAATTCGTCGTTCTTTTCGTAAATCGGGATCTTGCTGTGCCCGCCCACCGACATCAAATCGGCAATGGCCGCGATGCTGGCGGTGGCTGAAGATGTGTTCATATCGACGCGGGGAACCATGATTTCGCGAACTTTAACGGTGTCCATTCGCAGGATTCCGCGGATCATTCTCAGCTCGTTCTGATCTGCGGGAATAACGGACTCTTCGAGAAAATCGAGACTCTCTTGGAGGGCAGCTGACACATCTTCGCCGACCGCTACTTCTCCGCGCCCCCTGGAAAGCGAAAAGTCGACTCCGTGTGATATTCCTGGAATCACGCTGATCCAGCGCAGGAGCGTACCGGTCGGTCGGCTGATGGTCCTTGCCCAGTTACGCCGGAGTCCAGAAAGCCCAGATGCGACCAGTTGCAGTGTGATCGCTCCGGCGGCGGTTGACGCTACGCCGAGAGCCATCATGTAGCCGGACCCGGCCGTGCCGCTCCCCGATTCGGCAATTACGAATACCGAGAGAGCCGCCGACATTAGCGCGGCAGCCTGCAAGCTTCGGCCCACAAGGGTCGCTTCAGCTCTGAGCCGACCTGCGAAGCCGTAATCGTGGTCGTGTTCGGTATCGCCGTTCACGTTCACATTTCCGCCGGCGTTCCCGTTCAGATTTCGCGCCGTCGAAGGGAGTGGGTTTATTCGGGTACCGAGCGACGATATTGCCAGTGCCACGAGGAAGAACAGCCCACCAGAAATAGCCAGGATCAGCAGTAAAACGAGTTCAGATGCCATTATCCATGCACCTCAACATTCGTAATCTGCCGCTTCGGTTCCGGGGGTTGGCCGGAACTGTCGGGTTCTTCGATATTCCCTGTCATTTGCTCGTGATTCCTACACACCGTACTAGTAATGCACTCAGATCGATTCGTTACTTCGACTTTATAGATTTTGCTGGCACTCCGGCGACGGTGTCACCCGGGGCGACATCTGTCCGAACAACCGATCCGGCACCGGTTTTTGCCAGTTTTCCGATGGTCACGGGGGCAATCAGCATCGTGCTCGAACCAATTAGTGCTCCATCGGCGATTACGGTTTTGTGTTTGTCTTTTCCGTCGTAGTTGCAGGTAACGGTGCCTGCACCAATGTTCACGTTTCTGCCGATCGTGGCGTCGCCTATGTAGCTGAAGTGCGCCACGCGCGAGCCAGAGCCGATCACCGAATTTTTTATCTCAGCAAGGTTACCGACCTTCGAATGGGGTTTGAGTTCGGAACCGGCGCGGAGCAGAGAGTTTGGGCCGACAGACGCCTGTTCGCCGACCACAGAATCGACGACGCGGGCACCATCAACTGCGGCTCCATCGTGAATTTCACTTGCGTAAATCTGGGTGTTCGGGCCGATCACCACGCCCGCCCCGATCCTGGTGCCAGTTCCCAACTGGGTCCCTGCCCCGATTTCCGTGTCGTTACCAATTTCGACTCCGATGTCGATGTAAGTGGTTGCGGGGTCCTGGAGTGTCACGCCGCGCAGCATGTGTGAATCGTTTATCCGTTGGCGCATGATCCGCTCGACGTTCGCGAGTTGCACAAGGTCGTTGATCCCGAGTCCGGCCTCAGCGTCGGATATGACGATTGCGGAGCGGTTTATATCGGACGCTCTCTTGATCACATGCGGCAGGTAAAATTCCCCGGTTTCAGCGGGCTGAACCGAATCGAGTTCGTTCCATATCCACGCGCTGTCGAAGCAGTACCAGGCCGTATTGATCAGGTTACTTTCCAGCAACTCGGCGCTCGCTTCGTGTTCCTCGGCTACGGAGACCGGGCTGCCTGTAGCATCGAGTTTTATTCTGCCGAGTCCTGCAAGATCATCTACCCGTGCCCCGAGCACAGTTACGGCTGCGTGCGACTCGTCGTGGACTTTCAGCAACTGCCGGACAATATCGTCGGTCACAAGGACCATATCCACCGGCGCAACTACCAGCGTACCTGTCCCAGACGTGGCTGATCGCGCAGTGTTAAGGGCATCGGCAGTACCGTGTTGTTCGGGCTGGATGGCAAGTCGAATATCGGGGTGTGCGTCGGATTTGAGGGTGTCGTTAAACTCCGGCGATTCGGCCAGGTCCGGGGAGGTAACGACAATGACTTCGTCGATACCTGCAGACCGCATGGTGCGAATTCCGTGACCGAGCAAGGCCAGACCAGCGACCTTGTGGAGCGGCTTCGGGGTGCTGGAGCGCATCCGCGTGCCTTTTCCAGCGGCGAGGATAATTCCTGTGGTGGTCATTGGCCGACCACCTTTTTCAGACATCGAGATATGTCCTGAAACGCACCTCGCCGTTTCCTGTGATCGAGTTTCACAGGATACGGCGTGCCCTGTTGTAAGCGTGTACTAATAAGCGGCGGTATTGGTCAATAGTATCTTCCATCGTAAAGATCGCGGCTATTCTGCGTCAACTTATTCAGGCACGCGTAACACTGAGTACGTTTCACTATCGGGTCCAATCCGGCGGTTTTGCATCGCCGAAACGGTCGGTTCGATTGTTATAGTTGAGGAGCCTGGAGAGGTGGCTGAGTGGCTGAAGGCGCCGGTCTCGAAAACCGGTATATGCATCCGCATATCGCGGGTTCGAATCCCGCCCTCTTCGCCATATATCCGCTGATATCGACCTGTCGCCGGTCGGTACTGGCAGGTGCGGCTGCCGGTCAACACGGTGGCACGCCGTCGCGGAGAGGTGCCAGAGCGGCTTAATGGGCACGCCTGGAAAGCGTGTGTGGGTGCAAGCTCACCGCAGGTTCGAATCCTGTCCTCTCCGCCATTTTTTCCGGTCGGCAGCCCTGTGGACCGTGTTGAGAGGCGACAGTGCGGGCCGCGTACCTGCATTCAGCACTTATCGCGTGCTGTGCGACACGGCCACTTGCCACATGTCGTTCGAATGGGCCATTATTCCCCGCATGGAAGACATCAAGTACTGGGTTGCGTTCCACCAGATTTCCGGCATTGGTCCCGCGACTTTCGCCAAATTGGAAGCGCGGTTTGGCGATCTAGAGTCGGCGTGGCGCGCGCCCGTTTCCGACCTGATAGCCGCCGGTGTCAAACCCAAGGTTGCAGCCGAAGCCGGTCGGTTTCGTGATGCCAATGAGCCCGATGAGGTGATGGGGACGCTGGACCGTTTAGACATCAAGGCGCTACACCTGCGTCATCCCGATTACCCTGCCAGGCTTGCCGAAACACCCCTGGCACCGAGTGTGATTTACCTGAAGAGCAGCAGTGGAACCATGCCCCCGGCCGATGAGCAGGCCATCGCCGTGATCGGTTCACGCGATGCGACTCCGTACGGATTTGAGATGACACGGCGTATTTCTTACGATCTTGCCAGGGCGGGGGTCACCATTGTTTCTGGCCTGGCGCGCGGCATCGACAGTGCCGCTCACAAGGCAGCCCTTGAAGCCGGTGGGCGCACGATAGCCGTGCTGAGCTCCGGACTCGACCAGGGTGTATCCGCAACGGAACATCCCGATCGCAGACAAGATTGTTCAGAATGGTGCCCTGCTGACCGAGTACCCGCCCGGGGTGAGTGCGCTCCCTAAGCACTTCCCGCGTCGTAACCGGGTCATCAGCGGACTGTGCCGGGGTGTGCTCGTTGTCGAGGCAGCGTTCAAGAGCGGTGCGATGCTGACGGTGAACTGGGCGCTCGAACAGGACCGGGATGTGTTCGCGGTGCCGGGAAGTGCGTTAAGCGAAACGAGTAAGGGGACAAACTGGCTCATCCAACAGGGTGCAAAACTTACGGCGACTGCAGACGATATTCTCGAAGAGTTGAGCATCGAAAGAAAGCCGCTGCACGATCGGGCAACAGCTTCCACAAAAGCCCCGGGGGGCGCGATGGGCGGGGAAGGCAAGATTCCGACAGATAATGGCCAAAATGCACTTGACAGCCTCGCGCGTGATAACAATGGGTTAAGTATCGAGCAGCGTGTGCTCGGCCTTCTCGAAAGCGCTGAAGGCCCGTTGCACGTAGATGACATTACGAGAAAACTGGGTGTGGCTGCGGCGACAGTCAGTTCAATTCTCGCAATGCTTGAACTGCGGGGTTCGGTCCGGCAGGTCGGCGCGATGCTGTTCACTGCGGATAACGAACGCCCGGTGATATCGAAATGACAATAGCTATTTTCTGGCAAGAGGTGCTGACAGTTTGGCAAAACGAGATCTGGTCATCGTGGAATCTCCGGCGAAAGCCCGAACCGTAGGTCGGTTCCTGGGCGACAAATATGTCGTCAAGGCGTCGATGGGGCACGTTCGAGACCTGCCGACGGATACGTTGGGCATCGATGTCGAGAACGACTTCGCTCCCGAATATGTGAATGTCAAGGGCCGGGCGACGTTGATCGCCGAGATCAAGAGAGCTGCAAAGCAGGCGGATTCGGTCTATCTCGCAACTGACCCGGACCGCGAAGGCGAAGCGATCTCATGGCACCTGGTGGAAGCCGCGGACCTCGGCAAAGTGAGCAACCTCAAGCGGGTGGTTTTTCACGAAATTACTGATCCCGCCGTGGCGGAAGCGTTCGCCAAGCCGCGCGAGATCGACATGGAGTTGGTGAACGCCCAGCAGGCTCGCCGACTGCTTGATCGCCTCGTCGGGTTCAAGCTCAGTCCAGTCCTGTGGAAAAAGGTGAAGCCAGGTCTTTCGGCTGGACGGGTTCAATCAGTCGCCCTGCGAATTATCGTCGACCGCGAACGTGAAATCGAGGCGTTCAAGCCAGAGGAATACTGGGTAATTTCGGTCGATCTTGAAACCGATACGGGGACTCGCAAATACAATTTCAACGCAACATTGAGTGCCGTCGCTGGTCAAAAAGGCAAGCCTGTAGTCGGCAATGAGACGACCGCAAGCGCTATCAAAAATGACCTCGATTCAGCCGCATACGTGGTTTCGAGCATCAGCCGCCGTGAGGCCAGACAACGCCCAGGACCGCCGTTCACTACCAGCACGCTTCAGCAGCAAGCTGCCCGATCGTTCCGGTTTAGCGCACAGCGCACGATGCGCATCGCGCAGGACCTCTACGAAGGTATCGAGTTGGGCAGTTCCGACCCGGTCGGTCTCATCACATACATGCGTACCGACTCGGTGAACCTCGCGCAGAACGCGCTAGCGGAGGCCGAGGCGTTTATCAGGGCGGCGTATGGCCCGGAGTACACGTCGGGCCCGAAGCGCTATAAGACCAAGAGCAAGTCGGCACAGGAGGCACATGAGGCCGTCCGGCCTACGTCAGCCGAGAACACACCCGAAAAGGTGGCACCGTTCCTTTCGAGTGAACAGCTGCGGCTTTACACCATGATCTGGAAGCGGACGATAGCCAGCCAGATGACCGACGCCATTGTCGATAACACCGGCGTCGATATCGAAGCGACCGCGTCAAATGGCAACGTGCACACGGTGCGGGCAACGGGGTCGGTGATCAAGTTCGACGGATTCCGAAAGCTATACATCGAGACGCGTGACGAGGACGCGGAGGATGAGGACAGCAAGCAGTTGCCGGCGATGAATGAAGGAGATGCGCTCGATAAGAAGAGCGTGAACGCCGACCAGAAGTTCACCCAACCTCCGCCACGGTTTACCGAGGCAAACCTGATTCGATTTTTGGAAGAACAGGGAATCGGCCGCCCTAGCACGTACGCCTCGATTGTGGGCACAATCGAACGAAGGCAGTATGTCGACCGGGAGAAGACGCGGTTCAAGCCGACCCCGCTGGGTATCGGAGTATCGGATTTCCTTACAGAACACTTTTCGAACATCATGGACACCGGGTTCACCTCGGGGATGGAGTCGAAGCTGGACGCTGTTGCAGAGGGCGAGCAGGACTGGGTCGAGATGCTGCGTGAGTTCTTTGGCCCATTTGAAAAAATGGTCGACGACACGCTTGCGAATGCCGAAAGGGTTGATCGCAAAACGCTTGTTCAGAGGAGCGAAGAGAAGTGTGAAGGCGGCGATTATCTTATTGTTCGGACGGGACGATTCGGCAAGTTTTTATCTTGTGGAAGGTTCCCGGAATGCCGTGTTGCGATTTCGACTCGGCCAGGAGAACGCGCCACGGGCGAGGTCAAGGAAAACTGGGCGATTGCCTGGAAAACCGCGATGGAGAAGTGCGCTATTGTGCACCCAGAGGCGGCTGCCGCAGTTGCAGCAGAGGCCGAGGCGAAGCGGGGATCGCGCGGTAAAAAGCGATCGGCAAATGGCAAGACTGCCAGAAAGTCGAAGCGCCGGACCAAGGCAGCGGCGAAATAACGCGATAACCGGGATCGCCCTGGAGGCGGTTCGATAATGGCCACTGCTGGTGCTACTTCTACAATATGGTTGCCGTCGCCAGCCATGGAGGGCGTGCTGCAGCAGGGTCGATACCCACAGTATTCACGCCATATACGCGAATATGCGGTTCACATCGCCACAACGCGCCAGCTTGCGGAGCACACGGTCCGCAATTACATAAACGACCTGGTCCCGCTCATTACGTACCTTGGCGAACAGGGCGTTTCTGACTTCGCGGCAGTTGACCGTCTGTTCCTGCGCGGGTACCTGGCGTGGCTGATGTCGATGGGTATCAGACGCAGCAGCGTCACGCGCAAGCTATCGGCCGTGAGGTCGTTTTTCCGATTCCTGCGACAGGCTGGCGTGATCGAAGTCGATCAGACAAGCCTCGTAACCGGTCCACGGCGGGAATCGAGGTTGCCTGCGATCGCTTCAAGTTTCGAGATCGACCGGCTCCTTGATGGACCAGATGTGGCGACCGACGCTGGTATCAGGGACCGCGCCTTGCTCGAAGTGCTTTATGCCGCAGGCCTGCGAGTATCGGAGCTCATTGCAATGGACCTTGGTGATCTCGACTTGAAGTTGAGAGAGGTCCGTGTTGTCGGTAAGGGCTCAAAACCGCGGGTGGTGCTGATTGGCGATCACAGCGTTCGCTGGCTTGAGCGGTATCTCGGCGATGTCAGGTCCAAATTCGTGAGCCGGCGGTCGGATGCTGCAATATGGATGAGCCGGTCCGGGAGCAGGCTGTCGGCCCGCTCGGTGCAACGTATCGTGAAAAAGTACGCACTGGCAGCCGGTCTCGACCCCGATTTTCACACGCATTCGATTCGGCACAGTTTTGCCACTCACATGCTTGATGGCGGAGCAGATCTACGGGTTGTTCAGGACCTGCTGGGTCACGCCAGCCCTGCGACGACTCAGATCTACACCCACGTCTCGACCGAACAGGCACGGCGCGTGTATCTCGGGGCCCATCCGAGGGCGAAGAGGACTGCCCGTCCGCGGTCAAACATGGAGAATTCGAGCGACTTGACGTAGTACGCTTGTTTCACGGACCTCTGGTGTCCACCTGGATTTGGGCTCCGGGATCAACGAAAGCCAACCCGACACCCGATTGCAGCGGAGCGCGATGGGAGCGCAATTTGCCAGCTACGATTCTTGTAATAAATGGACCTAACCTGAATAATCTCGGCAAGCGAGACAGCTCGCTCTACGGCACCAAGACGCTGGTCGATATCGAGGCGGATATTTCGGCCAGGGCGTTTGAACTTGGCGTCGGAGTAAAGTTTTTCCAGTCGAACCACGAAGGCTCGATAGTCGACTTCATCCAGGAATCTACGGCGGGTGCCAGCGGTGTCATTATCAACGCCGGGGCGCTGACGCAGGTCGGGTACTCGATACTTGATGCGCTGCTGGATGCGGACCTGCCGTTCATTGAGGTCCACCTGTCGAATATTCATGCCCGTGAAAGATTTCGACAGAGGTCGGTTTTCGCTTCGAAGGCGATCGGCCAGTTGGCGGGATTCGGGCCAGCCGGGTACATTTACGCCCTCGACCACCTGGCGTCGGTCGTCAACAGTTAGTTCTTCTTACGGAGCCTTCTTTATATTGGCAGTGAGCGATTTCCGATTCCCCTCGCGTGTGCAGAAACTTCGCGAGCGCCTCGTAAAAGATGACCTGGACGCGTTGTTTCTGAGCAACGGTGAGAACCGCCGGTACATTTCCGGGTTTACGAGCAGCGCCGGTTACCTGCTGGTGACGCAGGACGAGGCGGTGGTATGCACCGACTTCCGTTACACCGAGATGGCAGCCCAGCAGGCGCCCGGATGGCGGGTTGACCGGATTGGCGGCAAGCCCGACTGGCTTCCGAAGCTGGTCAACGAGCTCGAGATCAAGACGCTGGGCTTTGAGGCGGACGATATGACGGTCTCGACTCTGGAACGGTTTAAGAAGTCGCTCAAAGAGGGTGATGCCGACTCCGAATTGAAGCCGACGACGGGTATTGGAGTGGACCTGCGGGCATACAAAGACCCCGAAGAACTGGAGCTTTTGCAACGTGCGATCGACATAGGCGATGAGGCGTTTGAGAAGACTGCGGCCCAGCTGGTGGCCGGGATGACTGAAAAAGAGGCGGCCTGGATATTCGAAAAGGCGGTGAGAGAACTGGGTGCGGAGTCGATTTCTTTCGACACGATTGTTGCGGTGGGGCCGAACGCGGCTCGCCCTCATCATGCGACGAGCGACAGCCCGCTGGTCGAGGGTCAGACGATTGTTTTCGACTGTGGTGCGAGGTACCAGGGTTACTGTTCAGACCTGACGCGCACGGTGGTCCTCGGCGAGCCGGACGATGAGATGAAACGCGTTTACGATATTGTGCTGGCTGCGCAGTTGGCGGCCATTGAGATGGTTGAAGCCGGGATGACCGGTGAAGAGATTGACGCCATCGCCAGGAAAATCATCACGGAAGCCGGTCATGAAAACGACTTCGGGCACAGCCTGGGGCACGGGCTGGGTCTGGAAGTGCACGAAAATCCCGGGGTTGGGCCGAATGCGAAGGGCAAGCTCGAAAATGGAATGCCGTTTACGATTGAGCCGGGCATTTACATCCCCGGATGGGGCGGCGTGCGCATTGAGGACGTTGTGGTGCTCGAAGATGGCAGGGCTCGCGTGATGAGTCATGCCGCTAAAATGGAGTTCTAACTTCTTCACGATCAAAGAACGTGAATCTTGATAACGTGACGCCGGTTGCCATTCGACCAAAACGAAAGCCAGACCGGAATCCCGAGCCAGAAGGCAAACAGATACTACGATGACAATTTCTTCCAGTGAAATTCGCAGAAATATGACCATCATCCTGGATGGCGAGGTCTACCAGATTCTTGACTGGCAGCACCGGCAGGCCCCGAAGGCCCCGCCAACTCTCACGCTGAAGGTACGGCAGGTGAAAACGGGCAATGTTTACGAACGTAAGCTCCAGGGCAACCAGAAGCTGACCCGGGCCGAAGTCGAGACGCCGACGGTGCAGTACCTGTACCCCGACGGCGATATGCATAACTTCATGAATACCGAGACGTTTGACCAGTTCGCAATTACCGAGGAGGTACTCGGCGACGCCTTGAAATACATTTCTGAGGGCGACACGATCGAGGTGATGATGTACAAGGGCGTGCCGCTTTCTGTTGAGGTCCCTTCATCGGTTGTACTTGAGATCGGTCAGACCGAGGTCGGTTTGCGGGGCGACACCCAGAGCGGCGCGACCAAGCCCGCGACGACCACGACGGGACTTGTGCTGCAGGTTCCGTTGTTCATCGCGAAAGGCGACCGGATCACGGTCAATTCGACTACCGGTGAGTACACCGGGCGAGCGGACTAGATCTTTAGGGACGGAGGGTGTTAGTTCCTTCTCCCCGGGGAGAAGGTCAGGTTGAGGGGAATGCTTACGGTGGATGCCAGGGCGCGCCGAGAAGGCAATTTCTACTCGGCAACTCTCCCCTCACCCCAGCCCTCTCCCGAAGGAGAGGGAGTTCGACATCCAAGCGCAACCGGTTGTGAAAGAATGCGTGAATGACGAGTTCCGAAGAATCTGACCAGGCTGCGGGTTCGAGCCAGACGGCCTACACCGTTAGCGCGGTCGCCGAGTATCTCAAAGCCAGCCTGGAGTCGGACCCGCGACTGGCCGACCTGATGGTGGTCGGGGAGGTGTCGGGATACCGGAACCCGTCTTCGGGGCACCATTACTTTGCGCTCCGCGACGAACAGTCGGTGCTTCGTTGCGTGATGTTTCGTGGCGGTCGGGGCGGGCAGTTCCTGAGCGACGGAACCCAGGTAATCTGCCACGGTCGGATTTCTATCTATACCGCCCGGGGCGACCTGCAATATTACGTTGACCAGGTCGAGCCAGACGGGGTCGGCGCCCTTCAAAAAGCATTTGAAGAGATGCGCAGACGACTCGAATCCGAAGGTCTGTTCGAGTCCGGCCGCAAGCGACCACTGCCAGTAATGCCGGCTCGGATCGCGGTAATTACGTCGCCGACCGGGGCAGTCATCCAGGACATCCTGAACGTGCTCACTCGCAGGTACCCGCTGGCCGAGGTCGTCCTGATTCCGACGGCGGTCCAGGGCGAAAAAGCGGCAGCCGAAATCGTCACGGCGTTCCAGGCGTTGAACGCGCTCGACGATATCGACGTCGCGATCGTTGCGAGGGGCGGCGGGTCGCTTGAAGACCTCTGGTCGTTCAACGAGGAGGTGGTCGCCCGTGCCATATTTGCCAGCAACGTTCCCGTAATTAGTGCGATAGGACACGAAACAGACACGACTATCGCCGACCTGGTGGCCGACGTGCGTGCGCCAACTCCATCGGCAGCCGCCGAAATTGTCGCACCTGCGGTTGCCGACCTGGCCGGAGACGTCGCTGGATACGCGGGGCGAATCGACGAAATTGTTGGCAGGGTTCTCAGGGACAGCCGGTCGCAGTTCGAACTCGCGGTCGATCGAATGAACCTGAGAGTTCCCGACACCGCGCTGCCGAGGCAACGGATCGATGATCTGTTGGCCAGGGCACGGCTGGCCGGACAGCGGCTTTTGGAATCGTCGAAGCTGCGTCTTGCAACGGTCGAGGCTTCACTGGGAGCACTCGGGCCGGCAAAAATTCTCGGCCGTGGTTACACGCTCACCCGCCTTGCCGACGGGAGCGCTGCGACGAGTGCATTGCAGTTCGAAGCGGGCGACAGGATGGCTGTAACGTTTGCAGATGGCTCGGTCGATGCAACTGTCGACCGTTCTTCGCCTGGCAAAGCTCCCAGCGACAAAGAGCCGGGGGACGCGGCTGACGATTCTTGAGAATTCCCATCGCCGGTCGTCCCGGATTACCGGTCAATAGATACAATTAGCATCCGTTCGACGACACCGGAATAAACATGGCCGAAACTACCGATCAACAGGGTTCCAACCCCCCCGCGAAATCGTTTGAGAGTGCGTTTGGCGATCTCGAGGAGGTCGTGCGCAAGCTCGAAGTGGGCGGGCTTTCTCTCGACGAAGCGACAAAATTGTTCGAATCGGGAATGAAACTGGCGACGAAGTGCAACGAAATTCTTTCGGCGGCCGAATTGAAGATCACCCGGCTGCAGGCCAACTTTGCCGAGCAGATGAACCTCGACCTCGTTTCGGACGATGCCGCCGAAAACGGTTCCCAGGACGAGGACGCGTAGCCCGTGGCAGACACAGGTACGGCGGCTGAATGGCAGATCGCTCCGGGGACAGGAGCACTACTCAGGGTCGGCTGGTTCTCATCCGGGCGCGGTGAAGGTTCGTACGGCCTTCTAAAAGCGGCGCTGGATACTATCGAAACGGGTGACCTGCCTGTTGAGCTTCCGTTCGTTTTCATCAACCGTGTGAAAGGCCAGACGAAGCGTACCGACCGGTTCCTGGAACTCGTCGAAGCCCACGATATTCCGCTGGTCACACTTTCTTCCCGCGATTTCAGGCGGTCTCACGGCAACAGGCCGTGGGCTGAACTCCGTGAGGAGTTCGACCGGGCTGCAATCGAGCTGTTGCGCCCGTACAGCGCCGACATCGCAGTTCATGCGGGTTACATGCTGATCGCCCCCCTGCTGTGCTCTGAATACCTGACGCTGAACATCCACCCTGCCCTGCCCGGCGGGACTATTGGAATGTGGCAGCAGGCTGTCTGGGACGTGATCGCCGGAGGGCTGGACGAGGCCGGGGCGATGATCCACGTTTCGACCGAAGATGTTGATGAGGGCCCGGTGGTTGCGACTTCGCGTTACTCGGTTAGAGGTGAAGGATTTGATTCTCTCTGGACCGAGATTTCCGGCTCTGACATCGGCGCATTGAGAGAGGATCCCGGCGAGGAATTACCGTTGTTCAGGGCGATACGTGATGCGGGTCTGCTCCGTGAGCGGCCGTTCCTGATCGAGACACTTAGGGCGGTGGCCACCGGGCGAATCAACCCGACTGGAGCCGGGGAGGTCGTTGACCTCACGCCGGTGGTTGAGCTGGCAGCGGGCGGTTAGTGCGGGGCCCTCAAGGATCGGTGGATGTAATTCGGCCCGATTACCAATAATGGTCCGTGCAACAAGAGACCCCGGCTGCGTGCCGGGGTCTTTTTCGTATCCTGCGGGATCTTGCGGGCGTGTCTGACTACGCCGCGGCGGTATGCTTGTTGTCCGGCAATTTGCCGTCTACGCGGTTGCCATCTTCATCGAGAAGAATCGGCCAGTTGTTATCGTTGACCGTGTCGGCGCCGATGATGCACTTTGCCACGCCTTCCATTGAGGGCAGTTCGTACATGACGTCGACAAGAAGCTCTTCAACGATAGCTCGCAGGCCACGTGCTCCCGCCTTGCGTTCACGAGACAGCTTTGCGGTCGCATCGAGTGAAGCCTCGTCAAACTCAAGCTCGACGCCGTCCATTTTGAACAGGGCTTCGTACTGGCGGATCAGTGCGTTCTTCGGCTCGGTGAGGACCTGTATCAGTTCCTCGTGGTCGAGATCGGCGAGACCAACGACAAGGGGCACCCGGCCGATGAACTCCGGGATAAATCCAAATTGGAGCAGGTCGGCTGGTACGACCGCGGTGTAGTCGGCGATTTTTTCGGCATTCGTGTTGCCGAGGGACCTGAAACCGATGGAGGTAACGTCTTTGGTCTGGCGTGCCTTGATGATTTCTTCGAGGCCGTCGAACGCACCTCCAAGGATGAACAGGATGTTCGAGGTGTCGATCTGCAGGAATTCCTGGTGCGGGTGCTTACGCCCGCCCTGCGGCGGGACGTTGACGACCGCGCCTTCCAGGATTTTGAGCAGCGCCTGCTGCACGCCTTCACCGGAAACGTCACGGGTGATAGACGGGTTGGCGGATTTGCGGGCGATCTTATCTATTTCGTCGATGTAGATGATGCCCTGCTCGGCCCGTGCTATATCGAACTCGGCGTCCTGTATCAAGCGGAGCAGAATGTTTTCGACGTCTTCACCAACGTAGCCGGCCTCTGTAAGCGAGGTTGCATCGGTGATGGCGAACGGCACATCGAGAATTCGTGCAAGCGTCTGGGCCAGGTGGGTTTTGCCACAACCGGTTGGGCCGACAAGCATGACGTTCGTCTTCTGGAGTTCGACGTCGGGGTCTTCTGTGCCGAACCAGATCCGCTTGTAGTGGTTGTAGACGCCGACTGAAATAACCCGTTTTGCGCGCTCCTGCCCGATGACGTACTCATTGAGCATCTCGAACATGTCACGTGGCGTGGTCGGCTTGGAGTTGGGCTTAACGAGCGGCTGATCGTCGGCGATGATCTGCTGACACCTGCCAACGCATTCGTTGCAGATGAAGATTTTCGAGGGTCCCGCGATTAGCCTTCGTACGCTTTCCTGAGGCTTTCCGCAAAACGAGCAGGAATAGGCGTCGCCAGACCCAGATGAGGATCCGTCGCCGCCGCCACTTGTTTGATCAGTCGTCATTGTTTATGTATCTAGCCTACTGCGAAAATAGCGAGTGCGTGCTTTTGGACGGTCATTTTTTGGATGCTGGAGCATCTGGTTTCAGGACTTCGTCGATAAGCCCGTATTCGCTCGCCTGTTCAGCATTCAACCAGAAATCGCGGTCGGAATCTCGTGCAATGCGCTCATAAGACTGACCCGTATGGTCAGCGATAATCTGTCGCAGCCGGTCTTGAACGCGCAGGGTCTCCCTTGCGTGAATCTCAATATCCGATGCCTGGCCCTGCGTTCCGCTCAGTGGCTGGTGCATGTGGATCGTTGAGTTCGGCATGGCATATCTCTTGCCTTTGGTGCCTGCGGTAAGCAGCACCGTGCCCATGCTGGCGCACAGGCCGATCGAGAACGTCGCGATGTCGCACGGCACGTACTGCATCGTGTCGTAAATTGCCATTCCTGAGTAGACCTCGCCACCGGGTGAGTTGATGTACAGGTTGATGTCCTTTTCCGAATTTTCCCGTGCGAGGAACAGGAGTTGGGCCACGATCAGGTTGGCGACCTGGGCGTTGATGGGGGTGCCCAGGAACACGATTCTTTCCTTGAGTAGCAGGGAGTAGATGTCGTAGGCCCGCTCGCCTCGAGCACCGGTCTCAATAACCATCGGGATGATGCTTTCGGGAAGATGCAGCATTGAATTTTCCTTGCTTTCTGAACTATCTGGGCGATTGGCTGTGTCTGTGTTACCCGGTGAGTTTGCACCAGAAAATATCAATTTCGAATCCATAGTTGATGCCCCTGGCGGCTTACTTTCCGGTTCTCGTGGCCCTGCGCGGTGTTTTAACCCTTGCGGTGCCGCCGGTTTTTGTTGTCTGCTTCGTTTTCGGTTTCTTCGCCGCGGACCTTTTGGAGCCCCCGGGGTTGTGTGTCATCTCAATCGCGTTGTCCATAGCCGAGCGGCGGTGCAGTATGCGCCTGACTGCTTCGCGCGCCTCGTCGGTGTCGAGGTTTTCTGATTCGTACTGTGGCGATTCCTGCATTACGGCAATTTCGGCGGCAACATCGTCGTCGCTGACTACTGTTTTCTCTGATTCGACCAGTGTGTCGATAACCAGGGACCGCTTCAGTCGGAGCTCGGCTGAATCCTTTGCTTCGGCGACAATTTCCTCGCTTGTTTTTCCGATCCCCTGCAGGTACTGCTGGAAATCGATGTTGTACTGGGCCAGTTGGCGTTGCTGGTCGTCCAGCACGTGTTCCGTCTCGTGGTCGATGATCATTGGCGAGATGACGAACTCTGCATCTTTAACCAGGGCATCGACGATCTTTTCTTCCAATGATCTTCGCAGGCCATCTTTGGCCTGCGCTTCGAGATTTTCGCTAATTCGCGTTCGCAACTCCGCAACTGTCTTGAAGTTTTCGCCCAGTGATGCGGCCAGTGCGTCGGTGAGTTTCGGGAGTTCTTTTTTCTTCACCGCCGACACTTCGACGGTAAATTTGGCGGTCTTGCCAGCGAATTTTTCGTTCGGGTAGTCGTCGGGTACCGGCAGTTCAAACTCCCTGGAACCCCCTTCTTTAAGGCCCTTCAACTGCTCGGCGAACCCGGGTACTGGGTTCGTGCTCCCGGCTTCGATCAGGTAGTCGCCGCTTTCGATGCTGGTGAACTTTTCGCCGCCCACCACCCCGGTGGTCGAAATGGTCAGCAGATCGTCCATTCTCGAAGCCCGGCTCACCGGTTCCCAGGTCGCATGCGACTCTCGCACCTGTTCGATCTGCTCTTTCACCTGTTCTTCGGTGACTTCTTCAATCTGGTCGTCGAATTTGAGCTTTCTGTAATCACCGAGCGTGGCTTTGGGTGGGAGAGCGACTGTGGCGTCGATTTTCACGATAGGTTCCCGCTCGATAACGTCGACGCGTGGCGGAGTGTGGGTGCCTTCGATGTCGGATTCTTCGACCGCTACGCCAACGGCCTCGGGCACCAGGGTTTCCATCGCTTCTTCAAAGAGGTACTCCCGGCCCACAAATTGCTCGACGATTCGCCGTGGGGCCTTGCCCTTGCGAAAACCGGGGATGTTGACGCGCGCCGAGACTTTCTGGTGCGCTCGCTGGAGATGACGCTCCACGCGATCTTCTTCTACTTCAATGTGGAGGACGGCCTGACCATTTTCCGCATCGTCGCGAGTGACTTTCAACGGGTACTCCGAAACACTCAGCCGGTTTCACGAACGTGCCGTGCGTGGCTGTGCATAAAAGGAGCGCCGCGGGGCGCTCCTTGATTGGGGCCAGTTTCGATTGTAACTCAGAGACGCGATTTCGGGCCGTCGATTTTCGAGGGCGGTAACACGTTTGCGTGATGCTAGTTTTTCGGCATCACTACCCGGATATGCAACTCTTCAAGCTGCTGGTCTGTGATGGTCGAAGGTGCTTCGAACAACGGGTCGACTGCGGACTGGGTTTTCGGGAACGCGATAACTTCACGGATCGCCTGCTCTCCGGCGAGAATCGCAACCAGGCGGTCGAGGCCAAGCCCCATTCCGCCGTGCGGGGGGGCGCCGTATGTGAACGCGGTCAGCAGTTGGCCGAACCGCTCATTGATTTCTTCCTCGCCGTACCCGATGACTCCAAATACTTTTGTCTGGATGTCTTTGTCGTGGATACGGATGCTCCCTGAGCCCATCTCAATGCCGTTGCAGACAAGGTCGTAGAGCTCGGCCAGCACTTTGCCCGGGTCGGTGTCGAGATACGTCATGTGCTCGGCCTTTGGCGACGAGAACACGTGGTGAGCGGGTTCCCATTTGTTCAGGTCGTCGTCCCACTCGAACAGCGGAAAGTCGTAAATCCACACAAACGAGAAGTCGTTATCGTCGACCAGTTCCAGCCGGCGCGCCATTTCGTTTCGCAGGTTCGAGAGGACGGTGTTTACGAGCCGGCCGGACCCGGCGACGATGAGGATGAGGTCGCCGGGTTTTGCGCCCATTTCGGTTGCGAACCGCTTTATGACATCGACCGACAGAAACTTTTTGAGTGGCGACTTGATGTGGTCGAGTTCGAGGGCGTCGATGGAGGGTGCACTTTCGTCCAGCGCGATAAAGACGAGGCCCTGCGCGCCGCTCGACTTTGCGAATTCGGTAAGCCTGTCGGTGTCACGGCGGCCGTAGTTGCCGCACCCGGGAGCTACGAAACCCCTGATCGTTCCGCCCGAGGATGCAACAGCCTGGAAGACCCTGGCGTCGGATGTGGCCGCGGTTTCAGTGATAGTAGTAAGTTCCATACCGAACCGGAGGTCGGGCTTGTCGGTACCAAAACGCTCCATCGATTCGGCGTAGGTCAGCCGGTCGAACGAGTCGGAGACGGTGGCGTCGGGTAGCAGTTCGTGGAAGATTTTTAGATACAGCTCTTCGACGACCGCCATTACATCGTCCTGGTGTACGAACGACATTTCAAAGTCGAGCTGGGTGAACTCTGGCTGGCGGTCGGCACGGAGGTCTTCGTCACGGAAGCTGCGGGCGATCTGAAAGTAACGCTCGACGCCGGAGACCATCAACAGTTGCTTCAGCTGTTGCGGGGATTGTGGGAGGGCGTAGAACTCTCCGGGGTGCAGTCGACTCGGAACGACATAGTCCCGCGCGCCTTCGGGCGTGCTTTTGAGCAGAATGGGCGTTTCGACCTGCGTAAACCCTTCGTCGGTCAGGAAGTCCCACATGATGTGGGTGACCCGGTGGCGGAGTTTGAGCATCGCCTGCATTTTGGGTCGGCGCAGGTCGATAAACCGGTATTTCAGCCGGGTGTTGTCGTCGACATCGATATCGTCGGAGATCTCGAACGGGGGTGTGAGCGACTTGTTCAGGACAACGATTTTGGTCGCGGAAAGTTCGACGGACCCTGTCGGGAGTTCGGGGTTTTCAGCCCCTGGCAGGCGCTTTACGACCTTTCCGGTGATCTGCACCACCCATTCCGACCGCAGGCTGCCGGCGAGTTCGTGGGCGGCCTCTGAGTGCTCCGGGTTGAAGACGACCTGGAGCAGTCCCGAGCGATCGCGCAGGTCGATAAAAATAAGGTTGCCGTGGTCGCGCCGCCGGTGGATCCAACCGGCGACAGTAATGAGCGATCCGACTGTCGATTCCCGCGGTTCACCGCAGTTCGTGTCCTTGTACACCGTAATTTCCTAGTTGTTCAAATGATGGATAGTGGGAGGGGCCGACAGTTATGAATTCAAGTGTGTTACCGCCTGTTGTCTACAACACGCCACAGACCGCCTGTGATTACCGCAGCCGCGATCAGCTTTACGGTGTCACCGGGCATGAACGGGTACATGGCAGCCGAGAACAGCTCGCCATCGGCCGGCCATGAGAAATCGAAGATCGAAAGCCAGATAAGCGCAGGCAGATAGATGAGGAGTGAACCGATGAGCATGGGCCAGAGGCTGCGCCCGCGGTTCCAACC